>Ga0213872_10002164_pt1 | contig 11778 bp, 11 predicted proteins | sample VelepicomBERX_R2_FD_160071 | JGI IMG/M metagenome (GOLD analysis project Ga0213872, IMG submission 160071) | Rhizosphere microbial communities from Vellozia epidendroides in rupestrian grasslands, the National Park of Serra do Cipo, Brazil - RX_R2 | ecosystem: Host-associated > Plants > Roots >... | reverse complement strand
CGTCAGCAACGGGTGCGCTTGGGCGCGTTGTGGGTGGGTAGTGACACCTTTCCAGTCAACGCCGCTTATGCTCCCGGCTCCGTTTCTACTTCCCGGCTCTCCAGCGCATCCCCTTGAAAACACGGCGACACAAAAGCTGTCAAAGGAGAGCGCTCAGCCTTCAGCTTTTTTCAAATCTGAGTGTGTGGGGCTGACTGCTGATGGCTGAAAGCTCTCGTCGGCAAGCGCACAGCGCGTTTGGTGCCGTTGTGCGCGCTCAAGAATAGATTTCAAGTTATCCTTGGTCAGCACTAGGCGTGCGTTACGATGCGTGTTCCTTCGCCGCTGGTATCAGCTCACGCACGATCGTGCCAACCTGGTCGAGAAACTCATACAGATCCAGCGGTTTGCGAAGGTAGCGGGCGGCTCCCAGACGTTCGGCCTCCTGTTTCTCATCGGGAGCGAGCGAACTGGTGAGAACCACGACAGGAACGTGCGCCAGGGAATCCAATTTTTGGATGGCCTGCAAAACCTGGAGCCCGTCCACCTTCGGCATATTGAGATCCAGCATGATCAGATCGGGCAAAGGCTCCTGCTTCGCGGATGCATCAGTCAGGCCGGAGATGGCTTCTGCGCCGTCTTTGAAGTGAACGATTTCGTACGGCATCGCGCTGCCGCTTAAGGTTTCGCGGATCAGCATCACGTCGGGCGTGTTGTCCTCGATTACGACGATTCGCAAAGTCCGCTGCTCAGGCGACATGGACCTCCAGCCTACCGGTCAAGATTCTACAGCCTCGCGGGTTGGTTTTCTGCGGCATTCACGAAACAGTCTGATGGATAGGATAGTTGCCATGATGGCAGCTCATTTCGGAAAATTGAATTCTTTGGCAATCTGCGCCGGCGCCCTGGTGCTTGTCTCCGGTGTACTGAACGCGCAGAGTCTCCCGGTTCACTGGGAAGAACTCACAGCGGCTGATTTTGTGAAGGCGATTCATCAAAGCCAGGGGACGTGCGTACTTCCTTTCGGGATCATCGAGAAGCACGGGCCCCAGTTGCCGCTGGGAACTGATCTCATTAACGTGCGCTACGTTTCTCTGCATGCGGCCGAAAAGGAATACACGATTGTATTCCCCGAATACTACTTTGGGCAGATCTTCGAAGCGCGGCATGAGCCCGGCACGATGGCTTACAGCGCCGAGCTCCAGATGGAGCTGCTGCAAGCCACTACGGACGAGATGGGGCGCAACGGGTGCAAGAAGATTCTGATCGTCAACGGACACGGCGGCAACGAGCATTTCCTTCCTTACTTCGCGCAATCACAGCTCAACTCGCCGCATGATTACGTGGTGTACGTAGAGATGCGCGGCCAAATGCCTCCCGGCCGTCCCCCATTGAAAACGAAAACAGATATGCATGCCGGCGAATCGGAAACGTCGCACACCATGATTTCGCGCCCGGACCTGGTGCATCTCGACCGTTCGAATCAGGAGTCGGGAGCGGACCTGCAGCGCCTGGACCTGCCGCAAGGCCTGTATACCGGAATCTGGTGGTATGCACGTTTTCCGAATCACTACGCGGGTGATGCGTCCGCCTCCAATCGCGCCCTTGGCGAATTTGATATGAACGCCTGGACGGATCAGGTAGTCAACGCGATCCGGGCGATCAAGGCCGATCAGGAATCGCTGCGGCTTCAAAATGAGTTCTTCGAAAAAGCGGGCCATCCGGTCGACACGAAACAATAGGAAAGAAACCAGCTCATGCTCATTGTTCACGTTCATGTGCACGTTAAGCCGGAGCACATCGATGCGTTCCGCCAGGCAACTCTTGAGAACGCCGAAAAGAGCCTCCGGGAGCCCGGGATAGCCCGCTTTGATGTGATCCAGCAGGCCGAGGACCCGAACCGGTTCGTACTGGTGGAAGTGTACCGGACGGTGGAAGCGCCGGCGCAGCATAAGGATACGGCACATTACCAGATCTGGCGCGACCGCGTAGCCGGCATGATGGCTGAGCCGCGGACCAGCGTCCGATACAGCAATATCTTCCCGGCGGACGAGAACTGGTGATGCAGTTCGAATTTCGAAGCGCGACTCGCATCCTGTTCGGCCCCGGAACGGTATCGGAGATCCCTGCCCTGGTTCGTAATCTTGGCGCGCGCGCCCTGCTGGTAACCGGAAGTAATCCGCAGCGTGCCAAGCCGGTTCTGGATGCTCTTTCGGCGGCGTCGGTTCGCACTGCGATTTTCCGCTGCCCGGGCGAACCGACGGTTGAGCTTGTGCGCGAAGGCGTACGCGCGGCCGGCGAATGTGAAGTTATCGTCGGTCTCGGCGGCGGCAGCGCCATCGACTGCGCCAAAGCGATTGCGATCCTAGCCACCAATTCCGGCGAGCCGCTGGATTACCTCGAAGTGAACGGTAAAGGCCGCCCCCTCGAGAACGCTCCGCTCGCGTTCGTCGCCATCCCCACTACCGCGGGCACGGGAGCGGAGGTGACCAGGAACGCCGTCCTCGAATCTTCTGAGCACAAAGTAAAGGCCAGCCTGCGCAGCCCGCTGATGCCGGCGAAGATAGCGGTGGTCGATCCCGATCTCACGCTCGATCTGCCGCCCGAGGTGACCGCCAGCACCGGACTCGACACGCTGACGCAGCTTATAGAGCCGTTTGTCTCTATCCGCGCGAACGCCTTCACAGACATGTTCTGCCGGGAGGGATTACCGCAAGTTGCGAACGCTCTCGAGACGGCATTCCACGACGGCCGGAATAAGACCGCTCGCACTTCCATGTCGTATGCAAGCCTGCTCAGCGGCCTGGCGCTGTCGAACGCGGGTCTCGGCGTAATTCATGGCTTCGCGGCGCCCTTGGGTGGAAGTCTGCATGCACCGCATGGTGCGCTCTGCGCGTCCGTCCTGCCGTATGGGATGGCGGCAAATATCGCGGCGCTCCGCCAGCGCGCACCGGAAGATACGGCTCTCGAAAAGTACAAACAAGTTGCCCGCATGCTCACCGGCAGAGAAGACGCGCAGCCGGAAGACGGTGTCACCTGGGTGGCTTCTCTCTGCCGCCGGCTTTCCATACGGGCGCTCGAGGACTACGGCCTGAGCGCGGACCAGATCCCCGCGCTTGTGGAGAATGCCGCGCGGGCCAGCAGCACGAAGGCGAATCCGATTGTGCTGACACCCAAGGAACTCACGCGCGTTGCACAACGCGCTCTCACCGCAGACTCGATAGAGTTCTAACAGCGCCTTCCGGCGCTCGAAGGGAGCAGGCATGGCAAGCGACACCAAAACCGGAGTACGCGTTTTCTCCACGATCAGCGGGGTTCCGATTAAGCCGCTCTACGGACCCGAGCAGCTTCGCAGCTTCGATCCCCCCCGCGATCTCGGGAATCCCGGTGAGTTCCCTTATACGCGCGGCATTCACCGCGACATGTACCGCGGCAAGCTCTGGACCATGCGGCAGTTTTCCGGCTTCGCTACACCAGAAGAAACCAACCAGCGCTACCGCTACCTTCTGGAGCACGGGCAAGATGGACTCTCGGTCGCCTTCGATCTGCCCACTCTCATGGGTTATGACGCGGATCACGCGATGAGTGAGGGTGAGGTCGGGAAGTGCGGCGTCTCTATCTGCTCGCTTGAAGATATGGAAACGCTGTTCCGCGGTATTCCGCTGGGCGACGTCACGGTATCGATGACCATCAACTCGCCCGCTGCCGTGCTTTGGGCGATGTACCTCGCCGTCGCGGAGAAGCAGGGCGCGAGCTGGCAGCGCGTATCGGGCACACTGCAGAATGACATCCTGAAGGAATATATCGCGCAGAAGGAATATATCTTTCCGCCGCGGCCTTCCATGCGCCTGGTCACCGATACCATCGAATTCGGCGCACGTTATACGCCACGCTTCAACCCCATTTCGATCAGCGGATACCATATACGCGAAGCGGGATCGACTGCCGCGCAAGAGCTGGCGTTTACGCTGCGCGACGGCATCGAATATGTTGACTGGGTTCTTGATCGCGGCTTGCAGGTGGATGAGTTTGCTCCGCGCCTCAGCTTCTTCTTCAACGCCCACAGTGATTTTTTCGAAGAGATCGCCAAGTACCGCGCGGCTCGCAAGCTCTGGGCCCACATCATGCGCGAGCGCTACGGCGCCCGCAGCGAACGAAGCATGAAACTGCGCTTCCACGCGCAAACCGCCGGTTGCTCTCTCACCTGGCAGCAGCCCTATAACAACGTGATGCGCACCGCCTGGCAGGCGATGGCCGCCGTTTTAGGCGGAGCGCAATCCTTGCATACAAACTCGCTCGATGAAGCGTACGCCTTGCCAAGCGAGAATGCCGTGACGCTCGCGCTGCGCACACAGCAGGTACTCGCCTACGAAACGGGAGTTGCGAATACGCCTGATCCGCTCGGCGGCTCTTATTTTGTCGAGAGCCTTACGCTCGAGATGGAATCCGCTGCCAATAGCTACATAGAGCGCATCGATAAGCTGGGCGGCATGATTGCGGCCATCGAATCGGGTTTCCCGCAAAAGGAAATCGCCGCCGCGAGCTACCGGTATCAGCGCGAAGTGGAAGAAGGCGAACGGACGATCGTCGGCGCCAACCGCTTCCAATCGGAAGATCAGCCGATCGAATTGCTGCAAATCGACCATAGCGCGCAGCAGCAGCAGGAAGCGAAGCTGGCAGCTCTTCGAGTCCAGCGGGACAACAGCAGCGTGCGAAACGCATTAGATGCTCTTAGCCGTGCCGCCGAAGGCGAGGAAAACACAATGCCTCATATCCTCGAGGCGGTTCGCTCTTATGCCACCCTCGGCGAGATCTGTGAGGCCCTGCGCAAAGTGTTCGGCTCTTATACCGAAACCACCCAGCTCTAAACCAGTCATATTAAATACAGGTCTCGTGGAGTGATGCCCGCGGGACCGGGAGGAAGTATGCAACGCAGTTCTAATCATGGCGTTTTGGGCGCGGTCTTAATCGGCCTCGGATGCGGCCTGACGGCTGCTGGTCTCGTCCTCGTCATACCCGCGTGCGCCAAGTGGTCACTCGGAATGATGGAAGAAGCAATCCGCCGCGGGCGCGAAAGCGTCGAAGAAGCTGCCGCCACCTTCGGCCAGTTCGCCGGCCGTACGCAGCATCGCTTCGAAGAGGCAGCGAAAACAGCCCGGAGCGCGACTTACAAGGCCGCGGGCGCGGTGGAATCGGCTGCCCACAAGGTACGAGAGTACACCTCGTAGCCGAAACCCCTGTCACCCGCGGTGGGCCAATACTGACGTTTCGGATGTCACAATATGAGCGATGGCAACCAATCGGCTGGACATCCTGAAGCAGATGATCGCTCAGGATCCGAAGAATTCTTTTGCGCGCTACGGCCTGGCGATGGAATATGCCAAGAGCGGCGAGTTGGAACAAGCTGTTTCGGAGTTCCATGCCCTTTTGGCACAGGATGAGAGCTACGCCGCCGCCTATTTTCACGGAGGACAGGCGCTCGAAAAGCTGGGCAAAGTGGAGGAAGCGCGAGCCATGTACGAGAAAGGCATCGCGGTAACCACGCGCAAGGGCGACCTGCATACGCGTTCCGAGATTCAAGCCGCGCTCGATATGCTCCCTGTGTAGCGCAGTGCCATCGGTTGTTAATGCTTGTAAACCATGCCACCCTTCATCACGAATGAGACCTTCTGCACGGCAGCAATATCCTCGAGCGGGTCACCGGCAACGGCAATTACATCCGCCAGATAACCTGGCTTGAGCGCCCCGATCTGCCCTCCCCATCCGAGCAGCTTTGCGCCGTTCAGCAAGTCTGCTCGCAAGGCTTCGAGCGGCTTCATACCGTTCTGGACCATCAGCACTAGCTCACGCCCCTGGGTGCCGTGCGGAAACGGCCCGACATCAGAGCCGACCGCCATGGGAACCCCGGCAGCAAGCTGCTTTTTGAATTCCCGCGACTTGAGACTCAGCAGCTCGTGCATAAAGCGGCCGCGTTCGGGAGTTGCAGCATGCTCGGCAAAGTATTCCAGGATCGTAAACGTCGGCACGGCATAGATCTGCTTTTCGCGCATCAGCCGCATGGTTTCCTCGCTCAACTCATTGGCGTGGTCGATCGATGCCACGCCGGCTTGGGCGGCGTAGAGCGTCCCAGGCTCGCTGGTCGCATGCACAGCGACGCGCTTCCCCACACGCGCCGTCTCATGGACGGCCGCTTCTAACTGGGCTTCGGTGTACTGATAGGGCGTCGATAACTTCCCGTCGCGAATCGAATCCGGTCCGGTCTCATACATCTTGATGAAATCCGCGCCCTCCTTAAACTGTTCGCGAATTACTTCGACAATCTGGTCCACGTTGTTCGCGTACGTGGCGTTTGAGAGGACATGCTGTGCGGGATTGTAATCGATGGCGTCTTCATGCCCCCCAAGAATATCCACGGCGTTTCCGCTGACGCGCAATCTGGGCCCGAGCACCAGTCCCTGGTTGATGGCATTTCGCACGGCGGTGTCGGCCGAGCCTGCCCCCTCGGTGCCCATGTCGCGCTCAGCCGTGAATCCGGCTATCAGGTCGGCCCGCGCCGCGAGGAGAGCCAGGATGGTTCGCTGCGGAACGGATTCCTGCACGGTCTGCAAATCTTCCGCGCCCGGATGCAGAAAGAGATGGATGTGCGCGTCAATCAAGCCGGGCATCAGCGTACTGTCGCCCAAGTCGATTGTCTGCGCTCCTGGCGGATGCGTTACCGTTCGCCCCGCTTCAGCAATGCGCTCACCCTCCACCAGCAATTCACCCGGAGTAATGATCCGGCCGTTTTCAATATCGAGGAGGCGAGCTGCATGCAGCACAATTGGTTCTGTCTTGGCGGCTCGCTCCTGTGCCGAGGCAAGGCGCACCGCAAGAGTGGAACCAATCAGGACTAACGCAACAAGAGCCGCCTTCGCCATTTGACGCAGTTTACTGCACGCCGGCAGGAACTGCATCCACGAGCTTTTCGACACCGGGCGCGATCTGGACGAGTACGTCACCGACGCGCTTATTGACGTAAGCGCTCAGCGCACCCTGTCTCCGCTGCTTCCAATCGGCCGGGGGCGGATTACCCGATTCCAGATACGAAAGCGCCTCTTCACCGGCCTTTGAGAGCGTGGTCACCGCGTCCAGCACGGGCATGTCCTGCGTGAGCAAACACTCGTTCTGGAAGATCGGCCGTGCGCTTTCAGCAGCCTGCGCCCATTTCGCCAGGCTTTGCTGCAAGGCCGCACTGTTGCGCTGGCCCTTCGGCGACGCCAGATAGGCATCGACTGCATCGCGAAACTCCCGGGCCGCGTCGCTCTCGGGTGCAATTGCATCCGCTAACCGGTTCAACGGCGTGGACGTCGTGTATCGGTCCGCATGCCGCGAGTATCCTTTCACCGGCTCCAGGATCGAAGCAACTGTATCGAGAGGCTGGTGCGGCATGGCGCCAGCCAGACGCTGCCGCATCAATTCGAGCCCGGAGCGCTGCGTCAAACCCAGCCACTCCAGCCAGCGATTGGTCACTTCCAGCCGCGCATACATAGAAGAGATGCTCGTAACGTCCGCGGGCGACCAGAACCGCTCCGCGACGGCCGCAAGCCGGGGCCAGAGTCTCGAATCGAGGTTCTCATCCGTCGCGAGTTCTTCCCACATCGCTGCTTCCCCGCCCAGAATCAGCTTCTGCTGCTCGGGTGTGAGATCCGTGGGAGTTCCCGGCTTAGGTCCGGCCTCGTTCTGCTCGTCTTCTTGCCGCCCTGGCGGAGGCGGCGGCACCTTCAGCGGGTCTATTGAGTAGTGATAAGAGGCAGGGTTCATCAGATCGAGGTAATAACCGGCCGAAAGTATGCCCTGATATCCTTCGCGCGCCGCCTCCCAAAGAGACTTCTGCCCGCGCCACGACTGGATGACCACTGACTTCGGCAGGTCCGGTTGCAGCACTTCGTCCCACCCGACCATATGCTTGTGGTTCTTCGCCACAATCTTCTGCACTCGCTGATTGAAATATGTCTGCAGCGCTTTAGCGTCGGCGAGGTTATGTTTCTGCATGAACGCACGCACGCGCGGGCTGTCGTTCCACTGTTTCGGAGCGACCTCATCCCCGCCGATATGGAAATACTCATCTGGGAAAAGCTTCGCCATCTCGCCGATGAACCCGTCCAGGAAGCGGTATGTCGACTGCTTTGTCGGGTCCACTAAATCCGACAGAATGCCGTATCCCGGGCCTATCTGATAGGGTCCGGGGCCGACGCCCAGTTGCGGGTAGCCGGGCAGCCAGCTCGTCGCATGCCCCGGCATATCAAACTCTGGCACGATGCGAATGCCGCGATCTCGCGCATAAGCGATAACGTCGCGCACCTCGGCCTGCGTGTAGTAGAGCCCGTTTGAGCCATACTGCTGCAGGCGCGGAAACTTCTTACTCTCAATGCGGAAGCCCTGGTCGTCCGAGAGGTGCCAGTGCAACACGTTCAACTTCACGGCAGCCATTCCGTCCAGGGTTCGCTTCACCACCTCCACCGAGACAAAATGCCGCGAAACATCGAGCGACAGCCCGCGCCAGCCGAACCGCGGCTCATCATGAATGACTACAGCCGGCACAGAGAAGCCGGGCTGCGCGTTGCTCCCCGCCGTAGTATTCTGCTGGACCAGTTGGAGGAATGTTTCGATCCCGCGGATGGCGCCAAGAGGCTCATCGCTCGAGAGGCGGATGTGGCCCCCCGACACCTCCAGCGAGTACCGCTCATCGTCTCCGAGTCTTTGCGGCGCCTTGTGATCTTTCTTCTCGACTACAATGCGCAGGGTCGCATCGTTGCTTTCAGGCACGATACGCGGCAAAGTCTGGATCCCGGTCTGCCGGGCAAGACGCGGAAAGATGCGCTCAACCGCCGCCTTCACGCGCGGATCGTTCGCGCCTGCCCCGGAGATTGCTACCGAGAAGGTCACGTCTATTGCGACTGAACCCGCCGCGGTTGTCACGCTGGCCGGCCACGGCATCAGCGGCAACTGTGCCGGCGGGGTTGTTTCCGCCAGGGCCGATAATCTGCCAAACGAAATACCGGCAATGAGTAGGAGGGAAGGAAATAAGCGTCTGGTCAAGGATCTAGATTATCGCGGCCGCAAAAATGGCCGCGTTATCGGTAACCGGCGGCCTGCAGCTCGAAAAGTTCCGAGTACTTGCCCCCTAGTGCGACGAGCTGCTGGTGCGAACCCTGCTCGATGATCCGTCCATGCTCCAGAACCAGAATTCGATCGGCCATGCGGACGGTGGAGAAGCGGTGCGATATAAGGACCGCCATTTTACCCGCCGTGAGATCCGCAAAACGCTGGTAGACCTCAAACTCGGCGCGCGCATCCAGGCTCGCCGTCGGCTCGTCCAGAATCAGGATCTGTGCGTCCCGCATATACGCCCGCGCCAGCGCTATTTTCTGCCATTGCCCTGTGGAGAGATCGACCCCGCCTTCGAACCTGCGCCCCAGCATCTGCCGGTACTCATTCGGAAGAGTTTTCACCACGCCGGCAGCCAGGCTTTTTTCGGCGGAGACCTCCACCCGTCGCTGATTCTGCAGCTCATCAATCCGTCCAAATCCGATGTTTTCAGCCGCCAGCATGTCATACCGCATGTAGTCCTGAAATATAACCCCTATTTCACGCCGCAGATCGTCCACTTCGTATTCGCGAAGATCCACGCCATCGAGCAGAATGCGGCCCTCGGTCGGGTCGTATAAGCGCGCCAGCAGTTTCACCAGGGTTGTTTTACCCGCGCCGTTCTCACCGACGAGTGCGATCCGTTCGCCCGGATAAAAGCGAAAGCTGATACTTTCTAATACATTCCGTTTAGACTCCGGGTAAGCAAACGAGACGCCCTGAAATTCGAACCCGCTCTGAATCGGCCGCGGAGCCGGCAGTGCGTCAGGCGGCGAGGCAATCGCAGGGTTGGTCTCAAAAAAGTCAAACAAGTCTTTGATAAACAGGGCCTGCTCGGAAATGCCGGCCAGTCCTGAAACCAGGCTTTCCATGAGGTTGCGGGCGCGGGAAAACGCCCCTACCATCAGCGTAAGGTCTCCAACGCTCAAGGTTCCTGCAAGAGCACGGACGAGAATCAGGGCATAGGCGGCGTAATACGCCCCAGTCGGAACAAGATTTAGCAGGGTTCCGTGAACTGCCCGGTGAATAGCCAGGTGCCTGTTTTCGGCGTAGAAACGTTCAAAGAGCGCCCGCGACCGTTCGATAAGATATTTCCCCAAGCCAAAGATCTTGACCTCTTTGGCACTCTCATTACTCGCACCCAGATAGCGGAGGTAGTCCAGTTCACGGCGCTCCGGCGTATACCGGTAGAGCATGGAATAGTTCAACATCGCGAACTTCGTCTCCCCCAGAAAAACCGGAATTGTGGCTGCCAGTAGAAGAAGCAGCAGCCACGGGTAGAATAAAACCACCGCAGAAAGCATGGAGAGGAGCGTCAGCAACTGCTGCGCCATACCCGCGAGGCTGGCCAGCATTCCCAGCCGAGCCGTTGTCTGGCGCCGGGCGCGCTCCATCTTGTCGTAGAACACTGGATCCTCAAAAGACACTAGGTCCAGAGAGTTTGCGTGTTCCATCAGCTTGATCGTGACGTGGTTTGTGAAACGGTCGCCCAGCAGACTATCCACCAGCGAAATCAAGCGGCCCAGGGTATCGGCGCCCAACGCCAACAGCAGCTCCAAAATCAGCAGCTTCCATATCATTCGGTGATCGAAAGGCTGATGCCGTATAGCCCGAACCACCAAATCGATGATGAGCTTCGAGACCCATAGGGTCGCCAACGGGAAAAGCGCGGAAACACAGCGCAAAACCACCGTACTGATGGTCAGAAATGGGCTTGTCTCCCAGACCATCTTCAGTAGAGGCGGTACATTGCGCAGCGCCTGGAGCCGCTCGCGCCAAGTCTGCGGCAATTCGGATGGTTGCGGAGGGCGAGGTCTCATTTACCTGGAACGTTAGTTGCAAAGAGAAAATGCTCATTCTCACGAATGAGCATCTCTCTTCCTGTTACCAGGCCTCCGGCTACCCGGAGTTTACGTTTGATGGGAGAATCAGCTTCGACGGCTTCGCAACCGCCAAAACCTGTTTGTGATTGGAGTGTAGGGCCACCCGGGGGTGAAGTCAAGGGCATTTTTCCCTGCAGCTAAGAGCGGCTTGTAAGTACCGCCGTACAAATCATTTACCGCTAAAGATGTTTTTCATGCGACTGTGAAAAACCTCTTAATACGCTGTTGAAATCCTGTGGACCAAAAAGAGCAACCCTTTCATAATCTTAAACTTAGGAATCCCCTACCTATTTCTCCAAAAGACGCAAAGTGGTCATTGCTTCATCGGATTCAAGTGTTCCGTAGCGTCTCCGATAAATCCGCATCCCCGCGTAAACCAATCCGGCAGCCAGGCAAAGTCCGGCCAAAACGATGCTCAGGTAGATGATGTTCCAGAGCAGTTGGAACAGCGGTTTGATGGGGCTCGGCGGCGGCGTTTCATTCCACGTGATCTTCGCCTCATACTGCACCCTGCTAAGCAAAGTGTCGGCTTCTACATCGCTGGCGTTGCCGAAAACCACTGCGACCAATACACCCGACCGCTTTACATGCGTGCCAGGAATTAACTTGAACTCGACCGTATGCAGGCGCGCCATCTCTGGAGTGGCGTAATAGAAAACAGCTAAACGAACCGGCTTCTCATTTTTCCCAACGCGGTACTCCGCAACCTGGGCCTCCGCTCCCTGGTCGAAACCGGGTTTGCTCGATGCCAGTTCCGGTGCGAAATTCTGTAACGAGACCGGCCCGAGGA
>Ga0213872_10002163_pt1 | contig 11791 bp, 11 predicted proteins | sample VelepicomBERX_R2_FD_160071 | JGI IMG/M metagenome (GOLD analysis project Ga0213872, IMG submission 160071) | Rhizosphere microbial communities from Vellozia epidendroides in rupestrian grasslands, the National Park of Serra do Cipo, Brazil - RX_R2 | ecosystem: Host-associated > Plants > Roots >... | reverse complement strand
CTCGCTGGTGTCGGTCAGCAAGGCCTCGCCATGGGCCGGCACCTTGACCAGCCACAGATGGCGATGGGCGTCGATCGCCGTGCCCGACTGGCTCTCCTCGGTGATCCGCACCGAGTCGCCGAAATTGTCCTGTTCGATTTCGACCGATACCGGCACGGCGGAAGCGTTGCTCACTTTGTATTCCATCCAGCGCCGCTGTCCGAAGGCGCCGAACCGCTCTTCCTTCACCAGCCGCGGCTTGATCTCGATGTCGAAGGCCTTGCTGATCGCCGCCTCCACCTTGGCGCCTGGCATGATGTCGGCAATCTGTGTTTCTCCAGCGAATTGCGCATCGCCCTTCATATCCTTGATGAAGGCGCGGAAGGCGCCGCGCGGCAAGTGCCAGCTGGTTCCCGAACCGTCCCTTGCCTCGAAGCGCAGCATCACATCGGCTTTGACGCCCTGATTGTTGGGCTGGTTGACATTGAAGAATTGCGGCTGGGTGTAGTGATAGATTTTCTCGGCATGCACGCCTTTCAGCGTCACCATGCCGACCTGCTTGGCCTGCTTGTCGGCGATGGTCACCGCTTCGGGCAGGTCGAACAGGGCCAGCGCGTCATTCTGCCCGCCGCCAAGCGCGCCGGCGGCGATCTTCACTTGGGCTTCGTCATAGGAAACAGTGGTGGTGTTGGTCAAAGTCACCCAGCCCTGCAGATCGAGCGAGGCGCTTTTTTCGTCGTAATTGGCGACATAGTCCGCCTTCCAGCCGAGCCCGGTGGTCATGTAGCGCAAAGTGGCCGCTCGGGTTCCGGAGCGCGCCGAAGCGACCGTCACCGAGAGCGTCGGCTTGGCGCGCAGATTTTCCGGCACCTTGTCGAACAGCACGCGGGTCGGGATGCCGTCGTCGCGCAACACCTCGATATGATCGCCGACCTTCAGCACCACGCCCTGCTGGGTGGAAAGCACGGTCGCCTCCTCCTCGACCTGCTGGCCGGTGCCTGGATTGGTGCGGATGATCTTGATCGGCCGGCCCAGCGCCTTTTCCATCAACTTTTGCGGGGTCAGCAGGTCGAAATCGAAATTCTGCTCGAGGATGCTCACCCCCTCGGCATTCAGGGAAGCGGTCTCCGGGCGGATATTGGCGGAAACGTCCGGAAAACTGACCGTGGCGCGTCCCGAGGGGAAGTCCATAGTCCGCGTATCTTCGACCAAGGCCGAATTGCCGGGATAGATGATCACCGCCAGATGGCGGTCGGCGGCGTGAGCGGGAAGAGCGGAGGCAACGGCAAGCAAGGCGGTCAGCGCGGGGTACCGCATAGGACATTTCTCCGGTTGGCGACGATCCATAATGGCCTGCGGATTGTGACGAAGTCATGGCCGATGCCAAGACCGGAACTGGATGCCGCATATTTGGACGCCGCCGCCGACAGGCGCGTCCTTTTGATGAATTTTTTTGATCCAGATCAATGATGGGTAGCCCTCCTTGCGGCCCGATGAGAGCAGGTGCAGCTATTCCTGATCGTCTATCCGGATTGTAATGACCCCATGAAAAATCTGAAGATTGCTTCCCGGTTACTTATCGGCTTCGGTGTCTTGGTCGCGCTGGTTGCGCTTCTTTCGGCCCAATCCGCCTACTCCGGCAGAGTTTTGGCAAGCCTGATGGGCGAGGTGAAGCGCTCTTCTCTCGACGCCGTTCTCGACGAGAAGGCGGAAAAACAGCTCTATGTTACACGCATGTTCGTATGGTCGGCACTGGCCACCGACGAGGAAGCGAGATGGAGCAAGGCCGACGATTCCCTCAAGGAAACCCGGAGCATTCTGGTTCAGCTGCGGGACGGCACCCGTGACGCCGGGCGTCTGGCCAAGATCGAAAGCTTCTCCAAGGAAATAACCAATTACGAGGCGGTGACCGGCCGCCTCCGCACCTATAAGGGCCGCAACCTAGCGCTGGATACGCCGGAAGCGAAAAATGCGCTGGCCGATGCGGCGGCGATCGCGGCGCGCATCGATGCGGGCGGCAAGGAATTGCTGGAGAGCTACGACAAATTCAGCGCCGACCGGATGCAGGAAATGGCGGCGGGCATCGATGATTCGACACGAGTCGCGATCATCATCGGGGTGCTGAGCATCTTGGTCGGCATCCTGCTGGCGGTCGTCACCTCCCGATCCATCGTCGGTCCGATCGACGGCATCAAGCACTGCGTGGAGATGCTGGCCAAGGGCGAACTCGGCATCACCGTGCCGGGGGTCGAACGCGGCGACGAGCTGGGCGAAATGGCGCGCTCGGTCGAGGTCTGCAAGGACAATCTGATGCGGGTCAAGACGCTCGAGGCCGAACAGCAGGCACAGAAGAATAAGTCCGAGACCGAACGGCGGACCGCCCTTCGCAAGATGGCGGAAGCCCTGGGCACCCAGGTCGGGACGGTGGTCGAAACGGTGGCCGCCGCGGTGGCCGAGCTCAATCACTCGGCGCGGCAGCTGACCGAGAGCGCCAAGGAAACAATGGAGCAGGTCAGGTCGGTTAACAGCGCGTCCGAGCATGCCTCCACCAATGTGCAGACGGTTGCGTCGGCCGGTGAGGAATTATCGGCTTCGATCAACGAGATCGCATCGCAAATGCAGCAGTCGCAGTCTGTGGCCGGACGGGCGGACAGCCAAGTTCAGACCACCAGCGATCTGATCCGCAAATTGGCCGAGGACGTCGCCAGCATCGGCGAGATCGTCAGCCTGATCAACGATATCGCCGCTCAAACCAATTTGCTGGCGCTGAACGCCACGATCGAGGCGGCGCGCGCCGGCGATGCCGGCAAGGGGTTCGCCGTGGTGGCCGGCGAGGTCAAAAATCTGGCCAGCCAGACCGGCCGCGCCACCGGGGAAATCGCCGCCAAGATCTCGGCGGTGCAGCAGGGTACCGAAAGCGCTGTCGGCGCCATCAACATGGTGTCGCGGGTGATCGAGGAGATGAACGAGATCAGCAGCGCCGTCGCGGCCGCGGTGCAGGAACAATCGGCCGCCACGAACGAGATCGCGCGCAATATCGATCAGGCTGCCGCGGGCACCGAGCAGGTGTCGCGCAATATCGGCGCCGTCGAGCAGACGGCAACGCGAACCGGCGAGGCGGCCACCGAGATCGACCACGCTTCCACCCGGTTGACCGGCCAGGCCGATCGCCTCAAGCAGCAAATGTCGAAATTCATCGATCAGTTCCGCGGCGACAATGCCGACGTCCGCATCGCGCACTGGGACGACTCGCTTTTGGTCGGGGTGCCCGAGATCGACGAGCATCACCGCGAAACCTTCCGCCAAGCCAATGAATTGATCTCCAGTATGACCGAAGGCCGCGACCATGGAATCGACCTCGCCAAGCTGACCGCTTTCGGGGACTCCCTCGCCGATCATTTGAAGTCGGAGGACGCGCTGATGACGCGCCTGGGCTATCCCGGCCTTGCCGATCATCGCAAGGATCACGCCGCATTCAGCGAGCGCTTCCGGGAAATTCGGCGAAAAGTCGAAGCCGGCGATGCCGACGCCGCCTGCGAGCTGCTCGATTTCGCCGCCGACTGGCTGTCGCATCACATTGTCCGGTACGATCAAGCCATGGCTGATTTCGTCAAATCGGGCGCCACCGCGGCGTAACCCTCACCCTTCGATCATCTTCCGTTGCTCCAGCCGATGCTCGGCCTCCGGCGCCAAACGCTTTTCCTCTCCGGCACAAGTTTTGCGTGAGGTTTCGCGTTAGCGGGCTTCGGCAAGGAGATGGAATGAGCGATCAGGATAACGAAACCCCGTCCCTGAAACGGCGCGATCTCTTCCGCATGATCGGCGCGGTGGCGGGCGGATCGGCCATGTACCAAGCCATGACCAGCCTCGGCTACGCCGCCGATTCGCAATATGCCGGGCCTATCAATCTGGGCGGCGCGCCCAAAGGAGCCTCGGTAGTAGTGCTCGGCGCCGGCTGGGCCGGATTGGTTTCTGCCTTAGAATTGCGCAATGCCGGCTATAAAGTTGAGCTGATCGAGTACAACAACCGGGTCGGCGGCCGCGCCATGACCATCCGCGGCGGCGACACCGTCACCGAATTGGGCGGCGAGACGCAACATTGTAGTTTCGATCCCGGGCTCTATCTCAATCCGGGTCCCTGGCGCGTTCCCTATCACCATCGCGGCTATCTCGATTACGCCAAGAGGTTCGGCGTGCAGATCGAACCCTTCATCATGGTCAATTACAACGCCTATGTGCATTCCAAGGATTATTTCGGTGGCAAACCGCAGCGTTTCCGCGAGGTCCAGGCCGATTTCCAGGGACATGTCGCGGAATTGCTCTCCAAGACAATCCGCCAGGACAAGCTGGATCAGAGCGTCACCAGGGACGATCAGGAGATGCTGCTCGACGCGCTGAAAGGCTGGGGCGCGCTCGACAAGAATTATGCCTATGTCGCGGGCAACACCAGCGCCGAGCGGCGCGGCTATGAGGTGAACAAGGGCGGCGGGCTGATGCCCGAGCCGGTCGGCGGCCAGCCGATCGCGCTGACCGACCTTTTGAAATCCGATATCTGGCGGGCCCTGACTTTCGGGCAGACCCATCAATGGCAATCGACCATTTTCGAGCCGGTCGGCGGCATGGATTCCACGCCGAAAGCCATCGGCGCGACCCTCACCGACATCACCACGCTGAACGCCAAGATCACCGCGATCCACCAGGACGACAAGGGCGTCACCGTCACCTATGTCGATGCCCGCACTGGCAAGGGCCAGCGCCAGGTCGAGGCGGATTGGTGCGTCTGTACCCTGCCGCTGACCATTCTCGCCCAGATCGATGTGCAGGTCAGCCCGGAGATGAAGGAGGCCTTCAACGCGATTTCCTACGCCGCGGCAGTGAAGACGGGCCTGCAGTTCAAGCGCCGCTTCTGGGAAGAAGACGACCATATCTATGGCGGCATCACCTTCACCGACCTGCCCGTGCGCAACATCTCCTATCCCAGCACCGGCTACAACAAACCGGGCAAGGGCGTGGTGCTCGGCACCTTCGCCTTCGGCACCTCGGCTTACGAGCTGGCTTCGCTGTCGGCCGCCGACCGCGTCAAGGCGGCGGTAGAGTATGGCTCGCAGATCCATCCGCAATATAAGAGCGAGTTCGAAACCGGCGTGTCCTGGAGCTGGCACCGCTCTCCCTTCACGATGGGCTGCGCGGCGGCCTGGACCGACGATCTCAGGAAGCGGCATTACCGGACTCTGGCGGAAATGAATGGCCGGATCATCCTGGCCGGCGATCACCTGTCCGAGCTGACGGCCTGGCAGGAGGGGGCGATTCTGTCGGCGCTCGACGCCATCTCCCGCCTGCATCGCCGCGCCGTCACCGTCTGAGAGGGGATACCGCCATGAAGAAGATCATCGCCCCCGTCCTCGCTCTGCTCGCCATGACCGCCACCCAGGCCGAGGAAGGGCCGCCGCCCGAAAGCAGCAAGCACGCAAATATGATGGGCTCCCAATATTTCAAGCAGCAGGACGGGGAGAGCCTGTTCAAAGGCGTCTGCGCCGCCTGCCACATGCCGGACGCCAAAGGCGGCGCCGGCGCCGGCTATTACCCGGCCTTGGCCAATAATGAAAAACTCTCGGTCTCGGCCTATCCGGTGATGATGGTGACGAACGGCAACAAGGCCATGCCCTCCTTCAAGGGAACCATGACCGACGGCCAGATCGCCGCCGTCGTCAGCTATGTGCGAACTCATTTCGGCAATAATTACGCCGATCCCGTCCCGCTCGATGAAGTGAAGCAGGTTCGCGAGGCGGGGAAATAATGAGGATCAGTGGCGAGCGGGCACCTTGCGGTAGCGCTGCAAGGTCAGTGTCGCATCGCCGGTCCAGACCGCCAACAACTCGCCATCGCTGGCCAGAATGAAACGCTCGGTGCTTTCATACTGGTCGGCGGTGACGGCCTTGTAGGGCGGGTGGCGCAGCCGCGCGCGCAGATCGGCGATCGCCCCGCGCTGATCGCCATAGGCCGGATCGTCGATATAGGGGCTGATATAATCTTCAAGCGCCACCATCATCCGCTCGACTTCCGCGGCGTCGAGCGTCTGGCAGTCGAAATGCATGTCGTCCGGTTCCAGCACCTGGCCTTGCGGCACCAGATGCATCGGCATGGCCTCGCTCTTCTGGGCGTTCGGACTGGGATGCTCGAAGCTGAAACTGCCTTTGCCGAAGACGATCTGATCGCCCTCGGACGAGCGCCAGCTGCCGAAGAAGGGCGCCATCGCCTCGGTGCCGCTCACCCCGCATTCCTCGGCACCGGCCGGCATGGCTGCCGCCAGCGCCAACAGGCAGGGCAGCAGCCTTCGGATCACGGGCCGGCCAGCTTCATGCGGACCGGCTTGCCGTCGCCACCGGTCATTTCCAGCGCGTCGGCGGTGAAGGCGAATTCCGGCTTGCCGGCCGGCAGCAGCTTCACCTTGTTCTGCTTACGGGAATAGACCGCCAGCGTGTAGTGACCGCTGGGACGGCTGGCCGGCGGCGACAGGCTGTAAACCAGGAATTGCGAGTCGGGCGACCATTCCGCCTGCACGACCCCCTCGCCATTCATGCCGTCCGAGGAGGTATAGTCGGCGATCGACAGCAGATGGCCGTCCACCGAGAAGGTCTCGATCCGGCTTTCGCCGCAGGTGCTGCGCCCCAGACGCGTGATGCGGGCGGATAGCTGGCCGTCGGGCGAGGCCACCTCGCCGGTGCCGAAGCAGACCGGAGCTTGGGCCGAAGCGGCGCCACCAAGGAGAAAAGTGAAGGCAATCAGCAGTAATTTCATCGCAAGTCCTAAAAACTGATCTTTCCGGCCAGCATATCCTTATACATGACCCAATCGCCCATCAGGCTGTAGAGCGGATAGGTAAAGGTCGCCGGCCGGTTCTTCTCGAAAGCAAAATGACCGATCCAGGCGCAGCCATAACCGGCCAAAGGCATGGCCAGCAACCACCAGCCGTCGCCGCTGGCGACGGCTTTCAGCAACGCCAGCAACACCAGCGTGGAGCCAATGAAATGCATACGCCGGCACAAGCGGTTGGCGTGTTCCTGCAAGTAGAAAGGGTAGAAGTCGCCGAAGGTTCGATATCGCTGTTCGCTCATGGGGGGATTGTCATCCCGATAAGGCGGGTCTTCAATGGTCATGATGAACAGTTTTACGAAAATCGCCTTCGCGGCCCTGCTTCTCTCTCTTTCGCTCGGGGTGAAGGCGAATCCCCGCATCCGCGTCGAGGCGATGGAATATCCCTGGAGCACGGTCGGGCGGATCAATGTGGCCGGACGCCAATATTGCACCGGAGTGCTGATCTCGGAACGCCATGTCCTGACCGCCGCCCATTGCCTGTGGAACCGCGTGACGCGCGACTGGTGGCCGGCCTCTTCCGTACATTTCATCGCCGGCTATGAGGGCGGCGAGGCGCCGCTTCACTCCCTGGTGCATTTCTATGCCGTCGCCGATGGCTGGGTGCCCGGCAAGATGGAGGAGGATTGGGTTGTGGCCGAGCTGGAGGAACCGGTCGGCCGCATCGCCGGCTGGGCCGGCATCGGCAAGCAGTCGGATCTTGCGGCGCCGCTCGGACAATTGGGCTATCGGCTGGAAAGCCCGCACGCCATGTCGTTCGATTATGGCTGCAAGCCGATCTCGGCGGATCCGCGCTTTCTGTGGACCGATTGCGAGGCGGCGCATGGCGATTCCGGTGGGCCGGTCTTCGCCTTCCTGCCCGGCGGGCCGCGCCTGGTCGGCATCGTCATCGCCGCAGGCCACCGCGACGGCCATCCGGTCACCGCCGCGGTGGCGGCCCCCGCCTTGTTCGATACGGCCCGCTTTCCCAACGCCGCCAAAATCTTGAATGGCATCGGCCGCGAGGCCGGACATGCGCCTGAGCCGGGCGGACCGGTCGCGCCGGAGCCCGTCGCCACCGTGCCGGCACTGGCGGAAGGCCGCCCCGTCCCGTCAACTCTGGCCGGCTTGGCCAAGCTGCTCAGTGAGGCGCGCTAGCCGGCGTCACCGGCACTTGCCGCCAGGGAATGCTGCATTGCTGCACATAAGGGTAATAGCCGGCCGGATTGTCGCAGTAATAGTAGCTCTGCGGCGCCGCCTGGACCGTGGGAGCCTGCTGGATCACCGTCACCGGCGGGTCGGCGTAATAGGGGTAATAGGGATAGTCCCAATAGCCGGCGTAATGGCCGGGCCACCAGGGGTCATAGAGCCCGACGCCAAGCCCGACTCCGAAGCCCCAGCCCCAGCCGCCGTGATGCCAGCCATGTCCGTGATACCCGCCGTGATAGCCTCCATGGTGCTGGGCGGCGGCCGGAGATGAAACCAACGCGGCGCCGGCGGCGATCGCCGCCACGAGCAGACCGCGCGCCCCAACTTTGCGGGCAAGGTCGAACATGGCAAACTCCTGAGTCCTGTACACTCCTGAATATAGTGCGCCAGAGGGGGAGGAAAAAGGTGAGGAAACTGGGATTTCTGCTCGGAATTGCGCTGATGGCGGCCTTCGGCGGCGCCCATGCCGCCGCCCCGGTCACGCGCCTCGTGCCCGACAGGGTGTGGACCGGCGACGGCGCCGCTCACCCCGGCTGGGCCGTGCTGGTTACCGACAACCGGATCACCGCGGCAGGCCCTGCCGACAAGATCGCCGCGCCGGCCGGCGCCGAGACGATCGCCCTGCCCGGCATGACGCTGATCCCCGGCCTGATCGATCTGCATTCCCATCTTCTGCTCTATCCCTACAACCAGACCTCCTGGGACGATCAGGTGATGAAGGAGGATCCGGCCTACCGCACCATCCTGGCGGTCCAGCACGCCGCGGACACGCTGCAGGCCGGCTTCACCACTCTGCGCGATCTCGGCAGCGAGGGCGCGGGCTATGCCGACGTGGCGATCAAGCGCGCCATCGAAGAAGGGAAAATCCCCGGCCCCCGGCTGTTCGTCGCCACCAAGGCGATCGTCGCCGGCCATTCCTACGGTCCGGCGTCCAGGAAATTCCGACCCGACATGGATCTGCCGCATGGCGCGCAGGAAGTGACCGGCATCGACGCCGCGGTGGATGCCGTGCGCGAGCAATCCTCGCACGGGGCCGACTGGATCAAGATCTATGCCGATTACCGTACCGGCCCGGACGGCTCGACCCGCCCCACTTTCAGCCAGGAAGAGCTGAACGCCATGGTGCGCGCCGCCCATGATTCCGGGCGCAAGGTGGCGGTGCATTCCGCCAGCGACGAAGGCATGCGCCGCTCGGTCCTGGCCGGGGTCGACACCATCGAGCATGGCTATGGCGGCTCGGACGCCACTTTCAAGCTGATGGCCGAACATAAGGTGGCTTTCCTCCCCACCCTCACCGCCGAGGAAGCCATCTCGGAATATTTCCACCACTACACGCCAGGCGGCCCGCCAACCGAGGCGATGCAGACCGCCGCCAAAGCCTTCCGCACCGCGCGCGAAAAGGACGTGATCATCGGCTGCGGCAGCGATGTCGGCGTCTTCGCCCATGGCAGCAATGAGCGCGAGATCGAATGGATGGTGAAAGACGGCATGAGCCCGACCGAGGCGCTGCATGCCGCCACCGCCGTTTCGGCCGAAATCCTGGGTCGCGGCGATCAGTTCGGCCGCATCAAGGAGGGTCTGCTGGCCGATCTGGTGGCGGTGAAAGGCGATCCTACGGCCGACATTTCGGCCCTGAAGACTGTCGGATTCGTCATGAAGGACGGAATCGTGTATCGCCGCTGACCTATAAGGCGGTTGATTTCGCGATCCGCGCAGGCAGAGTAGCCGGACTGTCATGAATAGGAGGGGTTCCGTGCGCCGGCTATTGTTCGCGCTTATGCTTTTGCCGCCGCTGGCCCTCGCCGCGGAACCGCCGGGCGACCCTTATTCCTCGATTGCGGACTGGCAGGCCAAATTGGCCTCGAAGAGCATCACGCCGCCGGCCCTGACCGACCTCTATCTCCACCGTATTGCGAGCATCGACCCCAAACTCCACGCGGTGATCGAACTCAATCCCGACGCGCGCGCCATCGCCAGCCATCCCGGCGAAGGGGCGCTGGCCGGCATCCCGATCCTGCTGAAGGACAATATCGATACCGGCGACCGCATGCTGACCAGCGCCGGCTCTTTCGCGCTGGCGGGCCAGCCGGCGGCGGAGGACGCCTTCATCGTCGAAAAGCTGCGCCGCGCCGGTGCCGTGATCCTGGGCAAGTCCAACCTGTCGGAATGGGCCAATTACCGCGACAGCCACGCCACCAGCGGCTGGAGCGCGCGCGGCGGCCAGACCCATAATCCCTACGTGCTGGATCGCAATCCCTGCGGGTCGAGCTCCGGCTCGGCGGTGGCGGTGGCGGCCGGTCTCGCGGTGGCGGCGATCGGCACCGAAACCGACGGCTCGATCCTTTGTCCGGCCGCCGCCACCGGCATCGTCGGGCTGAAACCGACCCTCGGTCTGGTCAGCCGCGCCGGCATCGTGCCGATCAGCCACAATCAGGACACCGCCGGTCCGATGGCGCGCAGCGTCGCCGACGCGGCCGCCCTGCTCTCGGTGATCGCCGGCAGCGATCCGCGCGATACGGCCACGGCGGAGGCCGACCGGCACGCCACCGACTATACGAAATTTCTCGACGCGAACGGCTTGAAGGGCAAAAGGATCGGCGTGGTGCGCGAGCAGATGGGCCGCGAGCCCAATGCCGACCGCGCCGTCGAGGACGCCATCGCCGTGATGAGGGCGCAAGGCGCGGTCATCGTCGATCCGGTCGAACTGCCCCACCTCAAGGAGCTGGCGAAACCGGAGGGCATCGTGCTGGAGTATGACTTCAAGCAGGACATCGCCGCCTATCTGGCCACGCGCCCGGGAGCGCCCAAAACGCTGGATGATCTGATCGCTTTCGATCAGCAGGATCCGCGAGAAATGCCGTGGTTCGGGCAGGACACCTTCGAGAAGTCCGCGGCACGGGGCGGCACCGACGAACTGGACTATAAGGAAGCGCTGGCCACCCTCAAGAGACTGTCCGGTCCCGAGGGGATCGACAGCGCCTTGGCCTGGTACCAGCTGGACGCCTTGCTCAGCCCTTCGACCGCTCCGGCCTGCGTCACCGATCCGGTGCTGGGCGATCATTTCATCGGCGGCACCTCGCGGCCGGCCGCGGTGGCGGGCTACCCCTCGATCACCGTGCCGGCCGGCTATGCCCATGAATTGCCGCTCGGGATCACCTTGTTCGGCGCGAAATGGAGCGAGCCGACGCTGATCGCCATTGCCTACTCCTATGAGCGGGCCGCTCCGCCGCGCCATGCGCCGCGCCTGCTGCCGACGGTGCCGGCGCCGTGACAAAACAACTGGAGGCGGCCATCCTCGCTTATGTCACCGGCCTGCGCTCGGCCCGCAAAAGGCCGCTCAACCGAAGGGAAATCTGCGCATGGTTCGGAACGTTCGACCCCAAGACCATCAATGAGACCATCGACCGGCTGGTGAAGCAGGGACGGCTGAAGCTGGTCGAGGAACGGGGTCCAAAGCCGGGCGAATGAGATCGCCCGTTACCTTTGGGGAGTGAGCAGATAGCCAAGATAGGCCTGCGTCAATACCCGCAAGATTTTCGGCATGCTGTTGATGGCCTTCTCGAATTCGCGGCGGCGGATGATCTCGACCGCCGCCCCGTTCTCGCCGACCACGGCGCTGGCGATTCGCTTGCCGTTCCTGAGCAGCGCCATTTCGCCGAAGGTACGGCCCGGCAGCAAGGTGGCGATGATTTTGGTGCCGCCCTGCACGATATTCACCGAACCGCTCTGGATCAGATAGGCGGCCTCGCCG
>Ga0213872_10002162_pt1 | contig 11791 bp, 10 predicted proteins | sample VelepicomBERX_R2_FD_160071 | JGI IMG/M metagenome (GOLD analysis project Ga0213872, IMG submission 160071) | Rhizosphere microbial communities from Vellozia epidendroides in rupestrian grasslands, the National Park of Serra do Cipo, Brazil - RX_R2 | ecosystem: Host-associated > Plants > Roots >... | reverse complement strand
CCATCTTGCAAGCGGCACAACAGTACCACAATCGGCATAAGTACCGCCCTCGGGTCATCGGCGCGGCGGGGCAGAACTTGAGGGCGGGGAAGCGCGCGGGCGTGCAGGAAAAACAAAGCCCAGCGCAGCGGCTGGGCTTTGTCTTGCATTCTGGTGGGGCGTCACAGATTCGAACTGTGGACCTACGGATTAAGAGTCCGCTGCTCTACCAACTGAGCTAACGCCCCGATGTCCCTGGGAGGGTTTCCTGGTGGGTCGTGCGGGACTCGAACCTGCGACCAACGGATTAAAAGTCCGCTGCTCTACCGACTGAGCTAACGACCCGGGAAAGCCGTGCATTATATCGTGGCTTCTTACCCTGTCAATGCTTCCGCGCGAATTTTCGAGATAAAGGCGACCACCCTGTCGCGGCCGTGCCGCGTTTGATGGGTCTGGTGCGCTGGCCGGCAAGTCGAACAATAGTCGACTAAGCTGAAAAAAATATATTGAAGCATGGGTTGCAAAGGTATCGGGGCCGCGGCCTCGCCACTTCTGCGGCACAACCATCAACCATGCGGCGGACACAGGCACTGGCGCATCGCGGCGCCCGGGCCGGCGGCAGCCTATCGCCCCGTCGCGGACTCCAGGAGATGCCATCGTGTTGCCGTTTCCCTCACACCCGCGTCGCTCACTGCTCGGTCTGTTTGCCGTTGCCAGCCTGCTGGTGACCCTGCCTGCGCTGGCAGCCGGCAAGGAAATCGTCTACCTGACAGCCAAGGCCGACCTGCCATTCTGGGACACCCTGGGCAAGGGCGTGAAGTCCATAGTGGAGAAGAACGGTTACACGTTCAGCGAGATGGACAGCAAGCTAAGCGGCGACACGCAGATGAAAAATGCGCGCGATGCCATCGCACGTGGCGTGGCGGGCATCGTCATCTCGCCCACCACCAGCAAGTCGGCACAGGAAGTGCTTGACGTGGCCATGAAGGCCAAGGTGCCCGTGGTGATTGCCGATATCGGCACGAATGGTGGCGACTACGTGACCTATGTGAAGTCCGACAACTATCGTGGCGCCTATGACATCGGCGCTGCGCTGGCTTCTGTCTTGAAAGAGAAGAACTGGACAGCGGGCCCTTTTGCCCTGATCACCATCGAGTTGGCGCGCAAGAACGGGCAGGACCGTACCAATGGCTTCCGTGACGCCATGAAGGACGGCGGCATCGCCAACGAGGTGGCACTCAAGCAGATGCAGGATTACTCGGCCGACGAAACCTACCGCTATGTGAAGGACATGCTGGCGGCCACACCCAACCTGCATGCCCTGTTCATCGAAACGGACCAGCCCGTGGAAGGCGCCATGCGCGCCATCAAAGAGGCGAAGAAGACCAAGCAGGTAATGATCGTCAATTTCGATGCGATGCCAGAAGCGGAAAAGCTGCTGCGCAATGGCGAATTGATCGCCATCGGCATGCAGCAGCCCTACCTGATGGGGCAGACGGCGGCTGATGCGCTGGTATCGAGTTTGCACGGCAAGGTGCCGGGCAAGCAGATACTCGTGCCCATCCTGGTTGCGACGGAAAAGAACATTGCCCAGCTCATGCCTATCGCCAACAAGACGGTATTCGGCATTGGTGCCAACTAAGGCGCCGATAGGCCGAGGAGAGCGAGGATGAGGACTCAAGAGTTCTTGGCTTTGGCCGGGCTCCTGCTGCTTGCCGCCTGCGGCGATCGCGGCACGCAGGAGAGTGCGGCCCCAAAGGCGACGGCAAAGCCTGCAGCCGACGGCCCCGTGCGCGTTGCGCTGATCATGAAGGCGCAGGGCAATCCCTTCTTCGCCAGCATGGAAAAAGGGGCGCGCCAGGCGCAGAAGGAAACGGGTGCCGACCTCACGGTGAGATCCACCAGCGAGGAGACGGCGATCGAGGAACAGATCAACGTGGTGGAGGGCGTGGTGCACGATGGGACACAGGCCATTGTGATCGCTCCGGTCGATTCGCACCGCCTGGTACCCGCGCTCAAGAAGGCGCAGGACGCCGGCATCAAGATCATCAATATCGACAACCGGCTGGACGCGGCGGCCATGAAGGAGCGCGGGCTGACGCCGCCACCCTTCATCAGCATCGACAACGAGCGGGCCGCCTACCGGTCGGCCAAGTATATCGCCGACCGCGTCACCAAGCCGTCCGAGGCGGCCATCTTCGAAGGCATACGCCATGCGGCCAACGCCAACGACCGGCTGCGTGGCGCGCAGCGGGCCTTTGCCGAGAATGCGCAGGTCAAGCTGGTCGCCACCGAGACGGCGAACTGGAATGTGGATGAGGCCTATGCTGTTGCCAAACCCATGTTCGCCGCCCATCCCAATATCGACCTGGTGTTCTGCGCTAACGACATGATGGCCTTGGGTCTGATCCGCTATCTGAAGGAAGCGAAGCGCCACGACGTGCGCATCGCCAGCTTCGATGACCTGGAGGATGCCCGACGCGCGATCAAGGCGGGCGACATCGCCGTCACGGTGGACCAGCAGGCGGACAAGCAGGGCTATGAGGGCGTCATGGCGGCCGTGAAGGCGGTGCACGGCGAGGCCCTCCCCAAGGAAATCCAGCTCGACGCAGCCTTGGTGACGGTCGACAGCCTTAAGTCGAAGTGAAGGGCGGTGCCCGTTTGCCTATGACACCCCGTCTTAGCAAGCTCAGACTCGGCCAGCGCCTGGCCATAGGCTACGGCATCGTCGTTACCCTGATGATCGCCGTGACGGTGGTCGGCATCGACAAGCTCGCCGTGCTGAACGAAACCTCGGACGACGCGCTCAAGGACAAGTACCCGAAGACGGTGCTGGTGACGCGCGTGACCAACGACCTGAGCCTGATCGCGCGCGCCATGCGCAATACCTTGATCATGTCGGACCGCCAGCAGTTAGACGCAGAGCTAGCCGACATCGATATGGCGCGCGACCAGATGACGCTGGCGCTGGAGCAGCTGGAGGCCAGCATCAAGGACGACAAGGGCCGCGAGTTGCTGACCCAGATCCGCATCGTCAATTCCGCCTATATCGTCAACGAGGAAGAATTCATCCACCTGGCGCGCGCCGGCAAGATCGGCGAGGCGAAGAACCTGCTGCTGGTGGATCTCAACGCTTACCAGGACGATTATTTCAACCTGCTGGACAAACTGCGCTTGTCGCAAGGCGAGCTGATGGACCGTGCCAGCGCCAAGGTGGCGGGCACGCACCAGGCGGCGCGCCGACTGATGCTGCTGGTATCGGCTGCAGCCGTGTTGCTGAGCATTGGCGTTACCTGGCGCATCAGTCGCTCGCTCTTGCGCCAGTTGGGCGGCGAGCCGGACTATGCGGCGCAGATCGCGCGCCGAATCGCCGATGGCGACCTGGCGCCCGATATCCAGATCGACAAGCAGGACAAGTCCAGCCTGCTCTACGTGATGTCCATCATGCGCGACAAGCTGGCCGAGCGCACCGCCTCGCTGCAGGCGGCGAACAAGGAGCTGGAGACGTTCTCGTACTCGGTATCGCACGACTTGCGCTCACCCTTGCGCGCTATCAACGGCTTCGCGCAGATCTTGCAGGAGGACTACGCGGACAGCCTACCGCCCGACGGTGTGGGCTATCTGCAGCGCATCACGGCCGCGAGCGCACGCATGAACACCCTGATCGACGCGCTGCTCGCGCTTTCGCATATCAACCAGCAGCGCCTTGTGCGCAGCCAGGTCGACCTCAGTGCGCAGGCGCGCAACGTGGTGGAGGAGCTGCGTGCGGCAAATCCGGAACGCCAGGTCGAGGTTACGATCGAGCCGGGCCTCGTTGCGGAGGCGGATCGCGACCTATGCTTTGTCGTGTTGCAGAACTTGATTGGCAACGCCTGGAAGTATTCTAGCAAGGTGCCGGTGGCGGAAATTACCGTTGGTGCGCAGCGCGAGGAGGGCGAAACGGTGTTCTTCGTGCGCGACAACGGCGCTGGTTACGACCCGGTGAACGCCGACCGCCTGTTCGGCGCCTTCCAGCGCCTGCACGGGGCAGACGAGTTCGAGGGTAGCGGTGTGGGCCTCGCCACGGTGGCGCGTGTCGTCCATCGCCACGGTGGGCGCATCTGGTCGGAAGGCGCGGTAGGCAAGGGGGCGTGCTTCTATTTCACGCTGGGTGCCTGGGTGTGAAACTGCCGGCCCAATGGCAAAGGGCGCCACCACAGGCGCCCTTCTTGTTTTCAGCAAGCCGGTTTTAGTGCTTGGCCTTGCTTGGGGCGGTTGTGGTAGTGCCACCCATGCTGGCGCGTTCCTTGGCAACGAGTTCGTTGATGACTTCCAGTGCACGGGCGGACGCGCGTACCTCACCCAGCGGCGCCTTCGGATTGGAGTCGACCTTGCCCGGCGAGGTGCGGTACTTGCCATTGACGATGAACATCGGCACGCCGTCGATCTGGTACTTGGTGGTCAGCTGTGCCGAGCGAGACATCTGCGCCTGCATGCCGAAGGACTTGTAGATGCCTTCGAATTGGGCGCGGTTGATGCCTTCGTGCTCGATCCAGTCGAACAGCGTCTTCTCGTCACGCAACTCGATATGCTGCACCTGGATGGCGTCGAACACGCGCTGGGCCATGCGGTCGATCAGGCCCATGGTGCGCAGCGTATTGAACAGCTTGGCGTGGCCTTCCAGGTCGGAGCGGCCTTCCCACAGGATGTGCTCGCGGCGGAACACCACGTCCTTGGGCAGGGTCTTGGCCCAGGCTTCCACTGCCGGCTCGGCCTTGAAGCAGTGCGGGCAGCCGAACCAGAAGAATTCGATCACCTCGATCTTGCCCGGTGTTTCCGTCGGCTGCGGCTGGGCCATATAGTCGAAATCGACGCCTGGCTTGACCTCGGCGTGTGCGAGCAAGGCAGCAGCTGCGAGGCCGACGACCGCAACGACACGGCCAAGGAACGATGTAATCCGCATGGTGACTCCTGTTATATGTGTTTACGCCGTGGGGCCGGCATCGAGCTGCTTAGTTTTTCACTACCGAGGGTTCGATGCCGTTGACGCGCAGTTCGGCGCGCACGCGGTCGACTTCCTCGCCGGTATTCAAGGGCCCGACCCGAACGCGATGGACTACACCGGCGTCCTTGAGTTCCGTGGTCTGGATATTGGCCTCGACGCCCAGCATGGCCAGCTTGGCCTTGAGGTTGTCTGCATCTTCCTCGTGCTGGAAGGCGCCGGCCTGCAGATAGATGCCTTTCGGCGGCTGGACCGTGGCGGGCGGCGTAGCGTCCGCAGGCTTGGGAGCCGCGCCGGGCTTTTGCGCTGCCGCCTGCTTATCGTCGCCGCCGCTGGGCAGCATCTTATAGAAATCGAAGCGCTCGCTGCTGGCGGCGGGGGGCTGCGCAGCGGGGCTGGCCGCCGGTGTCGCGCCGGGTGCCGCGTTGGCCTGGGCTGGCTGCGCCGCCGCGCCAGGTAAGCCCGGCTGCTGGGTCGCATTGGTATTTGCCCCCTTGCCGCCGAACGGCGTCGGCAGGTTCTTCATATAGTAGGCAAACGCCACGGCGACGCCCACGCCAATGCATAGGCCGATCAGGAGGCCGGTGAGGACGGAGCTGCCGCCACTACCCCCCTTGCTGCTGGGCTTCCTACTGCTGCTCTGCTTGTAATCCTTGCTCATCGTATCTATGCCATCGCAGCGCGGCCGGGCCACGCGAACCGCCGCATTATAACCACGCGCGCGAGTAACTATCAGATAACGCAACAAATTTGTGGCAGCGATGCCATTGCGCGCGGCAAACCCGTATGCTGCGGCCTGCCCATCGACGTAAAATCAAACGTTTACGGCCCTTGGAGCGGCAAATGGCCGCACCGTTCATTCTCACGGCGAACAAATAATGTTGCGCTGTGTCAATGGATTGAAAGCGCATAAATGAGGGTATCGCGTTCCTTTTTGCGGCGCTGCGGCAAAATTGCCATTCCCTTATAATCCAGGCATTCAACCTTCAACACCGGATATCCAGCATGCAGGACGAGAACGCCAAGAAGTGGTCGGGACGCTTTTCCGAACCCGTCGCCGAGTTGGTCAAGCGCTACACGGCCTCCATTTCCTTCGACAAGCGGCTGGCCGAGTGCGACATCCAGGGCTCGCTCGCCCATGCACAGATGCTCAACCGCGTGGGCGTGCTGTCCAATGAGGACTTGAAGGCCATCTGCGACGGCATGGCCGCCATCCTGGCCGATATCCGCGCCGGCCGCTTCGAATGGTCGCTGGACCTCGAAGACGTGCACATGAATATCGAGAAGCGCCTGACCGACCGCATCGGCGATGCCGGCAAGCGCCTGCACACGGGCCGCAGCCGCAACGACCAGGTCGCCACCGACATCCGCCTGTGGCTGCGTGGCGAGATCGACACGCTGGCCGATCTGGCGGAAGAGCTGCAGACGGCGCTGTTGGATCTGGCCGAGAAGAACGCCGAGACGGTCATGCCCGGCTTCACCCACCTGCAGGTGGCCCAACCCATCACCTTCGGCCACCACCTGCTGGCCTATGTGGAAATGCTGACGCGCGACGTGGAACGCCTGCGCGACTGCCGCCGCCGCGTGAACCGCCTGCCGCTGGGCGCGGCCGCGCTAGCCGGCACCAGCTACCCGATCGACCGCGAGTTCGTAGCCAGCCAGCTGGGTTTCGACGGCGTATGCGAGAACTCGCTGGACGCCGTATCTGACCGCGACTTCGCTATCGAATTCACGGCCGCTGGCGCCTTGGTCATGACGCACCTGTCGCGCCTGTCGGAAGAGCTGATCCTGTGGATGAACCCGCGCTTCGGCTTTATCGATATCGCCGACCGCTACTGCACGGGCTCCAGTATCATGCCGCAGAAGAAGAATCCGGACGTGCCGGAGCTGGTACGCGGCAAGACGGGCCGCGTGAACGGCCACCTGGTGACGCTGCTGACCCTGATGAAGGGCCAGCCGTTGGCCTACAACAAGGACAACCAGGAAGACAAGGAACCCCTGTTCGACACGGTGGATACACTGACGGCCACGCTGCGCGTGGTCGCCGACATGATGCGTGGCATCGTGGTCAAACCCGAGGCCATGCGCCGCGCCGTGAAGCAGGGCTATGCCACGGCCACCGACCTGGCCGACTACCTGGTGAAGAAGGGCCTGCCCTTTCGCGACGCGCACGAAGCGGTGGCGCAGGCCGTGCGCTACGCGGCCGACCAGCGCAAGGACCTGGCCGACCTGAGCCTGGTGGAGCTGGGCACCTTCTCGCCCCTGATCGGCGGCGACGTGTTCGACGTGCTGACGCCGGAAGGCTCGCTCGCCAGCCGCTCGCATATCGGCGGTACGGCCCCCGTGCAGGTGCGCGCCGCCATCGCTCGTCACCGCGCCCGCCTGGCCGGGGCGCGCTGAATGACGTCCATCGCCTGGCGCTGGGCTGCGCTCGACGAGCTGACGGCACCGGAATGGCACGACGTGGGCGTATTGCGCCAGAGCGTATTCATCGTGGAGCAGACCTGCCCCTATCCGGACCTGGACGAGCACGACCCGCACAGTGCCCACCTGCTAGGCCGCAACGAGATGGGTGAACTGGTGGCCTACCTACGCCTGGTGCCGCCCGGGCGCAAGTACGCCGAACCGTCGCTGGGCCGCATCGTCACGCGCAGCTCGGCTCGCGGCATGGGATTGGGTCGCCCGCTGGTATCGGAAGGCTTGGCCGAGCATTGCCGCCGTTATCCGGGCATCGCCAACACGATAGGCGCCCAGGCGCGCTTGACCGAGTTCTATCGTTCGCTCGGCTTCGAGCCGTTCGGCGACACGTATTTGGAAGACGACATTGTTCACATCGACATGCGGTATTACCCGCCGCGCTGATCGATAACCCAGGAGTTGCCCCATGCACAGCAATCGCGCCTTTTCCGGCTTCCGCCCCCGTCGTATGCGCCGTGACGAGTTCAGCCGGCGCCTGATGCGTGAGCATGTGCTGAGCACCAACGACCTAATCTGGCCCGTGTTCGTGCTGGAAGGCGAGGGCAAGCGCGAGGAGCCCGTGGCATCCATGCCCGGCGTGGTGCGCATGAGCCTGGAATCGCTGCTGCCGCAGGCGGAAGCGGCGCTGAAGTTGGGCATCCCCGCGCTCGCCCTGTTCCCGGTGATCAAGGGCAACAAGACGCCCACGGCAGAAGCGGCCTACGACCCAGAAGGCCTGGTGCCCTACGTGGTGCGTACGCTCAAGGCCCACTTCCCGGAACTGGGCATCATCACCGACGTGGCGCTCGACCCCTATACCAGTCACGGCCAGGACGGTCTGATCGACGAAACCGGCTATGTGATGAACGACGAGACGGTGGAGGTGCTGGTGAAGCAGGCGCTCTGCCATGCCCGCGCCGGTGCCGACGTGGTGGCGCCCAGCGATATGATGGACGGGCGCGTGGGTGCCATTCGCCAAGCGTTGGACGACCAGGGTCATATCCACACGCGCATCATGGCCTACTCGGCCAAGTATGCCTCGGCCTACTACGGCCCATTCCGTGACGCTGTGGGTTCCGCTGGCAACCTGGGCAAGAGCAACAAGTACAACTATCAGATGGACCCGGCCAATTCCAACGAGGCCCTGCATGAGGTGGCACTGGACTTGGCCGAAGGTGCCGACATGGTGATGGTGAAGCCGGGCCTGCCCTACCTCGACATCGTGCGGCGCGTGAAGGATGAATTCCAGGTGCCGACCTATGTCTATCAGGTGTCGGGCGAATACGCGATGATCATGGCTGCTGCGCAAAACGGCTGGTTGGACGAGCGCGCTGTCGCTATGGAAGCACTCACCGCCATGAAGCGGGCGGGCGCCGATGGCGTGCTGACCTATTTCGCTCCCAAAGCGGCGCAGTGGCTGAAGGCTTGAGCGCGCCACGCCGGCGACAATGGACGGGGGCTTGATTTCCGGTGGTCGGTCCTAACATCATATAATCGTTATCTCATCACCAAGCCGAACCGGCTGTCTCAGCCTATATTGCAAGCGTCCATGACGTCGGCTTAGTACTGCATGCCACCACGCTCCGCCGTTGCGATGCTGTCTGCATCGATCTACAAGCAAGGGGCCCGCTTTCTCCGAGCGCGGCTTCGTTCCGTCGTGCTCATCATCCTGGTCAGCCTCATTTTGGGCGGGCTGATTGCCTGGGAATTACACACGACCTATGTCGATGCGGCCAATGCCGTACGCCTGTCGGCGCAGAACTTGTCGCTGCTTCTGAAGGCGCAACTCGATGGCGCCTTTGGCGAAACAGACCTGGTGCTGCGCGACCTGGCCGACAAGATCGCTCCCGACACGCTCAATCACCTCGCGCAGCTGGATATGGCAGAAAAGCACAAGCTGGTGAATCTACTGGCGGACAAGCAGGCCACGCTGCCGCAGGTCGACTCACTGGCGCTGATTTCCGGCGACGGCGCGCTGGCCATCACGGGCGAGACCGTCGGCCCCACGCGGGCTGACCAGCGCAGCTACTTCAAGCAGCTGATCGACAACCCGGGCCAGGCCGTTGTCATATCACCGCCGCTACCTGGCCGCACCACGCGCGACCTTGGCTTCGTCATCACGCGGCGCATCCCGGGGGCGAATGGCAAGCCGGCGGGCGCCATCGCCGCGACCGTCAGCCTCGAGTACTTCAACCAGCTGGCGCGACGCATGGAGACGGCTGGCAACGACTCGCAGTCCAGCGTGTTCACCCTGGTCGATAGCAAGCTGCGTATCGTCGGCCGCTACCCCGAGGTACCGGAGCTGATTGGCCAGCCCGCGCCCGACCCGGAATTCCTCGCGGGCTGGGTGAACGGCCGCAGCAGTGGCTATGCCGCCTTTGTGTCACCGGTGGACGGCGTGCGGCGCGGCTATAACTTCTACCGCCTGGACGACTTTCCCTTCATCACTATCGTCGGTGTGTCGGAATCGAACTACCTGGCCAACTGGCGGCTCAAGGCCATCGCCTATATCGTCAGCGGCGGCCTGCTATCGCTCTTTATGCTGGCGATGGCCTGGCGCGGCTGGCGCGAGGCGCAGCTGAACCTGGCCATCCGCCTGGGCGAGCAGCGCCTGCAGGAACAATCGCAGCATGTCGAGCGCATGCTGCAGATGATAGGCTGGCCCATCCTGATGATACGGGCCAGCGACCTGCAGATCCTGGTCGCCAACACGGCTGCCAACGAACTGTGCGCGCGTGAGGGCGATGGCCTGCCTGGACGCAGCCTGACCACGCTGTTGCTGGACCCGACGCGCGAGGAAGAGATGGCCCGCCTGATGGGTGCGCACAATACGATCGAGGAACTGGAAGTGCAGCTCAGCCTGCCCAATGGCGGCACGCCCTGGGTGGCGCTGTCGGCGACGCCAATCGAATTCCACGGCATCGAAGCCTTCTTCGTCAGCCTCACCGACATCAGCGAGCGCAAGGAAGCGCAGGCCGTACTGCTGCACAAGGCCACCACCGACCCGCTGACGGGCATCGCCAATCGCGGCTACTTTATCGAGCGCGCACAGATGGAATGGCTGCGCGCCAGTCGCTATGGCCATCGCCTCGGCGTGTTGCTGATCGACCTTGACCATTTCAAGGCCATCAACGACAACCATGGCCATGACGCGGGCGACCTGGTGCTGCGCGTGATCACGGCGCGCCTGCAGCAGGAAACGCGCGAAACGGACCTGTTCGGGCGCCTGGGTGGCGAGGAGTTCGCCATCGTCGTGCCGGAAGAGCGTGCGGAAGACGACCTGATGCGTATTGCCGAGCGCATGCGCGACGTCGTGGCCGCCAATGCCGTACCGCTGCCGGACGGCAAGTCGCTGCGCGTGACGATCAGCGTAGGATGCATTCTGTCGGACAGCGAAACGCCCGATTTCGACCTGCTGCTGCGCCAGGCTGACCGTGCGCTCTATGCGGCGAAGCGGGGTGGTCGCAACCGTGTCGAGTATTACCGTCCCAGCGAGGAGATGTCATGAAGCTCTACTACGCCCCCGGCGCCTGCTCCCTGTCCGCCCATATCGCGCTGTGCGAAGCGGGCCTCACCTTCGAGCTGGAACAGGTGGACCTGAAAACGCACCGCACGGCCACTGGCCACGATTTCCTCGCCATCAACCCGAAGGGCTACGTACCGGCGCTGGCGTTGGCCGACGGCCAGCTGCTGACGGAAGGCGCGGCCATTGTACAGTTCGTGGCCGACCAGTCACCCAGCCGCCAGTTGGCGCCCGCCCCCGGTAGCTTCGACCGTGTGCGCCTGCAGGAATGGTTGAACTTCGTTTCGACCGAGATACATCGGGGCTTTTCACCGCTGTGGAACCCCAAGCTGCCGGAAGCCACACGCACAGCGGCAGTGGAGCGCCTGGAACGCTGGTTCGGCTGGCTGGACGCGCAACTGGCCGAGCACGACTACCTGATGGGCCAGCAGTTCACCGTGGCGGACGGCTATCTGTTCACCATCCTCAACTGGGCCAACTTCCTCAAGATGCCGCTCGATCGCTGGCCGGGCCTGCAACGGTATATGGGGCGCGTACAGGCGCGGCCCGGCGTGGCGGCAGCGCTCGCCGCCGAAGGCCTGGGCGGCTGATATGCCCGCGAGCACACCGATAGACTGCCGGCCGCACTGCGCGGCCTGCTGCATCGCCCCCTCCATCAGCACACCCATCCCAGGCATGCCAAACGGAAAGCCGGCCGGCGTGCGCTGCGTACAGCTGGACGAGGAAGACCGCTGCAAGCTGTTCGGCAAGCCGGAACGCCCGGCCGTCTGCAGCTCGCTGCGCCCTACGCTGGAAATGTGCGGCGACAGCCGCGGGCAGGCGATCGCATGGTTGACGAGGCTGGAGCAAGC
>Ga0213872_10002161_pt1 | contig 11791 bp, 9 predicted proteins | sample VelepicomBERX_R2_FD_160071 | JGI IMG/M metagenome (GOLD analysis project Ga0213872, IMG submission 160071) | Rhizosphere microbial communities from Vellozia epidendroides in rupestrian grasslands, the National Park of Serra do Cipo, Brazil - RX_R2 | ecosystem: Host-associated > Plants > Roots >... | reverse complement strand
CGAGCTCCTCGATGGGGCGGCCCTTGCGCGCCGTCGTGACGAACAAGGTGCGCATGTCCGGGCCGCCAAACGTCGGCATCGTCGGGCAGCGCACCGGCAGGCGCAACTCGCGCAGCACGCGGCCGTCAGGGGCGAGGCGCAGCAGGCGCTGCCCCTCGTACATCGCGACCCAATAGCAGCCTTCGACATCGACCGCCGCGCCATCGGGCCGGCCGCCGTAGGTCTCCAGCGGGGCGCCGGCCTCGCGCTGCGCGAACGACGCGAACACACGGCGGTTGGAGACCGCCCCGCTGCTAAGGTCGAAATCCAGCGCATAGATCTCGTGCGCCTTGGTGTCCGTCCAGTACAGCGTGCGGCCGTCCGGGCTCCAGCCCAGGCCGTTGGAGGTCGTGATGCCCTCGGCCACGCGCACGCCACCGCGCGCGTCGTAGCGGTACAGCGCGGCGTCAGGCGCGCGCGCATCGTCGATCGTGCCGACCCACAGGCGGCCGGCCGCGTCGGGCTTGCCGTCATTGAAACGCTGGCGCCCGGGATCGAAAGGCGGCGGCACCAGCGGCGTGAGCGCGCCGCTCGAAGTGTCGAAGCGCGACAGGCCGTCGCGTCCCGCCACCAGCAGGCCGCGCGCGTCGCCGTCGATCAGCGCGATGCAGCCGGGCTCGGCGGGCAGCGGCCAACGCTGCAGCGCGCCGCTGGCCGGATCGAGGCGGCGCAGCTCGTGCCCCGGGATGTCGACGTGATAGAGGCACTGCTCATCGGCGCTCCAGAGCGGCGACTCGCCGAGCTGCGAGGGTTCCGGATGCGCCAGGGCGACTTCGAACAGGGGAGCGGTAGGCATGCGCGCAGCTTACGCGCGTACCTCGATGTAATCGACGCTAGAGATACGCCAGCCAGGTCGCCGCGCCCGCGAAGCAGGCCAGCAGCACCAGCGCGAGCACGCGCTGCGCCCAGCCGTCGCGCGACGAAGGCCAGCGCGCGTCGGCCGGCACGCGCTTGTCGCCATGCCACATGGCCGCGACGATGCCGCGCCCGCGCAGCGTGTAGACCGCCACCGCGATGAGGTGCATGGCCACGAGCCCGTAGATCAACCACTGACCGCCGCTCTTGTGCCAGGCCGTGGCCGCGGCCGTGACGGCATCGGGAACGAAACGCGCGAGCGGCCCGGTCGTGGCCACCTCGTCGTCGGCGACGAGCCCGGTGCCGACCTGGGCGAGCAGCACGACCAGCATCAGGACGATGGCCAGCGAGCCCAGCGGGCTGTGGCCAACATCGCCTGCCTCATCCGGCCGCGACCGGCCGCGCAGGTAGCGCCAGGCCGCCACGGGTGAACAGGCGAAGCGCCTGAAGCGCGACCAATGCCCGCCGATCAAGCCCCAGACAAGGCGAAAGCCCAGCAGCGCGCCGCAGGCCAGCCCGAACCGCACGTGCCAGTCCAACGCGCCGGCCAATGCCGTGCCGACGGCTCCGCACACGGCTGCGATCAGCAGCCCGTGGAAGACGCGCGTCGGCAGGTCCCAGACGCGCAGTGTCTCGGTGTGTTGTCGCTTGTCAGCCATGCCCATACCGGGCGCACCATAGCGCAGTCACGGGGATGCGGTTATGGTCGCGCCTTCCGTTCCTCTCATCGCCGACTGGAGACCCGATGAAGATCCGCCTGTTCGCCGCTGCCTGCCTGGCGACGGCCCTGACGCTGCCGGCCCACGCGCAGTTCGCCAAGCCGTCCGACGCCATCAAGTACCGCCAGGCCGCGATGCGGCTGATGTCCGCGCACTTCGGGCGCGTCGCCGCCATGGCCAAGGGCAAGGTGGCCTACGACCCGAAGGTCGCAGGTGAGAACGCCGACATCTTCGCAGTGGTAGCCAAGCTGCCGATGCAGGCCTTCGGCGAAGGCACGGACAAGGGCGCCGACACCGATGCCAAGCCCGAGATCTGGAAGGAAGCCGCGCACTTCAAGCAGCACAACGACGAGCTGCTTGACGCCAGCGCCAAGCTGCCCGCCGCCGCGCGCTCGGGCGACCTCGCCCAGCTCAAGGCCGCCGTCGACGCCGTCGGCAAGAGCTGCAAGGCCTGCCACGACCACTTCAAGAACGACTGATCGGGAAGATCAGGGCGTCGGCTCTTCGATGCTTTCGAGCTGCTCGCGCAGCACCCGGCCCAGCACGGCCACGCCTTCCTTGATCAAATCGGGCGTGAGCGTCACGAACGACAGGCGCAGCGTGCGCTTGTCGGGCTGCTGCGCAAAAAAGGCCGCGCCGGGCACGTAGGCGATGCCGGCCTCGACGGCCACGTCGAGCAACGCCATCGCGTCGAAGCCCTCGGGCAGGCGGATCCAGAAGAACATGCCGCCTTCGGGCATCTGCCATTCGCAGCCGGCCGGCAGGTGCTCGCGCAGCGCCGCGGCCATCGCGTCGCGGTTGGCCTTGTAGCGTGCGCGGATGCTGGGCACGTGGCGGTCGAGGAAGCCGTCGCGGATGACTTCATGGACGACGCGCTGGTTGAAGCCCGGCGTGTGCAGGTCGGCCGCCTGCTTGGCCTGCAGCAGCTTGGGGAAGAGCTCGCGCGGCGCGACGATATAGCCGAGCCGGAAGCCCGGCGTCAGCACCTTGGAGAAGCTGCCCAGGTAGAGCGTGCCTTCGGGCCAGCGCGAGGCCAGCGACGGCGGCGGGGCTGAGTCGAACCAGAGGTCACCGTAGGGGTTGTCTTCGACGATGGGCACGCCGGCAGCGCGCGCGGCTTCCATCACGGCGACGCGGCGCGCCTCGCCCATGACACGGCCGGTCGGGTTCTGGTAGTTGGGCAGCAGGTAGGCGAAGCGCGTGCCTGGTGCGTCATGGGCGAGGCGCGCAAAGCTTTCGGGGCGCACGCCCTCGTCGTCGCTGGCCAGGCTCGTGAACAGCGGCTCGTAGGGGGTGAAGGCCTGCAGCGCGCCGAGGTAGGTCGGCGTCTCGACGGCTACGGGCGCGCCCGAGTCGCACAGGATCTTGCCGACGAGGTCCAGGCCCTGCTGCGAGCCGCTCGTGATCAGCACTTGCTCCGGTGCGGCCTCGATGCCCAGGCTCTTGACGCGCTCGGCGACCCACGCGCGCAGCGGCGCAAAGCCCTCGCTCGACGCGTACTGAAGCGCCTCGCGCGGCGCGTCGGTCAGCACCTTGTCGCAGGCGGCCTTGAGGGCCTCGACCGGGAAGGTGTCGGCGCTCGGCAGGCCGCCGGCCATGGACAGGATGCCCGGCTTCTCGGTGACCTTGAGGATCTCGCGGATGATGGACGGGTTCATGCGCGCGGCACGGCGCGCCTGGATGAAGGGGGAGCTCATGGTCGGGACTGCCTTGTCTCGTTGTCTGTCTGCCGCTGATGCGGGCATGGGCGCAACGATAACCCCGATCGCCGCGCACCCCGCATTGCCGTTTGGAAAGCCACCCTAGCCTGCGGTCATGCTCGCGTCAGCCCGCGCTGCCAGAGTCGACGCCATCGACCGCCCACGACCACGCCCGCCATGTCGCACCAGGACACCTATCGCAGCAAGCTGCGCTCTGCCGCCGACGCCCTCGACCTGATCCACGACGGCGACTTCATCGTCGTCCCGACCGGTGTCGGCGAGCCGCCGGAGCTGCTCACCGCGCTGTCGGAGCAGCGGCGGCGCTTTCGCGACGTCAAGCTCGGGCAGATTCTGCCGATGCGCAAGTTCGGCTACTTCGACGCCGAAACAGCCGAGCACGTGCGCCACGTGGCCTATTTCTTCGGGCCGGCCTCGCGCGCCGGCGGGCAGGCCGGCTGGGTCGATTTCATCCCGAGCTATTTCTCCGAGATGCCCGAGCTGATCCGCCGCGGCCTGATGCCCGCCGACGCGGTGGCGAGCCTGGCCTCGCCGATGGACGCGGACGGCTACTTCTGCCTGAGCCTGGGCGCCGACTACACGATGGCCGCCATCGAACGCGCGCGTGCGGTCGTGCTCGAGGTCAATCCGAACGTGCCGCGCTGCTTCGGCAACTGCCGCGTCCACATCTCGCAGGTCGCCGCCGTGGTCGAGAGCGAGGCGCCCATCCTCGAAGTCGGCCTGCCCAAGATCGGCCCGGTGCAGCAGGCCATCGCCGGCTACGTGGCCGAGATGATCGAGGACGGCTCGACGCTGCAGATCGGCTACGGTGGCATTCCCGACGCGGTGGTGATGCAGCTCACCGCCAAGCGCGACCTCGGCATCCACACCGAAATGATCGGCGACGGCATCCTCACGCTGATCGAGGCCGGCGTCGTCACCAACGCGCGCAAGAACTACCTGCCGGGCAAGACGGTCGCGACCTTCGCGCTCGGCTCGGCCAAGCTGCACCGCTACATGAACCGCAACCCGGCCTTCGAGATGCATCCGGTCGACTTCACCAACGACCCCTACCTCGCCGGCCAGAACGACCAGCTCGTCACGATCAACGCGACGCTGCAGATCGACCTGCTGGGCCAGTGCGGCTCCGAGAGCCTCGGCCCCTGCCCTTATTCGGGCACCGGCGGTCAGGTCGACTTCGTGCGCGCGGCCAATCGCTCGCGCGGCGGCAAGGCCATCATCGTGCTGCCCTCGACGGCCAAGGACGACACGATCTCGCGCATCGCGCCCACGCTCACGCCGGGCACGCACCAGACCACGGGCAAGAACGACATCAACTACGTCGTCACCGAGTACGGCGTGGCGCAGCTGCGCGGCAAGTCGGCGCGGCAGCGGGCGCTGGAGCTCATCAACATCGCCCACCCGGACTTCCGCGCCCAGCTGCGCGAAGACGCGCGCAAGCTTCACCTGCTCTGAAGCCCTGGCGAAGAGCGAGGCACGGCGCGGCCGGTAGGATGCGGGCATGCCGTCCGCCCTTCATCTGCTTTCCTTCGCCGGCGCCGCCTTCCTGATGGCGCTGACGCCCGGCCCCAACATGCTGTACCTGCTCTCGCGCTCGCTGTGCCAGGGGCGCCGGGCCGGCGTGATGTCGTGGTTCGGCGTGGTGCTCGGCTTCACGGCGCACATGACCTGCGCCGCGGTCGGCCTGACGGCCCTCTTCATGGCCGTGCCGCTGGGCTTCGAGCTGCTCAAGTTCGCGGGCGCCGCCTACCTGCTGTGGATGGCCTGGCAGGCCTTGCGCCCTGGCGCGGCCTCACCCTTCGAGACGCGCGAGCTGGCGCCGGAATCGCCGCGCCGGCTCTTCGTGATGGGCCTGCTGACCAATGTGCTCAACCCCAAGGTGGCGCTGTTCTACCTGGCCGTGCTGCCGCAGTTCATCACGCCCGATGCGGGCCCGGTGCTCGCGCAGAGCCTGTTGCTCGGCGGCACGCAGCTGCTGATCGGCTCGGCTGTGAATCTCGCCGTCGTGCTATCGGCCGCGCGCATGGCGGCATGGTTTGCGCGGCACCGCCTCTGGCTGGCCGCGCAACGCTACATCATGGGCAGCGTGCTGACGGCCCTCGCCGCCAAGCTCATCCTGCAGCAGCGCACCGCCTGAACCCGAACGATCCGATCACCATGAATCATTCCCCCAATGCCCTGGCCACGGCGCTCGCGCAATGCTGGCGCGACGGCAGCCGCCTCGACGCCACCGCCTGGTCCGTTGCCGACGAAGCCGCGGCGGAGGCCGTGCACGCCCAGCTCATCGAGCTCATGCACTGGCAGCCCGCCGGCCAGCCGCAGTTCTGGAAATGCGGCGGTTCCGCGCGCAGCGGCCCCTTCGGCCACGCACCGCTGGCGCCCGCTGGCGTGCGTGAAGCCAGCACCGGTGCGATCGATCTGAGCGACCTCGGCCTGATCGGCGCCGAGGCCGAGATCGCGCTGCGCCTGGCGCGCGACGTGACGCCTGACGAGGCGCGCGCGCTGCAACTCGGCCAAGGCGAAGACCTCATCGGCGCCTTTTGCGTCGCCATCGAAGGCCTGGCCTCGCGCTGGCAGCAGGGCATGGCGGCCGATGCGCTGCTCAAGCATGCCGACTGCCAGTCGCATGGCGGCCTGGCGCTCGGCGCCTGGCAAGCCTGGCAGCCCGGCCACGACTGGGCGCGCCAGCCCTGCACGCTGCAGATCAACGACGCCGCACCGCTGGACGGACTCGGCGGCCACGGCCTCGACGACCCGGCCTGGGTGATGGTGCCCTGGCTGCAGGCGGCGACACGCCACGGCGCCACCGTCAAGGCCGGCAGCGTGGTGACGACCGGCTCGTGGCGCGTCGCGCTGAAGCTCAAGGCCGGCGACCGCGCCGTGGCGCGCTTCGCGGGGCTCGGCGAGCTGAGCGTGCGCCTGTGAGGCGCCTGTTCGCCGCGGCGCTGCTGGCTGTCCTGGCCGGCACCGCCGCAGCGCACGATGACACGCCGCTGCATCTCGCGACCGACGGCAACCTGCAGGGCCTGCCGTCCGACTACGCGCCGGCTCGCCTCGCGCTGGGCTTCAGCCCGGTCGACGACGAGCGTCGCCTCACGGCGCTGCACCTGCAACTCGGCCAGGCCGCCATCGACGTGCCGGCCTGCATCCTCGGCCTGATCCACGCGCACGGCGCGGCAGCAGTGCAGCTCAGGGCCTCGTGGACGCACGACGAAAGTGTCGTGCCCTACTACCTCGCCGCACGCTTCGCCGAGCCCGACGATGCCGACGTGGCGTTCACGCTGCTGTTCAACCTGCACACGGCGCGGCTGATCGAGGTTTCGGTCGACATTGCGCATGGCGCCGACGTGGAGCGCTCGCTGCCGCTGGACCTGCGCGCGCGTTGCGCCACCGACGAGCTCGACGGCGTGCTGGCACGCTGACGACCGTCAGCGCGCCTCGAGTTGCTCCCAGCGCTCCATCAGCGCCAGCAACTCCTCGTCGATCTGCCCGGCACGCTCGGTCACTTCCGCGATGCGCGCCGCGCCCTGGGTGTAGAGCTCGGTGCCGTTGAGCAGCGCGTTGAGCTGCACCTGCTCGGCCTCCAGCGCGGCGATCTGCTTGGGCAGTTCGTCGAGCTCGCGCTGCTCCTTGTAGCTGAGCTTCTTTTTCGTGGCCACCACCGGTGCCGGCGCGGGCGCCGCCGCGGCCACCGGCGCAGCGGCGGGCGCCTGCTTGGCCGCCAGCGCCGCGGCGCGCTTGGACTGGATCAGCCAGTCCTGCACGCTGCCTTCGTACTCGCGCCAGCGGCCTTCGCCCTCGCTGACGATGGTGCTGGTGACGACGTTGTCCAGGAAGCGCCGGTCGTGGCTGACCAGGAACACGGTGCCGTCGTAATCGGCCAGCAGCTCTTCGAGGAGTTCCAGCGTCTCGATGTCGAGGTCGTTGGTCGGCTCGTCGAGCACCAGCACGTTGGCCGGCCGCGCGAACAGGCGCGCGAGCAGCAGGCGATTGCGCTCGCCGCCCGAAAGCGTGCGCACGGGCGAATCGGCGCGGGCCGGCGAGAAGAGAAAATCGGCCAGGTAGCTCTTCACGTGCTTCTTCTGCGTGCCGATCTCGATCCATTCGCTGCCCGGGCTGATGGTGTCGGCCAGCGTGGCGTCGAGGTTGAGCGCGTCGCGCATCTGGTCGAAATAGGCCACGCTCATCTTGGAGCCCAGGCGCACCGTGCCGCTGTCGGGCGGCAGCTCGCCGAGGATCATCTTCAACAGCGTGGTCTTGCCCGCGCCGTTGGCGCCCATCAGGCCGACCTTGTCGCCGCGCAGGATGGTGCCGCTGAACTTGTTGACGATGGTCCGCTCGCCGTAAGTCTTGCTCACGTCCTCGAGCTCGGCCACGATCTTGCCGCTGGCGCCGCCGGTATCGATGTCCAGCCGCACCTTGCCTTGAACGTCGCGCCGCGCCGCGTGGGCCAGGCGCATCGCTTCAAGCCGCTGGATGCGCGCCACGCTGCGGGTGCGGCGCGCCTCCACGCCCTTGCGGATCCAGACTTCTTCCTGGGCCAGCAGCTTGTCGAAGCGCGCATTGGCCAGGGCCTCGTTCTCGAGCTCGTACTGCTTGGCGGCCTGGAAGGCAGCAAAGTTGCCGGGATAGCCGCGCAGCTGGCCGCGGTCCAGCTCGACGATGCGGTTGGCGACGTTGTCCAGGAAGGCGCGGTCGTGCGTGATGAGCAGCAGCGAGCCCTTGAAGTCGTTCAACAGGCCTTCGAGCCAGGCGATGGCGTCGAGGTCCAGGTGGTTGGTCGGCTCGTCGAGCAGCAGCACGTCGGGCTGGGCCACCAGCGCGCGCCCCAGGGCCACGCGCTTCTTGAGTCCGCCCGAGAGTTCGCCCACAAGACGTGTGCCGTCCAGGCCCAGGCGGTGCAGGGTCTCGTCGACGCGCTGCTCCCAGGTCCAGCCGCCGATGTGCTCGATGCGTTCGAGCACGGCGTCGAGGTCGTCGGCGGGGTCGTGGCGTTCGTAGATCTCACGCAGACGGCGTGCCTCGGCCACGCCTTCGCTGACGACGTCGAAGATCGTCGCTTCGGCGCGCAGGTCGGGCTCCTGCGGCACGTAGACGCTGGTGAGCCCCTGCTGCAGCTGCAGCAGGCCGTCGTCGAGCTTCTCGATGCCGGCGAGGATCTTGAGCAGGGAGGACTTGCCCGTGCCGTTGCGGCCGATCAGTCCGACGCGTTCGCCGGTTTCGAGTGCGAAGTCGGCCCCGTCGAGCAGCGGCACGTGGCCAAAAGCGAGGTGGGCGTTGGAGATGGAGAGGACAGCCATGGGGCGATTGTCCCTGACGCCGCCGATCGGTGGCCGGCGCCTCAGCCCAGCAACACGGCCGCGCGATTGAACAGCCGCGCCTCGCGCCGGATCAGGCGCAGCCGGCGCAGCATCCACGGCGTCAGGTCCTGCTGGCCGATGTGCTCGGGCCAGGCACCGGCCTGCGGGTCGTGCATGTCGTCTTCATCGGGCGTGCCGGTCGGCAGGTCCTGGCCGGCTTGCAGGGCCAGGCTCGTCGCGCGCAGGGTCACGGGCAGCGCGGCCTGGGCGCGCGTGGCGTCGAGCCGGTCGGCGCGGCGCGAGAGCTGCTGGTGCACCGCCCCCAGCAGCGCCATGAGCCGGTAGCCGTGCGTCAGCAGGGCCTCGATCTCGGCGTCCTTCAGGCGCACATGCTCGGGCTCGACGCGCGTGCGCTGGCCGGCCTCGGCCAGCGCGCCCAGCACCGCATAGGCCTGCTGGCGCGACAGGCGCGCGGCGAGCTGCTCGGCATGGCCCGGCGCCCAGCGCAGCACGTTGGCCGCGTGCTGGGCGAGGACCTTGCGCGCCAGCGGCATCAGGTCCTTGAGCGAACGCCGTTCCCACGAGGGCAGGACGAAGCAGAAAGCCCAGGCCAGCAGCGCGCCGAGGAAGGTGTCGCCGAAGCGCTCGAACACGGCCGGGTGCGTGCCCTTGAGCAGCATCAGCGGCTGCACCAGCGCCATCAGCGTGGCTGCGGTGGCCGAGACGAAGTAGCGCTTGTTGACGTAGGCGTGCGAGGTGCCGACCGCCGCGACGAAGACGATGCCGAGCAGCCAGTGCTGCGGCACCCAGGCCAGGGCCATCACGATCAGGCATCCCAGCAGCGTGCCGCGCACGCGGTCGTTGCGCCGCGCCAGCGTCTGCGCCAGGTTGCCGCGCAGCACCACGGCGACGCTGAGCAGCAGCCACTGCGGATGCGAGGCCCAGGGCAGCAGCGTGCCGAGGCCGTAGGCGACGGTCAGCGCCATGGTCGAGCGCAGCGCGTGCCGCAGCACCGGCGAGCGCAGCGTCAGATGATTGCGGAAGGCCGCGAGCGGCCAACCCTGCGGCGACATGAAGTCGCGCAGCTGCTCGGGCGTCCAGGCCGCAGCCAGCGGCGTCGGCGCGCCCTGCTGCACGGCGAGCATGCGGCCGACTTCGTCGAGCATGTGGCCGAGCCGGACTTCGAGCGCGTTGACGAGATGGCGGCGCTTGTCCTGCGCGTCGACGGGCACGCCGGTCAGGCGCTCGTGCAGCGCGGCGCGCAGCTGCGGCGCATCGGCCACTGGCGCGGGCGCGCGAACGCGCAGGTGCTCGGCCAGCACGCCCAGGCGCTCGGCCAGCTCGCGCAGCGTGGCTGCCAGCGCCTCGCGCCAGGCCTGGCCGGCGGCGTCGTGGCCGAGCAGGTCGATATCGAGGCGGCTGGCCAGCAGCATGTCGCGCAGCTCGATCAGCGCGAGCAGCTGCTCGGTCTGGCGCAGTGCCCGCGGCTCGCGCGGCAAAGAGAAGATGAGGTCGCGCGCATGCTGGATGGCTTCGGCCAGCTGCACGTCGTCGGCGATCGAGGCGCGCATGGTGGCCTGCTCGGGCGTGACGCTGCCTTCGACGCGCGCGGCGCGGGACCGCAGGCGTTGCGCGCCCATCGCCAGGGCCGCGGCCAGCGCCAGCTCGGCATAGCGGTTGCGCAGCAGGCGCGCGAGCAGCCAGCCCCAGAGCGTGTAGAGCAGCGCGCCGAGCAGCGCCCAGGCGGCGTGCTCGAAGGCCTGGCCGACGCTGAACGGCTCGCGCCAGGCCAGGGTGAAGACGAGCGCGAGGATGGCCGCGAAGGACAGCGGTCCGGCGCGCTGGCCCCAGGCCATGCACATCAGCGAGACGAAGGTGATGAGCGCCACGAGCGGCAGCATCAGGCCCGTGTGCTCGCGGCACAGCGCGACGAGCAGCGTCGCCAAGGTCGAAAGCAGGGCCGCCGGCAGCATGCGCGGCAGGGCGCGCGCCACCGGGTTGGGCAGGTCCGTCAGGCTCGTGCAGACGGCGCCGGCCACGGCCGTGAGGCCCGCGTCGACACCGAACAGCGCGGCGACGAAGGCCTGCGCGAGCGCGACGCCGAGCGCCGTGCCGAGGCCGCTGAGCTGGTTGGCGTCGAGACGGCGCCAGGCCGTCAGCCCGCGTTTCATCCCGCCTTTCAGCCCGCGCTTCATCCAGCCCATCAGGCCCGCAAGGCCGCTTCGAGCGCGTCGATGAAGAGGGCGGCGACGTCGCAGCCGGTCTGGTCGGTGATTTCCTGGAAGCAGGTGGGGCTGGTGACGTTGATCTCGGTAAGGCGGTCGCCGATCACGTCCAGGCCCACGAGCAGCAGGCCGCGCGCGGCGAGCGTCGGGCCGAGGCTTTCGGCGATGGCGCGGTCAGCCGCGCTGAGCGCCTGCGCCACACCCTTGCCGCCGGCCGCGAGGTTGCCGCGCACCTCGCCGCCCTGCGGGATGCGGGCCAGGCAGTAGGGCACCGGCACGCCGCCGATGACGAGGACGCGCTTGTCGCCGGCCGCGATCTCGGGGATGAAGCGCTGCACCATCACCGTCTGCGCGCCGTCCTTGTTGAGTGTCTCGATGATGGCGCCGAGGTTCAGGCCATCGGCCTTGACGCGGAAGATGCCCATGCCGCCCATGCCGTCGAGCGGCTTGAGGATGATGTCCTGGTGCTCGGCGTGGAAGGCGCGGATCGCCGCCTCGCTGCGCGTGACGATGGTCGGCGTGATGTGCTCGGGAAACTCGAGGATGGCGAGCTTCTCGGGATGGTCGCGCAACGCAGCGGGCTTGTTGAAGACGCGCGCGCCCTCGCGCTCGGCCTGGCCCAGCAGGTGCGTGGCGTAGAAGTACTCGCTGTCGAAGGGCGGGTCCTTGCGCATCAGCACGGCGCCGGCCTCGGCGACAGCGAGGTCGCGCTGTTCCTCGACCTTGAACCAGTCGTAGGCATCGCCCGTCAGCGCGATGCGCCGCGCGCCGCGCGCCGTGACGCGCCCGCCGCGCACCCAGGCGAGGTCGGCCGGATGGCAGGCCCAGATCGCGTGCCCGCGCCGCGCGGCCTCGCGCATCATGGCGAAGGTCGAGTCCTTGTAGGTCTTGAAATGTTCGATCGGGTCGGCGACGAAGAGCAGGTCCATGGCGGC
>Ga0213872_10002160_pt1 | contig 11793 bp, 6 predicted proteins | sample VelepicomBERX_R2_FD_160071 | JGI IMG/M metagenome (GOLD analysis project Ga0213872, IMG submission 160071) | Rhizosphere microbial communities from Vellozia epidendroides in rupestrian grasslands, the National Park of Serra do Cipo, Brazil - RX_R2 | ecosystem: Host-associated > Plants > Roots >... | reverse complement strand
TTTACCCCTCGTAAACGTGGGCGGCTGCGGCCCATCAGTGAAATCCCCTGCCTGGGTGCATTCCCCGCCCAAGCTGCTTGATCCGCCAAGCAATTCATCTTCCAGATAAACGGGTTTTAGGCATTATTGCGACCGGTTTGTCCGCAAAAATTACTAAACCTCTCTTGTTTCTCACGGTAAATTGTCGTACATAGCGCACTGGCCTTTCGTCAAAGGTGGCGAGTGCAGCTTGCTCCCTTGTGCGGCGGCCAACTACAGTTCAAATAGGCTCAATCCGCTTGGGGAAAGAATGAAACCGCTCGTGATCGCCCTGCTTTGTGCTCTTGCTACGACTGCTGGGGCCGCGGACGCACTGAAGTTCCAGATCAGGCAGTACAAGATCGAGGGTAATACTGTGCTTCCCGATGATCGAATTCAGGCTGCGCTGGCGCCATATACCGGGGCAGACAAGGACTTCGCTGACGTTCAGCATGCGCTGGAAACGCTTGAGGGGCTGTTCCGCCGCTCGGGCTATGGCGCGCTGCAGGTCTTCTTACCTGAACAGGAGCTCAACCAGGGTGTCGTGACGTTCAAGGTTGTGGAGCCCAAGCTCGGCAAGGTGCGGATCGAGGGGAACCAATACTACGGTGCAGAAAATATCCGCCGGTCCCTCCCGGCCTTGCAAGAAGGGGCGATTCCGAATACCGGCGATATTGCGCGGCAACTGCGCTTGTCGAATGAAAGCCCGTCCCGGCACGCGACGGCGACCCTTGCGGCCAGCACCGAGCCCGAGACGATCGATGTTGATGTGAAGGTGGAAGACGAAAAGCCCTGGCGCGCATTTTTGAGTGCCGACAATACAGGGACGTCCGACACCGGCCGCACGCGGGTTTCGGTTGGCTATATGAACGCCAATGTGTTCGACCGCGACCAGGTCTTTACCGCGCAAGCGACAACATCGCCCGAAAAGGCCGACAAGGTGAAGATCTTCGGCTTGGGCTACAAGATTCCGTTTTATCGGCAGGACGAAAGCCTGAGCATGTATGCGGGCTATTCCAATGTGAGCTCGGGCAGCGTACAGGGGCTCTTCAACGTCAGCGGCAAAGGTAAGGTGCTGGGTGCGCGTTTCTCGCAGGGTTTGCCGTCGGTCGGCGACTACCAGCAGCACGTGCAATTGGGTCTTGATTGGCGCAAGTTCGATACGCAGACGAGCTTTGGCACCACGGCGCAGCCTTCGAGCGAATACACGGTGCGCCCGGTCAGCGTGATCTATCTGGCGCAATGGCAAAGCGCCCGCTGGTCATACGACTGGACGACAAGTGTCAGTCGCAATATTCCCGAGGGCTCAGACCTCGCTACGGACGCACAGCGCAAAGGCGCGGAAAACGATTATCTGATCTGGCGCTACGGCGCGAACGCCTATGTGAACCTGCCTGCCGCCTGGATGGCCCACGTGGGGCTCAATGGGCAGCAAACCAGCGACGCGCTGCCTTCTGGCGAGCAGTTTGGTTTGGGCGGTGCGACGAGTGTGCGTGGCTACGAGGAGCGCGCGCTGTCGAACGACTCTGGCACCAGCATCAATCTTGAGGGCTATACGCCCGAGCTGGGCCCGAAGTTCGGCATGGGGGATGTCAGCCTGCGTGGCCTGCTGTTTTACGACTGGGGCCACCTGAGCCGCAATCATGTGCTGCCGGGTGAGTTGTCGAGCGAAGACTTGGCGGGCGCAGGTGTTGGGCTTCGCTTCGGGCTGAATAAGCGAGCGTCTGTAAAGCTCGATGTGGCGCAGGCGCTGCGTGACGGCGGCGGTACCAAGAAAGGCGACACGAAGGCCCATGTGTCGGCGACCGTCACCTACTGAGTGGCGTGCACAAATAGAGATAAAGGTATGACGAGGACGGGCATGCGGCGTTGACTGGGGCGGTAGCGTGTATACCCCGGACGAACGTCAACCGATTGCAGATTGAATCAACCGTGACACCCGGACCGTCGTGGTTCGGCCGCGCACGCGCGGCAGGGAGGCAGTATGAACGCCAGGCAACAGCCATTTGCTTTGAAGACCATCTTTACGGCCACGCTCGCATGTTATGCGCCGTTTGCGATGGCGAACCCCACCGGCGGGACGGTTGCATCGGGTAGTGCCAGCTTCCAGCAGCAAGGCAATAGCCTGGTGGTGACCAATACGCCGGGTTCCATCATTAACTGGCAAGCGTTCTCGATCGGGCAGGGCGAAGTCACTCGCTTTGTTCAGCAGAACAGCACAAGCGCGGTGCTGAATCGCGTGACGGGGCAAGACCCCTCTCAGATTCTGGGCCAGTTGCAGTCCAATGGTCGCGTGTTCCTGATCAACCCCAACGGCATCGTTTTCGGCCAGGGGGCGCAGATTGATACGGCCGGCCTGGTGGCCGGTACGTTGAATATCAGCGATGCCGATTTCAAGGCGGGTCACCTGAGCTTTCAAGGTGGGACGACAGGCTCCATTCAGAACGCCGCCAATATCACAACGCCATCGGGCGGTTTTGTCTACCTGATTGCGCCCAATATCCAGAACAGCGGCGTGATCGTGTCGCCTAAAGGCGAGATTCTATTGGCCGGTGGCAGTAGCGTAGAGCTGGTCGACGGCGTCGACACCGCTTTGCGCGTGAAGCTGACCGCACCTGCGGGCCAGGTAACGAATGTTGGCCAGTTGATCGCCGATCAAGGCCGTATCGGTATATTCGCCGCAGCCATTCAGCAGCAGGGCCTCGTGAGCGCCAATTCGGCCCAACTGGGTGCGAATGGCGAGGTGGTGCTGAAAGCGAGCAATTCGACCACGCTCGCCGCCAATAGCACGACGCAATCCAATGGCGGTTCTGTATTAATCGATACCGCCGCCGGCGACACGGTGATCAGCGGCACGGTTGACGTTTCGAATGATGCAGGCACAGGCGGTACGGCTGTCTTGACTGGCCAACGCGTGGGGTTGTTCGGCTCGGCCGACATCAACGCAACGGGCCGCAATGGCGGCGGTACCGTATTGGTAGGCGGTGACCTGCACGGCAAGAATCCAGATGTGCACAATTCTCAGGAGACCGTAGTTGGTCTCGGCGCGCACATTGATGCCAGTGCAACTCAGTCGGGTAACGGCGGCAAGGTCATCGTCTGGTCCGACGGGCTGACGCGTACCTTTGGACAAGTGGCGGTAGAAGGTGGTGCAGCTTCAGGTGACGGTGGCTTTGTCGAAATGTCGGGCAAGCAGTCGCTGGACTGGCACTCCGCAGTGGACACCAAGGCCCCGAGCGGTAAATCAGGCACACTGTTGCTCGACCCGACCAACATCAATGTCGTGGCGGGCTCGCAGATTGGTAGTGTCTTGTGTGGCAGCAGCCCCTGTACGCTTGATCAACTTGATTTCTTCACTGCGCCAGATACCAATTCGACGTCTCAGGTTACGCTGGTGGGCGCAACGGATATTGCTAACTTCGCCGGCAGCGTTCAACTTCAGGCCACCAATAGCATCAATTTCCAAACTAGCGTGAACGCTTACCCAGCGGCTGCGCTGGAAGCCGATACGCAGACAGGCGATATCGTCGTCAGCGGCGGCGTGACGATTACCGCGGCGAATATTTCGTTCAATACGGGTTATAGCGGCGCGAAAACCGGCAATATCATCGTCGGCGGTGCATTGGTTGCAACGTCGGGCCAGATTGACCTGCATAGTGCCAACCAGCTTCAGGTATCGGGCTCGCTCACCGCCAGCAACAACAATATCTATACGACCAGTGGTGGCGATACCGTCATCAGTGGCTCGCTCACTGCATGCACCCAGGCCCAGTTGCAGTCGGGTGGTGCCATGACCTTGAGCGGTGCGATTACGTCGACGTCCGATCTGCAGTTCTCCAGCGCAGGGAATCTCGCGCAGACGGGCGGCAGCATCATGGCGCCAACGGTTCAGATGGATTCGGGCGCCAGCGGCGTTGGCACGATTAGCCAGAGCGGCGGTGCGATCATCAAGGCACTGACGTTTGATCTGCAGGGGAATGGCAGTGGCCAGCAGGTTGGCTCGGCCGGCAGCCCCATCTTGTTTTCGTCGTTTACGCCAGGGATTCAAGCCAATGTTGCCATTGGCGGTGTTCCACTCTCTGACATGGGTAACCCCGGCGCCTTGGCCTCGCCTGGCTCGGTCAGCGCTGCTTACATCGGCTATACCGGCACGACCGAAGCCGTGGGTGTCGGTGAAAACGGGGTAGTGGGGACGCTGGTGTTCACGTCACCTGGCACGATCAACCTGAACAATGTTCTGGGTGGTAACGCCACGATTACGTCGACGGGTGGGTCGGTCAACCTGACGGGCTATACGACGAATGCGAACAATCTGACGGTCAACGCGGCGCAACAGGTCGTCATGGGTACGTCCGCGTCCATTTCGTCCACCCTGTCGCTCCAAGGCGGTTCGGCGATCATGATCAACTCGCCGACGACGATCAATGCCAGTGTGGTCTCCATGGCTTCGCCTGCGATCACGATATCAAGCGGACAAAACTCGATTACTGCCAACTCGTTGGCATTCAGCACCGATTCACTGACCTTCTCTGGCGGACCGGCACCGACTGCGACGGCCGCTGCCTTGCAGCTCACGCCGTATACGAGCGGCAGTGCAGTCGATCTATCGAATACGATTGCGTCGAATATCTCCGGGTTCAGCACGCTGAATATGAGCGGCGGTGCGGTGACGATTGACGGCCCGGTGAGTGTCGCCGGACAGATCGCCGTCGCGGCGACGGGCGGGTTTACTGCGGGCGGTGCGCTCGAGGCGGGCTCGGTTGCGGTCACCTCGGGCGGCAATATCTCGCTATCGGGCGTTGCTGCTGGTAGCATCAATTTGAACGCGGCGGGCAGCATTCAAACCACAGGCGCGCTTAACGCGCCCAGCCTGGGGCTGACTACTGGTTCCGCAATCGGCAGCGCCAGCACGCCATTTACGACGACGGCGACTAACCTGTCGCTAGACAGTACGGGCGGCGGTGTGTATGTCACCATGGCCGGTGGCACGGCCAACCTCGCAGCCGCAGGGCCCATCCAATTCACTGGCTCGGGTAGCTCGACCGTAACCGCCAACAGCACCGGCGGAGCGGTCACCGCATCGACATCGGCGGGTAATCTGACCGTTGGCGGGGCATCGGGCACGTCTTTGAATTTCTCGACGCCGGGTGTGCTTAGCTTCACCGGTTTGGCTTCTGCAGGCACGGGTGCGGTGACGGCGCAGGGGGCGTCCGTGGGTGGTGGCGGCGCCTTGGCGGGCAGTACGGTCACTATTACCAGCGGCGGCGCGGTCGGTTCTGCTGCCCAAGTGCTGGGCGTGAACGCGACGGGCAACGCAACCATTTCGGCAGCGGGTGCTGGCAACGGGATCTACGTATCGGATGCAGGTAGCGTGGCATCCGTCAATCTGACGGCCCAAAATGCACCGGTTTCCTTCACCTCGGGTGGGGATCTGACCTTGGGGGCCATCAGCAATGGCAACGGTGCGGTATCGCTCATTGCCGGTGGCGCGTTGAATATCCCGGCCGGCACGGGCCTCAATGCGTCGTCTCTGACCTTGGGCACGGGTTCGGGCTTCAATCTGGCCAATAGCCTCACCGCCAGCGGCAGTTTGACGCTGACGACGACCTCGACGATTAACACCGCACCAGGGGCGGTGATTAGCGCGCCATCGTTAACGCTGACAGCGGCTCAAGGTATCGGGACCAATGGCTCCGCAGCGGCGGTCAATACGGGCAATCTGAACGCATCTTCCTCGGGCAGTGCGGGTGTCAATATCAATAGCGTAGGCACTGGCCTGTTATCGGCCACCGTCAGCGCAGGCACAGGGAATGTATCGCTACAAACGGCGGGGGATCTGACCGGCTCGATCACGGGTAACCAGCTAACGCTGAATGTAGGAGGCGCTGGCGGGACGTCAGCGCAGGCGCTTGGGCTCAACGGCAATACGGTCTCATACACCGGGCAGGGCCTGTTGAATGCGGCAGACGCAGGCGCGTTGACGATCAGCGGCAGCACCGCGACCGGTGATATCAACCTATCGACGGGGGGTACGCTTACGCTGGCTGGGCTGCATTCGGGTGGCAACCTCACGGCCAACTCAACAGGCGATATTGTAGGCAGTGGCACGGGTGACCAAGCGGTGGCCAATCTGGCTTCGTTCTCGGCAGGCGGCAAGATCGGCACGCTGAATTCGCGCTTCCAGCAGCTAACGGCTAATGCGGGTGGTGACCTCAATCTGATCAACGCGACACCACTGGTGGTGAATACCGTAAACAGTGGCGGCAACGTGGTCATCGATTCCACTGGCGGCTTTGTCTCAAAGGGCAAGATTGTGGCCGCGGGCTCCATCAGCCTGACGACACATAGCCCAATGACCATTGGCACGGGTGGCCTGCAAGCGGGTACGGGTATCTCGTTGAAGTCCGGTACCGGCACGGGCAATGACGATCTGACCATCAATGGTGCGGTGCTGACTGCCATTGGTGACTGCTCCGTCGTTGCGGGCGGCACAGTCCATCAAAACGCCAATATCACCGACGGTGGCACGGGCAAGATTGCCGTGTCGTCCGCGACGGGTGACATCATCATGGCGCCGGGCACGTCTAGCGTCACGAACGGTGGCAGCATTGGCTATAACGCATTGGGTGGCATGACCCTGTCGCTGCTCGATGCAGGAACGGGCGGTGTGACGCTGGCGGCGACCAATGGAAACATCGTCTCGGCCACCCCTGGGCAGGTCAACGTTCACGGTGGTTCGCTTAATGTGGCGGCCGGCGGTGGCATCAGCCTTGGCGCAAACGTGCCGGCGGGTCAGCTGACGCTGTCGTCGGGTACAGGCTATGCGCTGGTTGTCGGGCCGGACGGCACGCCTTACCCAGGGAGCATTACCACCGGTAGCCTGAGCGGCGGTGGCTCAACAGGTGGTGGGGGGAGCAGTGGCGGTGGCGGCAGCAATACCGGTACGCCGCCAGCTGGCGTGAATCAGACGGTGGATGCCATCACGACCACGACGACCACGGTTGCCAACGGCACGGCCGGCTCAACGCAGGATACGACGCAACAGCAGCTCAACAAGCAGTCGGGCGGCAGTCAGACAGGCGGTACGGGTGGTACGACCGGTAGCGATACTGGTAATCAGGATGACAAACAGAAGAAACCGAAGAAGTGCTGATATGAAAAAATACCTGAGCATAACCGCGCTGGTGTTGTGTCTTGCGACGTCGTCGGCGTGGGCTGCAGTTGCGGGTACCGTGACGCAACTCGCCGGCGTGTTGACCGCCCAAAGGAGCGATGGCGGCGCCAAGATCTTGGCGCTGCAATCGAGTGTCGAAAGTGGCGACCTGTTGGCAACCGGGAACAACAGCTACGCGCGCATCAAGTTCACCGACGGTGGCGACATGACCCTGCGACCGAATACGCAGCTGCGTATCGAGGGCTATCAGTTCCAACAGGAAAAGCCACAGGAAGACAATGCCTTCTTCCGTCTGGTCAAAGGCGGCCTGCGCGCGGTGACGGGCCTTGTGGGCAAGCGTAATGGCCTTGAGAGCTACAAGGTTGCGACGCCGACGGCCACCATCGGTATCCGCGGTACGGACTGGGGTGCGCTGTTTTGCGAGAACGATTGCGGCGGCTACACCAATAACAGCGGCAAGCCGCCGGCGCCAGGGCTCTATGTGGACGTGGTATCGGGCAAGATCATCGTGACCAATGGCGGAGGTGCGCAGGAATTCTCGCCAGGGCAGTTTGGTTTTATTGGTGGCTTGCAAACGCCCCCGATCATCTTGCCACCCAACAATGGTGTGCCGATTTCGACGGACAAGGGCCTGAACAAGCCGCCGGAAAGCGTGCTCGGCAATCAGCCGAACCAAAAGGATTTCCAGTGCACGATTGATGGTTGATGATGGTTGCATCGTCCCTGACCGGAGACGGACAGGATGAAAACAAAAAGGTCGCGATTGATTTCGCGACCTTTTTGTTTTTGGCCGATCTCTATCGAATGCACGCTAGACCGTGGCGACCTCGGTCTCACACAAGGTTGATTGATGGGCGAGGCAAGGCATGCCGTTGCGGAAGATCACAAACTCGCCCGGCTGCATGGCCGTCCACTCCTCGTTATCGGTCAGCGGTACGGTGGCGATCAACGCCACGCGATCCTTGGGGGTAGTGACGCCGCTGAAATCGACGGACATATCGTTGTCGACAAGGTGAGCCTGTCCGAACGGCGCCTGCCGCAGGATATAGCTCAACCGCGTCGCGCAGTGCGCAACCAGCCAGTCTCCGTTTGATAGCAAGAAATTCAACGTACCCAATGCGGCGATCTCGGCGACCAGCTCAGACAGGCGTGCAGCGAGTATGTCGGCCGGGGGCTCCTGTTCGAATTCGCTGGCCAGCGACTCAAGCAGCCAGCAGAAGGCGTGCTCGCTGTCGGTCGTGCCGACAGGTGTGAACCGCGTGCTCTGCAGCGCTGGGAGCGATTTCAGATCGCCATTGTGGGCGAATAACCAGTACTTACCCCATAGCTCGCGCATGAATGGGTGCGTATTGGCGAGCGAGATCTGTCCGACCGTCGCCTTGCGGATATGCGCGATGACATTGGTGGATTTGATCGGGTAATTGCGGACCAATGCGGCGATCGGCGATTTGCACGACGACTGCCAATCCAGAAACGTCCGGCAGCCGCGGTCCTCGAAGAATCCGATACCCCAACCGTCTGCGTGGTGGTCGGTTTCACCGCCACGGCGGTGGAATCCTTCGAACGAAAAACAGATATCAGTGGGCACATTGCAATTCATGCCCAGCAATTGGCACATCTTGAGGCACTCTCCGGCGATCGTCACAACCAATTGTGCGCCTGTCAGGCAGGTTTGGGCCTGTGACAGAGCGGGCGTATAGTGAGCTTATCGCACTTTAACTAACACGAAGCTGAACGGCATTGCTCCCAAAGGGAGTCAGTGATGAATCTAACTACTTATTACGATGTATTCAATAGCGGCAAGGGTATCTCGGTTCCGTCGGTCCGATTGGGTGCTTATATCGCCAATATTGGTGCATCAACCGATATCGGCCCTGGACAGTTCACCACGGACGGCCGCGTCCGGATATCGACGCAGGGTCAGCTGAAATCGGCCGTGGCTGATCTGCAGGCCAATACGACTCAGGTGGCCAAGGCGGTGACCCCCGCCAAGGACACGACCGGCACCCAAGCAGCTCGCGGCAGCAAGGATGCAGATCAAACGGCAGCCGAGACGGCTGCAGCCGGTGCTGTGGTGCCAGCAACCCCCAGCGTTGTGAATGCGGCCGCCCTGAAGCCGGAGCAGACGAATTTAACCGCGCAGCAGGCACCCAGCGGCGCCAGCAAGGTGATTGCACAGAATCATGCTGAAACGCAGGCGAGACTCGATGCAGGCACGAAGGCCAGCTTGAATCAAAGAGCCAATGTGCGTGACGCCAATCTTTTGGCGGGGGCTCGACAGGTCACCGCCGACGTTGGGCGGACTGAGGTGGAGCGGGCAACTGCAGCAAGCAGTGAGACTGTTGGCCAGGCTGGATCGGGGACCGGTGCACTGCGTCTTGCGCATACCACGCCAGCAAACCATGTCGCGCCGCTGGCGACTGCAGCACAAAGTGATTTGCCACCCGGTGCCGGAGAAGCAGCCGGTTCCGTCGCCGCAATACGGGCTGCAAACGAAACACCATCTGCGCCTACTACAGAAACGACTGCCTCGGTCACGCCTCCCTCTTCGTCCAATGCAGCCCAACTGACGCAGTCGGCAGTATCGCTGGTGCAGGCAGTAAACCACTTTGTCGATCAGGCTCAAGCGCTTGCCAAGACTGAGCCGCACAACCCGGCGGTGGCCAATGTGCTGAAGTCGGTGACGCAGGTCTTTGCACCGAACACGAGCGCGAACAACAATACCGTCTCTCAGCTTGGCCTCACGCAAGGGACGGATGGGCGGATCACCGTTGATCAGGCGCGTCTTCAGACAGCGGTTACCGCCAATCCGACCAATGCGCAGAATATCCTGACGCAGGCGGTGAACCAGGTCGGACAGGCCGCCAACAACGCCTTGATCAACCCTCAGCGACAAAGCGATACCGCTACCCGTGCCGGCTTCAGCAATGGTGAGAATCCCTATATCGCGCGGCCCGCGGCGAATGCCAGTATCCAGCCGGCGACGAGCGTCGTACCCGTGCCTTCGACCACATTGTTGAACTACACGCCGACGACCCAGAATCTCTACGGTTTAGGCCAATACCTGGCCGTTGCCGGGCTCTAGCTGCCATTGGCCGTCTAACCCTTCATCCACCCATCGTTTGCGCAATGTCAAACGAGTGCCGTGACGCCTGCGTTACGCTCCACGGCCTTGGAGATTCTGATGAGGCGGGTGCCTGATGGCCATTTCACTTTACGACGATGGAACGCATCGTTGCCTGATGTTTGCTGACCTTGTAGACGATGGTGAAGACCATGCGGTACAGGCAAACCAATTTTTGATTGTGTCGGGTCAACACGGTGCCTTGATCGACCCGGCCGGCAACATGACCTACAACGCGCTGATCATGGCCATGGCGCAGTATTTTCCCGCTCGCGCTCTGAAGTACATTTTTGCTTCGCACGCCGACCCCGATATCGTCGCCTCGCTCAACAAATGGCTGGTGACAACCGATTGCGAGCTGGTGGTATCAAAACTCTGGGCGCGCTTCGTGCCGCATTTCTGCTCTGCGGGCAATGCCAGTGGCCGTATCGTCGGCGTGCCAGATGAGGGGGCATGGCTGCGGCTGGGTGAGTCGCGTATTGCGGCAGTACCTGCGCATTTCCTGCATGCGGAAGGCAATTTCCATTTTTACGATCCGAAGTCTCGGATTCTGTTTACTGGCGATATGGGGGCGTCGATGGTGGCGCATGATGAGATCAACACCCCCATCTCGACCGTGGGTGAGTTCGTACGCCATGTGCCGCTGATGGAGGGCTTTCATCGACGCTATATGGTCTCCAATAAAGCCTGTCGGCTCTGGGCTGGTATGGTGCGGCCGCTGGTGCAGCGCGGCGAGATCACGATGTTCGTGCCGCAGCACGGGCGCTTCCTGGTTGGCAAGACGGTGCTGGAAGCGTTTCTGGATTGGATCGAAACCCTGGTCTGCGGGATCGACCGGTTCGATGCGGGGCATTACCGCATGCCTGCGTGAGTCGATGTCTTGGCCCAATAAAAAGAGCCGGGCAAGCCCGGCTCTTTTCATGTTGACGGCAACGCTGATCAGAACGCGTCGTCGGCCAGGGCCAGCACGCTTTCCGAGCCGTGCAGGATGACTTCAGCCAGGCCGCTGGTCTGCGGCAGCATGTACTGCGCAAAGAAGCGTGCCGTTACCAGCTTGTTTTCATAGAAGCTGGCATCGCCTTCGTGCTCGGCCAGTTTTTGCTTGGCAATGAGTGCCGCACGGCCGAGCTGCCAGCCACCAAGCACCAAGCCCATCAGTTCCAGAAACGGTACGGAACCGGCCGAGACTTCCTTCGGCTGCGCGTCGAACTGCTCGACGATGTAGCTCACTGCGGCACGCGCATGGGCCAGCGATTTGGCGAGGCTGTCGGCAATCGCAGTGTGACCAGCAGCCTGCAGTTGGCCGATGGTGCCTTCGACTTCACCGAGCAGCACCTTGGCGGTCATGCCCTTTTCGGACGCAGTCTTGCGGCCGATCAGGTCCATGGCCTGGATGCCGGTGGTACCTTCGTAGATCGCGCTGATGCGGGCATCGCGCAAGTATTGGGCAGCACCGGTTTCCTCGATATAGCCCATA
>Ga0213872_10002159_pt1 | contig 11795 bp, 11 predicted proteins | sample VelepicomBERX_R2_FD_160071 | JGI IMG/M metagenome (GOLD analysis project Ga0213872, IMG submission 160071) | Rhizosphere microbial communities from Vellozia epidendroides in rupestrian grasslands, the National Park of Serra do Cipo, Brazil - RX_R2 | ecosystem: Host-associated > Plants > Roots >... | reverse complement strand
AGATGTGTTCGCGGGCGTCGCAATGCAAGGTGGAGAACTGCACCGCAGGTACGGAATATACCTGGACCTGGTCAGCGTAACCCAGGTCCCCTATGAGTACGAAAGCCGTTTGATTGAGATGTTCCCCGGAGCGTTCAAGAATCTGCGGCTGATGGCGCTTGATCCCTACGATCTCGCGCTCAGCAAACTGGAACGCAATATCGAGCGCGATCGCAGTGATGTGCTGTACCTGGCTCGAACCATTCCTTTCGATCTGGAAGTCCTGGAAAAGCGATATCAGACAGAGCTACGGCCTTACCTCGGCAATCCCACCCGGGAAGACCTGACTATGCGTTTTTGGATCGAAGCAATCCAGGAAGACCGGGCCTCGGAGTAGCTATTCCCACAAGCCTTCCATCACATCGGTGGCTTCGCAGAAACCGATGGGAGAAATCTCTTTGATCAGAACGAGGTCAGGATAGGCAAGCGAATCCAGGAAGGTCATTTTGGCCTCCTCCGCAGTACTGCCTACCGCCGCACAAACGCAGCCAGGCTTGCCATCGTAGGTGCAGACAATGCGCCACCACATCTGGGCCTTATCTTCCAGAGGAATCCAGTCTTCGGGATAGTTAGTCATGGGGTCCTTGCCTCGGGTTTCACTATGGGTTCACAGTTAATTGGCTAGCTGCTGCGCTCGTTAGTTAGGTGACTCAACTCGTGAAGTTGACCCTGCAAGCGAGCTCCTGTGTACTCGGCCAACACAGGAACCATTGCCTGGAGGATTGGTGTGAAAAAGTCTTGAAAGTCGGCGAGCTCGTCCTGAAGCACACGATCACCTTCGCGATAGAGGCCGCACTGCTCAGGAACGACCAAGCTGGAGTCGAGGAGAACGACCAGTTTGTCCGGTCCACCCAGCGGTGCATCCTCGTTGAGGACCGGCACCTTGTAATAAAGGGTGTTCAATCGATCCACACATCCCGGATCACCAAAGCCGATCGTTATGAATCCTGCTTCCTGGGCATACGAAGGCTCGCAGGCTATCCACCACTTCTTCCCATTCCTGCTCATCTTCTTTAGGACCTGCCGCAGAATCTCAAGGTTAACCACCACCGCGATCTCAACATCATCCAAAATCAATTCCACGCTTCCTCCTCGGTACCTGCAGAAACCAGTTCGAAATCGCTTAATGAGGGTCGAGCTTCACCTAGTGCTCACGATCTCATTGCTCGCCTGAGCCTCGCGAACCAGCCGAACGACACTGGCGCGGGAGACCCCATATTTCCGAGCCGTGTGTGTGAGCGACATTCCGGTGAGTCGGTCACGCACGAGAGCCGCACGGTCCACGTCGAGCGGTGCCCTGCCGATGCGACGGCCTTCGAGCTTTGCGCGACGCATCCCGGCCCGAACCCTCTCTACAATAAGGCTGCGCTCTAGTTCAGCGATGGCGGAAATGATGACGATGATGGCCCGACCGAGCGGGCCCTCAGTATCGATAGCCTCGCGCTGAGACAGGAACTGAATGCCAAGTTCATTAAGCTCATCAAGGACCTGGAGGAAATGCTTGGTCGATCGGGCCAACCGGTCGCTGGACCAGACCAGGACGGCATCGAATTTGCGGCAATGCGCGTCCGTGAGCAATCGATCGAGCGCTGGGCGGCGCACCTTGGTGCCGCTGACGCCGTGATCGGTGTACTCCCCTGCAATCTCAAAGCCGCGCTGCTTCGCGAACTGACGCAATTCAATGCCTTGCGTTTCGGGATTCTGGTCGACTGTAGAGACGCGCAAATAGAGCGCAGCCCGCTTCATTTGGTTCCCTTTCGCGAGAGACGAAGCACAATCGGAGCTTTGTCGATTCCACCGTGTTGGCCGAACAAGGCGGCATTGACGAACGTGGTGCTGACCGTGTGGAGAATTCCGCCGGAGTGAATATGACCGAACACGTGTACCTTCGGCTTGACCCGAATGACGGCATCGAAAAGCTCGCGGCAGCCCGTATGTAAGCTGGAATTCGGCATCATATCGAGAATGCCGAAAGGAGGCCCGTGAGTAATCAGAACATCGATATCGTCAGGAATATGGGCGTAGAGTCGTCTCCGATCCGCTGCGGAACTCATCCGAAACGCCCCGCCGTATAGAGGAGTGACTGGAGATCCCCAAATTCGGAGACCGTCAATCTCAATTGCCTCGTCTATTAGGACGAGCGCTTTACTCAGCATCGATCGCTTCGATCGATCCGTTTCAAGGAAAAATTCGTGATTCCCTGGGACAAGAATCTTGTGGCGATGGGGCAACTCGCCCAACCACCAATTGAAGTCACTGACTTCCTTCATGCTCCTGGATAGCCAAGTAAAATCACCCGCGTGAATCAGCAATTCGCCATCAGGCACTTGAACATTTCGATGATTGCCGTGGGTATCGCTAAGGAGCACAAGGCGTACTTCATCCCTGGAAACCGACCCGACTCGACCTTCCTGATCGCTGCCCATATCCTGATATCAGGATCTGAAGGCTAAATAGGATGACTTTTTTGACTGCACGTGCCTGCATGGGACCGCGTAACCGCTGCGAGCCCGTTCCGACGAGGAAACACACGATTAACTCTGCTGGGGCTGCCTAATCAGCTTCTGAACGCCTAATCAGACGTGATCGTGATCGCGCAACGGGATGTTCCACTCCACCGGCTGATTCGCGACCAGAGGCCGTGCGGTTTCGAAGCTGCGTAGATAGCGTCCCCGCCGGACTTCCATGGCGATGGGTAGCTCATATCCATTTAAGGACTCGAAGTAACATCACTTGGAACCGGAACGCCGGTCGCGGCGTGTAGATTCAGGACTCTTTTCGGCGTACAATCCTGACCCCAGCGAATAGGATTCGCCAAGGAGTAAGCCCATGACCATTTTGGAGCCAATCCGATCGAGGATATGGTTACTTCTCTATCTGTGGTCACTTGGGAGCGCGATACCCTGCATTGGTGTGGCTGGTCAGCGAAGTCCGCAGCCATCAGCATCACAAATCAGCATAAGCCCGCAGCCTATTAGATTACCCATCGTAGATGCCACAGACAACCGATTCTTACGTCTCTCCACAGCTGAGGGGATATCGCAGACAAAAGTGGACTCCATGGTGCAGGACAACGCCGGCTTTATGTGGTTTGGAACGCGATATGGATTGTACCGGTACGACGGCTACACCTTTAAAGTCTTTGTTCGTGATCCAGAAAATCCGAAAAGTCTCGACGGCATTGTTGTTCGAGCTCTCTTCAAAGATCGCGATGGTGTGCTTTGGGTCGCATGCGATCAATCGCTGAATAAGTTCGACGAGAAGACAGAGACTTTCACGCGCTATCCAATTCCACTCGCGTTTCACATTACTCAGGACGGTGCCGGACTGTTGTGGATAACGACTCACGGAGGCTTGTACCGACTCGATCCAGTGTCTGGACAAATCCGGCGTTATTCGCATGACGCGAACGATCCTTCGAGCCTCAGCAGCAGTGACATTTCGTACTGCGGCGAAGATAAGGAAGGGAAATTTTGGGTTGCAACTACTGGAGCCCTGGATGAATTCGATCGCAAGACAGGCAAGGTCATAACGCACAATGTCGTACCCTATGCGCCGGGCGGATCTGAATTTTACGTGGATCGCTCTGGCACATTCTGGATTTCTCACGGTTCTCCCAATCCGTTGAGTGTTTTGGACCGGAAGAGCAACACATTGATTCCTTATGCGTTTCCCGAGCGCGATCCGACCGTTACCAACGTGTCTGCAGTGTTGGAAGACAGGGATGGCGACTTATGGATCGCTACTCACGGGCTTGGTTTGCTCAAGCTCGATCGCGAGCGACGGAAATTTATCCATTACGGCAACATACCCATCGATTCTCAAAGTCTTCCGCAGGATAAGCTGGATGCTCTGTTTGCGGATCGAGAAGGAAACATCTGGGTAGCCCCTGGAAGAATGGCGCCCGCCATTCTTGCTGCAAAGCCAGCGACGTTTAAGAAACTGCCTAAGGTTCCGGGCACTAACATTGAACCGTTTGTAGCCGGCTTGTATCAGGACCGTCAGGGTGTTCTTTGGATGGCCACACCCGAAGCACTCGTCAGCCGCGATTCCAACACGGGGCGCATTACCGCCTATCGCACCAGCGGACCAGGAGTCGCTAGCGACGTGATCCCGATTTGTGAGGATCGCTCAGGAAATCTTTGGATCGGAACGTGGTCCCATGGACTTCACCGTTTTGACCGCCAGACCGGGAAATTCAAGACGTATCGGCACAATCCGGCGGATCCTTACAGCCTTAGTAGCGACATTGTTATGCGTTTGCTCATCGACCACAACGGGACGCTGTGGGCCGGAACCGCTGACGGCCTGGATCGGTTCGACGCGCGGACGGAACATTTCGTCACCTATAAACTCGACCAGCAGAGTAGCGTACTCGTTCTGGAATTGATCGAGGACCGGGACGGGAAGATGTGGATCGGAACAGAATCGTCAGGCCTTCGTCATTTCGACCCGATAACTGGTCAGCAAGCGATTTACGAACACAACGCGAACCGTCCGGGTACGTTGAGCGACAACCGCGTAAACTCGGTGCACTTCGATCGGTCAGGCACAATGTGGGTGGGCACCCAAAATGGACTGGATAAACTCGATCCGCAGACGGGTAGGTTCAGCGCAATCACACAGCGGGACGGCCTTCCTGGTAATGCAGTCGGCTGCATCCTTGAAGATAACAACGGCAAACTCTGGATGAGCACGAATAACGGTGTCGCGCGATTCAATCCTCGGTCAAAAGAGTTTACAAACTTCTCAACTTCGGAGGGATTACCCGGCCCGAATTTGACTGGCTGGGGCGCGTGCTTCCAAAGTCCGAGCGGCGAAATGTTCTTCGGCGGGTTTAACGGAGGAACATCCTTTTTCCCTGATGATGCTGTGGATTCTGCTTATACACCCCAAGTTGTTCTCACGGATTTCCGCTTGTTTGGTAATCCAGTGCAGATCGGAGCCCACTCCCCGCTCCGACACTCCATCTCGTACACGACGGATTTGATTCTCCCTCACGATCAAAATGTCTTCTCCATAGCCTTCGCTGGACTCAGCTATGCGAGTTCGGCGACCAATCGCTATCGGTATAGGCTTGAGGGCTTGGAGTCCGATTGGAACGAAGTAGGAAGCGACCGCAGGCAAGCAATTTACACGACTCTGCCCCCAGGCACATACACGTTTCGCGTACAGGCGGCGACCAGGGCTGGGCCTTGGAGCGAGCCCGGTGTGGCGCTTCGCATCGCGATCCTGCCAGCGTGGTGGAATACGTGGTGGTTTCGCGTGCTTTGCCTACTCGTTTCTCTAATGTTTCTTTGGAGGCTGTATCGATTGCATGTTCGTCGGCTGCACCAGAAGTTTGCCCTAGCGCTCGAAGCGCGCGTCAGCGAGCGCACACGCATCGCGCGCGAGTTGCACGACACGCTGCTGCAAAGCTTTCAGGGGCTCTTGCCACGCTTTCAGGCCGCTTTATATATGCTGCCGGAGCGGGTGACCGAAGCCCGCAAAACACTGGAAGCCGCTCTCGATAAGGCATCGGAAGCGATCACCGAGGGCCGCGATGCTGTGAAAGAGCTTCGGTTATCCACGGTCGAGAAGAACGACCTCGGCGTGGCCGTTCGCACGCTTGGGGAAGAACTGGCCCTCGCTACAGTCAACCAGTCCTCACCCTCATTCGAGGTGGCGGTGGAAGGAACACCACGGTGTTTACATCCGATCCTGCGAGATGAAGTTTACCGATTGGTCTCTGAGGCACTGCGGAATGCCTTCCGCCATGCGCAGGCGCGGAAAATTGAAGTCGAAATTCGATACGGCGAGAAAGAATTCAGGCTGCAGGTACGAGATGACGGTAGGGGAATTGATCCCTCTGTTCTCAGTGAAGATGGACGTGAGGGACACTATGGTCTGCATGGAATGCACGAACGCGCCAAAATTGTCGGGGGCAAGCTGAAGGTTTGGAGCGCACTCGACAGTGGTACTGAGGTTGAGCTAAGCATTCTGGCATCGCGGGCATATACTCAGCCACGCCGACGTTTGCGACTGTTGCAGAAGCTTTCCAAAGAAGATAAACATTAGGCAAGAGAACGTCGAATTGTGACCGGGCCAGTCCCAATTCGGATTTTAGTGGTGGATGATCATCCGGTAGTCCGGGAGGGCGTCGCCGTATTGGTCAGCAGTCAATCCGATATGACCTTAGCCGCGGAAGCGTCGAATGGCCGCGAGGCGATCCAACAGTTTCGTGCGCATCGCCCGGACGTCACGCTTATGGATCTACGGATGCCGGAGATGAGCGGCATTGACGCGCTCATTGCCATTCGCGCCGAATCTCCCGATGCGAAAATTATCGTGCTGACGACCTATGCGGGGGACGTGCAGATTCTTCGCGCTCTGAAGGCTGGGGCTCACGGTTACCTTCTCAAGAATACATTTCACAGAGAACTGGTTGACGCGATCCGTGCCGTCCACGCCGGGCGAAAGGCTCTTTCCGCCGAAGCTTCCTGCGAACTTGCCGAGCATGCAACCACCGACGCCCTGACAGCCGGAGAAATCAGTGTGCTGCGGTTGATTGCCGCCGGCAATGCCAACAAACAGATCGCCGACCAGCTTTCGATCACTGAGGAAACCGTAAAGTGGCGTGTCAAAAACATCCTTTCGAAGTTAGGCGCCCACGACCGAACCCAGGCTGCCATGATCGGCGTCAAGAGGGGAATCATAGAAATATAGGTTCGCCGCGGTGCTGCTGCGAAGCATTACTCGAAAGAGTGGTCCTCTCTATCTTCTCAGGGTTCCGAGAGTATATCGACTTTCCCTAAGCTAGACATCCAGAGAGCCCCTTTTTTGCGCCGTCTATTTTCCACATTCGCTCGTGGCTGGCCTGGTGTCGGCCTTCTTCTCTTGCGCATCGTTGCTGGGATTGTCTTGATCTTGCGCGTACTTAATGGGGTGTCCAGCCATGCTCCGGTACATATGACGGCTCTGTATGCGATCGCGATCAGCGCCGGCCTGCTGTTACTGATCGGTCTGTGGACCCCCGTCGCGGGGACCGTGCTTGGCCTGATTGAACTGTGGAGATTCCTCTGGAAATTAGATGATCCGTGGATTTCCATCCTACTGGGAGCGATGCCACTTGCGCTCGCCCTGGTTGGGCCAGGCTTCTGGTCGCTGGATGCCCGACTTTACGGATGGAAGGTCGTGAACGTTCCCCCTCCAAAGGGTAAATCTCAACCTACAGAATAGTATTGCTCTCCGCCCGACAGAGCGCGTTCCTCTAGCAAGTAGAGGTCTTTTGTCCTCCCCATATAAGGCGATATGCCACTTGATTTGGGGTTGCCGGCTCGCGGGTTCTTGACTCAGACTCACCTTGTTGTCGGCGGATTCCCCAAATGTCGATGGAGCACGCGAGACCGCGTCAACACATGGAGGTTACAAGAATGTTCCGAAGCATTAGTGGGAGACCGTTCTTCGCCCTTGCAATCATTGTTCTTGCTGCCGTCGCGTTGGGCGCGAACAATCTTGCAAGTGGTGAGTCTAGCAACGATGGCACAACTGCGTCACAAAAGTCGTTCGGTCCAATCAAGCAGATCAATGCCGGATTACTGAATGTGGGCTACGCTGAAGCCGGGCCAGCCAATGGGACAGCCGTAATCCTCCTGAACGGCTGGCCTTACGACATTTACAGCTTTGTCGATGTGGTCCCAATATTGGCTTCGGCGGGTTACCACGTCTTCGTGCCGTACCTGCGCGGCTATGGCAGCACGCGGTTTCTTTCGGATGACACGTTCCGCAACGGACAGCCATCTGTATTAGCTCTCGACGTCATCAATTTCATGGACGCGCTGAAGATCGATAAGGCTATCATCGGTGGCTTCGACTGGGGCGCACGAAGCGCTGACATCATCGCGGCGCTTTGGCCTGAACGCTGCAAAGGCCTGGTTTCTGTCAGTGGATATTTGATTGGCAATCAAGCATCGGGCAAGAACCCTTTGCCACCCGCTGCCGAATTCCAATGGCGGTACCAGTATTACTTCGCCATCGATCGCGGACGAGACGGCTACGATAAAAACCGTCACGATTTCGACAGATTAATCTGGCAGCTCGCGTCGCCGAAGTGGAAATTTGATAGCGCCACGTTTGATCGCAGCGCAGCGGCATTTGACAATCCGGACCATGTCGCAATTGTCATTCACAACTATCGCTGGAGGCTCGGCCTAGCCGAAGGTGAGTCGAAATACGACGATTTGGAGAGGCGGCTCGCAGAGGCCCCTGTAATCGCCGTGCCCACCATTACGTTGGAAGGTGACGCCAACGGCGCGCCACATCCTGAGCCGAGCTTATATGCCAAGAAATTTGTTGGCAAATATGAACACCGTGCCATTACGGGCGGAATCGGACACAACCTTCCTCAGGAAGATCCGCAAGCATTTGCCCAAGCAGTCATCGACGTCGACAGATTCTGATCAGCGTTAGTCCGCATACGCTCTGTACATACGGTCCGCTGGCAGGCAGACGCGATCACCTTTGGCGACACCTACCGCAATTCAACCTTTGTGAAGGAGAAACACCATGAAAAATGACGCAACTGTGATCAGCAGCCTTCGGAACCGTCGCAGCTTTCTGAAAACCGGATTGGCAGCCGCCGGCGCGGTAACCATGGGAACTGGCTTGCTCGCACGCGGTACGGCGGCGTCGGCGCAGCAGACAGGTTCTAGCAGTAGCCTCACTGCAGGCGATGTCGCCATCCTACAGTTTCTGGCCGCAGGAGAAGCCCTTGAGGCTGACTTTTACGACCAATATAACGAACTGGGCGGAATCCGCGACAGCGAAGTTCCGGGAGGACGCGGCAATCGAATCTACACCGAACGATTGAGGAGAATCGATCCCAATTTTCCTCAATACATTCACGACATCGCCGACGATGAGATGAGCCATCAGAATTTCATCAATGCGTATCTGGTCTCGAAGGGGGCCGACTCCGTGGATCTGGAACCGTTCCGCACCTTGGAGGGCAGCACCGCAACGGGGTCCAGCAGAAAATTACGATTGACCAACCTGATGCAGCTGACTTTGGACACAAGCTGGTGGACACGCTATCGGAGCAGCACGAATAATCCCGACGTCAATCCAACCACTTTCGAGCAGGCGGTCCCGGATCTGCACAAGGGGAAGTTCACGGCCATTCCGCGAACAGACGATGACCTGCACCCACATGAACACATTCAGGCTATTGCCAACACGGCGGCCTTCCATATCCCGACTGTTGAACAAGGCGGCGGCAGTTTGCGCCTGGCGCTGGCGCAAAGGGCGACAAGCGTGGAGGTGCTGCGACTCCTCATCAGTATGGGGCCGATCGAGCTCATACATTTTCAGACTTGGTCACAATTGGGTGGCAATGTGCCGCCGCTCACCGACCCGACCAACGGGCTGACATTTCCCGATCTCAACTGCGGCGTGGATCCCAACACCGGGGCCAGAGGCGCGGGAGTCAGGCAGATGTTCCAGGCAAACCTGATCTTGCCGGAGCCTTGCCCATTCATCAGCACCAGCCTGCCGGTATGTTCGGTAATCCGTCCGACGAAGACGACGGGAGTAGCCACAGGAGCGGTCAAGTTCTTGACGGCCATGGGACTCTTCAGTGGCCAATCGGAGGCGTTCTTCACGCTCCTGAGCGATCTGGCCGCCGCAGCGGACGCCGCACAGCGCGAAGTCTAGACGAGCAGCACTTCGAGGGATTTGAATTTCGGACAACCTGAGCAATCCTTTACTGAATTGGGTACGTCCCAGATTCATTGCTCTCGGTATGGTTGTTTCAGTAGTGTTTGCGTCGTCGTTGACCACTTGAGGTAGGGAATGTGTTGTCGCCAATTCGGAAGATACCTACCCAACCCGCCTAATTGTCGCAACGGCTACCCCGTTCCCGATTTGCGCTGTACGCCTGGAGGCATCAATCCTTCTATCACAGCACAGATGGTGACAGACTCAGGTTTCAAAACCCTATGCGTCCGGAATTGCCAGTCGAGTGAAGCGCAGAAGCACGTGACCTACAGGTGGTACGGGGTTCAGAAGCCGCGATCCAATTCAGGGCAGAACCAGGTGTGCGAGCTGGATCACCTCGTTCCTCTAGAGCTTGGAGGTGCGGACGGTCTTGGCAATATATGGCCTGAATGCGGCCCGGATTTTACCGCCCTTAACGATCGCTACTTCAAGATCAAGGATCGCGTCGAGAGTTACATGGCCGTCGAGGTGAAAGCTGGACGGATTCCGCTGGATGCCGCGCAGAGAGGCATCGCATCGGATTGGACGCAGTTCCTCCCGTCAGCCAATCACTATTGCGCCAAGCAGGGGCGTTGCTGAATCCGGCATTGCCACAGATATTGAGGGCCGTATTCGACTAGGGCAGCGCGTGAATTGCGGTGTTGAACAGATATGGGTCCTGGAAGTCAGTCTGGTCACCCGCCTTTTTGCCTGGAACGGGCTGCAAGCGAGCCGAGAGTGGCTTATTCCATTTCGTTGCCAGCGAGGCCACATCGCCGAAGATGCGCTCCATCTGTTCGAGAGAGATGTCACCGGGAAGCGGAATCGTATCGAGACCCGTGCCGCAAACAGCCGAATAAGCAAGCAGAGAGTCGATGTTGTAGGTGGACTCAGCCCACCGCTGTGCCAGAAGCTTGTCCTCCATCACCGGGACCATCAGTCCTGAATAGCCGACCTGCATGACTGGCACGGCCTTGACCGCCGCCGTAATCACGCGAGCCGCAGTAAGTGTTCCGCTCGAACCAAACTTCGCGCCCGTGAAGGCTTCGATGGCGGCACCAATCGAGACATCCCCCAGAGGCGCTGGGGTAGGGTCTACTCCAAGAAAAGCCCAGCCTGTTTCCGTAGCGACCCTTTTGCCGATCGCGTCAGCGACAGACGCATGCTTGCTCAGTGCTACGGTCAGGTCTGCGAGGGCAGCGTCATAGTTCCCTGTGTCTTTCGTGAATACGTCACGAACGACATTCGCGCCCTCGAATCCAATGGCAAACTGTCTGCCACCATCCGTGTGATAGGAACCAGGAAAGAAGGGCGAGTACGGTTTCAGCATTGCGGTGGCTGTGAAGTTAAATGTTCCCTGGCTGTGTGGGCTGTGCTCGCTGACATACTTGACCAGTTCGGCTGTACGACGAATCGTCTTCCAATGAATGCCACTCTCGTCAGCAATAATGACGCTTGCCTCAATATTGGGCAGTGTGGAGAGTGCCCGCTCCAGAAGATGCATCGTTGCCGGATCGTCAGTCTCGTGCAACATGCCCGGTCCAACATTCGGGATGAAATTCTCTTTTACGGAAAGTTGATCAAGCTCTTTCAGGAAATTGAGCGCCTGGTCTTCAGACATTCCCGCGACGAGTTCCGCCAGTGGCTGCGTGGTCACCCGCAAGCTCTGCACCTCGTAGCCGGAGGATTCGAATTCGCTCTTCACGTTGCGTAAAACGGTCAGCGTGTCAACCAATTGCTTCTGGAAAGAATCCCTATCCAGCCGAACGAATCCGGTGATAGCCCGGACCTTCGGATTCGAGGAGGTGGCTTGGTTTGAACTCGGCTGCGCAGAAACCTGAATCGACACGATCAAAAGAATGGCCAAGGCAAATCGCTTCACACATCTTCTCCGGATAAGAAATGGGGGCAGGAAAAGCAGTATATCTGACGACCAGCCATTGCTCGCGAATTGCGGGAGAGACTCATAACGCCGTAATCGTAACTGCCGGATCAACGTCGCGTTGGACGGCTCTCATTTACAA
>Ga0213872_10002158_pt1 | contig 11795 bp, 11 predicted proteins | sample VelepicomBERX_R2_FD_160071 | JGI IMG/M metagenome (GOLD analysis project Ga0213872, IMG submission 160071) | Rhizosphere microbial communities from Vellozia epidendroides in rupestrian grasslands, the National Park of Serra do Cipo, Brazil - RX_R2 | ecosystem: Host-associated > Plants > Roots >... | reverse complement strand
CGACAACAGCACACCCTCCAACGCCTCGCCGCAGCTATGGGATACCAGCTTCTGCCCGCAGACTAAAACCGCTTACCTCTGCGCTAGCGGAGCAGTTTCAGGAGAGCTGATAGCTGAGCGCTGATAGCTGATAGCTGATAGCTGATAGCTGATAGCTATCACCCTATGAATGCTGCTTAAGCAACTTTTTCAGCCGTACCCAGGATTCGTCGCGCGCCTTCTTGTCGGCTTCCTTCGCATCGGGCGCTTCCCCCGCACGCATGAATCCGTGCCCTGCGCCGTCGTAGACCACCGGATCGTACATTTTGCCGAGGTCCTTCATCGATTCCTTCGCCTCCGGTACGGTGGCATCGATGCGCGAATCGTTTCCGCCATAGAAGCCATACACCGGCGCGCTGATCCGCGCCATCGCTTCCTTGTCCGGCGGCGGGCCATAAAAAACGAACGCCGAGGCTAAATTCTGGCGATTTGTAGCGTACCGAAAGCTTTGTCCGCCGCCCCAGCAGAATCCCGTGACAAACAGCTTCCCGCCGGCGGCTGGCAGTTTCAGGCCGTAATCGGCAGCCGCGTTCAAATCCGCGGTGATCTGGTCAGGCGGCAGGTGGCTGACGGCTTCAACCGCCCCGTTCTGGTCGAAGCTCGATGTTCGTCCGCCGTCGGTTCCCATGCCGGAAAGAAGATCCGGCGCCACCGCGATGTAACCTGCCGCGGCAAACTCGTCGGCGACTTCCTGGGCCCAATCAGTCAGCCCGAAAATCTCGTGAATCACCAGAATCACCGGCGCCTTGGTTTTTACTTCCGGATAAACGATGAGGGTTTCCACCGAGCGTCCGTCGTGCTTCACCGTGACCCATTCGCGGTGTCTCGGAGACTGCTCCAGCCGCTGCTTAGCCCATTCCTGGGCCGAAAGAGACATCGCTGTCACTGCGAGTATTGCCAGGATTCGCTTCATCACACTGTTGTACTACCAGAAAAGCGAGAGCGCCTGCAACACGCCGGTATGTCGCGAGAGAAAAATCGCCCTGGAGACAATAGAGGCCATGCCGCTTGGTCCTGTCCGCAACTTTGCGCTGGGAATTGCCTTCTGTTCCATCGCATACGCGCAATCGCCCTTGCCGCCTGCTCCGGGTGCGTGGGTCGTAAGAGTGTCGCCGGAAGGCGGCCATTACTCGGAACCTGGTATTGCTTTCAATCCAAACAACTCAAATCAGATCGTTACGGTGATGCAAGGCGGCGTAAAGGTGGAGGGCACCGCAACAGCGGCCTACTCCACGGATGCCGGCCGCACATTCACCCGTGCTTCTGGCAGCGGCCCGGCCGATTGGAAAGTTGCGGGCGACGTATCCGTCGCGTTCGATAACAAGGGGCATGCGTACCTGTGCTATCTGGCATTCGATAAGCTCGGGACCGCTGCCTACTGGGCGCATGATTCCGGCAGGAACGGCATTTACGTTCGCCGGTCTCTCGACGGCGGCAAGACCTGGGACCGCAAGGCCGTCGAGGTTAAAGCGTTCAGCGCGCCCGGCGCGCGCGACGTTCCTTTCGAGGATGAGCCGCGTATCTTCGCCGATACCCAACCCGACAGCCCCTACGCAGGTGCGCTGTACGTCGGATGGGTCGAATGGCAAATCGCCCAATCCATCGTGCTCTTTTCCCGTTCAACAGACCAGGGGCAGACCTGGTCGGAGCCCGTTCGCATCAGCGCGCACGCTGGCCTCCCGCGCGACGATAACGGTTCGGTCGGCGGCTTCGTCCAGGCCATCGCGCCCGACGGTAGTATCTATGCCGCCTGGGACGACGGCAATTCCATTGTGCTGACCGAATCGCACAATGGAGGGAAGACCTTCAGCCCGTCCCGCCCGGTCATCGAGGTGGGCCCGCCCTACATCGGCGAAACGACAGGCGTCTCGCGGGTCGAAGGTTTTCCGCAGATCGCGATCGATCCCCACACCGGCAAGCTCTACCTTTGCTGGAGTGATTACACCAACGGTGATATCGATGTGTTCCTGGCGTCGTCAGGCGACCATGGCCGCACCTGGTCTCACCCCGTCCGCGTCAATAACGATCCCGTACACGACGGAAAAGATCAGTTCTACGAATGGCTCGCAGTCGACACCAAAACCGGCGCCGTCTATGTCGAGTTTTACGATCGCCGGGATGATCCGCAGAACCGGAAGGCACAGATTACGCTCGCGCGTTCCCTCGACGGCGGCAAAACGTTCTCCAACTACGCCTGGACGAAGACTGCGTTCGATCCCCAAGGGGCGTTCCTTGGCGACTACACATGGACGACGGCCTACAACAATCGTGTCTACGCCGCCTGGACGGAAGCCGTCGCTCCGAAGGAGCCGAAGGAAACCGGGCAGGTTGGCCGCTCACAGGACGCTAAAACGGTTGTGCTGGTTGGCGGAGCGGATTTCTCCGGCGTACACTAGGGCGCGCGTGCTACCGGACAACTCGACGAAGGCGCTCAATCGCTTTCTGCTGTTCACGGCTGCCTTCCTGTTTTCCACGGGTGGCGCCGCCATCAAAGGATGTACGCTCTCGAGTTGGCAGGTCGCCGGTTTCCGTTCGGGCATTGCGGCCATTACCATCTGGCTGCTTCTTCCTGAAGCGCGCCGCGGCTGGACGCTGCGAACTTTCCTCATCAGCGTTGCCTACGCGGCCACGCTGGTTCTTTTCGTTCTCGCTACCAGGCTCACCACCAGTGCCAATGCGGTGTTCCTGCAGGCCACCGCACCCCTCTATGTTCTGCTCTTGGGTCCGCTGCTGCTCCACGAGCCGAATCGGCGGGCCGACATTGTCGTGATGTCCGCAGTCGCGGCTGGCGTCGTGCTTTTACTCACGGGCTATCAACAGTCCTTCGTTACGGCGCCTCACCCTTCGCGAGGGAATCTGCTTGCGCTGGCAACCGGATTCACCTGGGCCCTGACTCTTACCGGCCTTCGCTGGCTCGGCAAAACGGGCGGCGTCGAATCGGCCGGCTCTGTCGTGGTACTCGGCAATGCGATGGCGTTCGCGATCTGCCTGCCGATGGCCGTTCCCGTGAGGCACATAGACGCGCGCGACGCCGGCATACTGCTCTACCTTGGAATCTTCCAGGTGGGTGTCGCCTACATAGCCCTTACTCGCGGCATCCGCCATGTTCCGGCGCTGGAAGCCGCAACGCTCCTTCTTGTTGAACCGGTTTTCAACCCGATCTGGGCGTGGCTCGTGCATGGTGAACGTCCCGGCTATCTTGCCCTGTTCGGCGGCGCATGCATCCTGGCGGCGACATTCGGCGGGACGTGGTGGCATGCCCGGCATGCGCCCGCGCCCATGGCGGATTCGCGCTCTATCGAGTAGTACGATCAGTTCTGGTGATCCTGCAAGTCGAATATGCGCACCAGCGCAAGATCCGTGAACGAAACAAGAAGCTGTACCGCATCGCGCATATGCCAATCTGGATTTGGGTTTTCTTTCTTGCCCCAGGCCCGCTTACCTTTGATCTCTTCGCCCATGGTCCCGGCAGCCGTAACGGGATATGGCTGCTCTTTGTTCTCTTCGGAGTGGCGATTGCCGCTCACTTCGGGCAGTTGCCGGGCTGCGAGCCCCGTCCGTACATTCTGCGCTTCTCCGAAGACAAACCGAATCCCCTTTACCGCCGCGTATGCTACTCGTTCGCCTGGAACGCGTTGCTCAATTTCGCGTTTCTGAATTTCATCGGGTTGATCGGCGCTGTATTCACGGGCAAGTGGTACATGCGCCAGATCTACCACTACGGCTACCTGCCCGTGCTGCTGGTTATTCTTGCCCTTGGCGCATTGGGTCTGCTGCCCCGCGCCGGCCGCTCCACCAAAGGCGAAGGCTTTGAACGCCGCTACTTTTATGCCGCGGTCTGGTCCGCCACTGCGGCGCAGACGGCGCTGCTGTTTGTTTGGAAAGTGCTCCCGCGCGGCCCGCATGGGGATCTCACGAAGCTGAGCGTTTTCGTCCTGGTCCTCATCGCGTTCGGTTCTGCGGCGTCTCTCGGACTTCTGCCGCGTACGCGGCCTATCCTTCCCGGGGAGTTGATGGTCGCCGATTGACGGGCACGCTCGTGGATATCGGCTCCTGCCGGCTGCACTTCAATCAACAGGGGGTCGCGGCGCCGGCAGTCATCCTTGAGGCCGGCATTGCCGCCACTTCCCTGAGCTGGTGGTACGTCCAGCCGCGCGTCGCCGGGTTTGCCCGCGTGTGCAGTTATGATCGCGCGGGCCTCGGCTGGAGCACCGCGTGCCGCGCTCCGCGTAGCACCGAGCAGCTTGTGTTTGAGCTTCGCACCCTGCTCCGCAACGCCCAAGTCGCTCCGCCATATGTTCTCGTGGGGCATTCCTTCGGCGGCCTGCTCGTTCGGGCTTATGCGTACCTACATCCGGAAGAGGTAGCGGGCATCGTCATGGTCGACCCGGTTTCGCTCATCCAATGGGCGAATGGTAACGACTCCGAATTGGGGCGTCTTGCGCGCGGCGTCCGTCTCTCCCGCCGCGGTGCTCTGCTCGCGCGTATCGGAGTTGTGCGCCTCGCCTTGTGGCTTGCCGCCATCGGCGGCCGCCGTCTTCCGAACCTGATCGCGCGCGCCAGCGCCGGCAAAGGAACCTCCGCCATCGACCGGCTGATCGGCGAGGTTCGCAAACTGCCTCCCGAAATCTGGCCGCTCGTTCGTGCGCACTGGAGCCGCGCCAAAAGCTTTCGAGCCATGGCCGCGCTGCTCGAAGCGCTTCCAACCAACGCGCGCGCCGCGCTTGCCATGCCGCTCCGCGAGGACATACCTCTTACCGTGCTTTCGGCTTCAACCGCGACCCAGGCCGAGCTCGCGGAGCGCGAATCGTGGGCGCGCCAAAGCCGCCGCGGCCGCCACATTCAGCTTGAAAACTGCGGCCACTGGCTGCATCTCGACGTTCCGGACGCCGTCACCGCAGCCATCCGAGAATTGGTCGAACTCGCGCGCGCGTGACGCGAGGCCGATACAATATCGCCTAACGGTTATGCCCCACTTCACCCGCCGTGACCTGATCCGCGCTCTGGCGGCAGCCGGTTTAAGCACGCGCCTCGCCTTCAGCGCCAAAGAACAGCTCCGAATAGGCGTGACGGATTGGAATCTGAACCTCGGCGCCGACCCCGCTGCTGTCCCGCTCGCTTCGCGCCTCGGCTTCGAGGGCGTGCAGATTTCCTTCGGCCGCAAACTCGTCGATAACAAACTGCCCGTCGATAATCCCGAGACGATTGCGCGTTATCTTGCGCTGTCGAAGCAGTACAAAATTCCGATCGATGGAACCTGCGTAGACCGCCTGCACACCAATGGTTTGAAGAGCGATCCGCTTGCGCCGAAGTGGGTATCCGATTCCATCCGCCTGACGAAAGCCCTCGAAACGCGGGTTCTGTTGCTGCCGTTCTTCGGTAAGTGGGCTCTCGAAAACACCGCAGAAATGGACTTCGTCGGCGATGCTCTCCGCGAACTCGGGCCCGAAGCCGAGAAAGCCGGCATCATCCTGGGCCTTGAAGACACCATCTCCGCAGAAAACAACGTGCGCATCATGGAGCGTTCCCGCTCGAAGAACGTTCTCGTCTACTACGATGTCGGAAACTCAACCAAAGCCGGTTTCGATGTAGTGAAAGAAATTCGTTGGCTGGGCAAAGACCGCATCTGCCAGTTTCACTTCAAGGACAATCCGCACTATCTCGGCGAGGGAGATATTCAGTTCGCGCCCATCATTCACGCAATCTGCGACATCGGCTTTTCCGGCTATGCCAATCTCGAAACCGATGCGCACCCCGATACGCTTGAAGCCGACATGCGCCGCAATCTTCTTTATATCCGGCAAATCATCGAGCAGCAGGCCTAGACTGCCGCCCCGATGATAGCGCCGATAAGCAGCGGGCCGATATGCGCAAACGCAAGCGCGAGGCCGCCGGCTCCCGCAATAAAGCCGAGCAGCGGAACCATGGTCAACATAGTGCCGAGGAAAAACAGGATTCCTGCAAAAATAAGTCCGGGCAGAATCACGGCGAGAATGGCGTCACCCAGGGTGCCCGCTTTGCGGCCGCCAACGAAACCCGCTATAAATGGCCCGACGATGGGCAACCAGAACAGAAGAATGGAGAGAACAAACATCCAAAGAATGGCGCTTCCTATACTGCCTGGCCGTTTTTGCATTCGACAAGTCTCTCACACGTGCCGTGTCATCGTATGCACGGTTTTACTCGCCGCTGGCCTGGCCGCGGCCCAGCCACACTATGACGTCATCATCCGCAACGGCCGCATCATCGACGGTACCGGTTCGCCGTGGTACTCCGGCGACATTGGCATCACGAACGGACATATCGCCCGTATTGGCGTGCTCCGCGACGCTGCCGCTGCAAAATTCATTGATGCGCACGGCATGGTCGTCGCGCCCGGCTTTATCGATATGCTCGGGCAGTCCGAAGCGTCGATGCTGGTCAATCCGCACCTGCCGTCGAAGATCTTCCAGGGCATTACGACCGAAATAACCGGCGAGGGCGATAGCATTGCTCCGCTCAACGCCCGGCTCCTCGCGCTCGACGCGGGCGGTTTGGGCGCGTACGGTATCAAGCCCGACTGGACCACTTTCCGCGAGTATTTCGCGCGCATCGAGCGGCAGGGCATGGGCATCAACCTCGCCAGCTATATCGGCGCCACACAGGTTCGCCGCTACGTGATCGGGGAAGGGAATCGGCCGCCCACCGCCGCCGAACTCGACGATATGAAGGCTCTCGTCCGCCAGGCAATGCTTGGCGGCGCCGTCGGGGTGTCGACCTCGCTGCAGTATGCGCCCGCGCCCTACGCCAGCACCGAGGAGCTGATCGCCTTAGCTTCCGAAGCCGCGAAATGTGGCGGAATTTACGCCACTCACATGCGGAGCGAAGGCGATGCCATTGACTCCGCGCTCGATGAAGCCTTCCGCATCGGCCGCGAAGCCAGTATTCCCGTCGAGATCTGGCACCTGAAAGCAGCCGGCCGAAAAAACTGGGGCCGCATGCCGGAAATCGTCGAGCGCATCGACAAAGCGCGCGCGTCCGGCATCGACGTGGAGGCCGATACCTATGCGTACCCTGCCTGGTTCAACACGTTTTCTGCCTTCATTCCGCCCTGGGCCCACGACGGCGGCGATGACAGGATGGTCGAGCGTTTGAAAGATCCGGCCACCCGCGCGCGTATCCGCCGTCAAATGGAAACCGACGCCACCGGCTGGGATAACGAATGGCTTGAGGTGCCTGGTCCCGAGGGCATTCTTGTAAGCGTCGTTCATAACCCCAAACTTTTGCCGCTGCAAGGGGAAACCATCGCCGCGATCGCCAAGGAACAGGGAAAGGATCCGATCGACACGATCTTCGACCTGCTCATTCAGGATCCCGGCATGTCCGTTGCCGTGTTTGGCATGTCTGAGCAGGACGTCGCCTATGCGCTCAAACAGCCGTGGGTGTCGGTGGACAACGATTCTCAAGGCACTGCGCCGACCGGCGTCCTCGCCCGGGAGCACCCGCATCCCCGCGCCTACGGAACATTCCCGCGCATTCTTCGCAAATATGTTCGCGAGGACCACCTCCTGACGTTGCCGGATGCGATTCGCAAATTCAGCGCTCTTCCCGCCCAGCGCCTGCGTCTGACAGACCGCGGCGTGTTGAAGCAGGGCATGTGGGCGGATATCGTGGTGTTCGATCCGGAAACGATTCACGATGTCGCGACGTTTGAACATCCGAATCAGCTCTCCGTCGGCATGGAATACGTTCTCGTGAACGGCATTCCGGTCATCGCACATGGCGAAATGACCAATGCGCTCCCGGGCAAAGTGCTCCGCGGCCAGGCCTTCGAGCGCTAACATATGTGGTTGTCGCGCTTCACTTCTGGTCTGCTCTGCGCTGTTTTCTGTGTGCACCTGGGTGCGCAATCATCTGCGGAAATCCCGCTGCTCGAGGCCGCAGCCCGGCAGAAACTCGCAGCGCGTGATGCGCAAGGCGCCCTTGCCGATTTTCAAAAGCTTGCACAGTTAAATCCGAAATCAGCCGTCTATCAGGACGAGATCGGGTTCATTCTCGCTGCAACGAATCGAGGTTCCGAAGCAATCCCCTATTTCCGGTGCGCCACTGAACTCGACCCGAAAATGGCGGATGCCTGGTACCATCTCGGCGCCGCTCTTCTGATGCAGCAGGATGCCGCCGGCATTCCCGCTTTGCAAAAGGCAGTGAACCTCGCACCCGGGAACGCCGAATACCACTTTCGTCTGGGTGCCGCTTATAACGCGGCCGGCCGCTACGAAAAAGCTGTGCCGGAACTGACGAAGGCAGCGAAGCAACTGCCCAAAAACGCGGAGGTCTGGGCCGAACTGGGCCTGGCGCACAGCCAGCAGAAGCACTACAAGGAAGCCCGTTCTGCCTATGCTCAGGCGGTCGCGCTTGACCCCAGGAACAACCGTGTTCGCAATAACTACGGAATGGTGCTCGTTTATGCCGGCGACTGGGCCGGCGGCCTGCGCGAATTCCGCAAGGTCCTGCAGCAGGAGCCCGGTAATGTTCAGGTTCAGGTGAACGTGGGTTACGCCTACATCGCCGCGGCCGACTACAAAGAGGCCATTAAGCAGCTATCCTCCGTGGTCACGGCTCATCCCGGAACTGCGTCGGCTCACTACGATCTCGGCGTCGCTTACAAACAGAGTGACGACCTGCCGCACGCCTGCGCTGAGTTCGAACGCGCGCTGCAACTCGATCCCTCCATCGTGGAAGCCCATTACACTGTGGCGGCCGCCTACGTTGATATGGGGCAGCCCGACAAGGCCGTCGCGCATCTTCGCTCCGCCGTCCAGCAGCGTCCTGATTACACCGATGCGTGGTTCGAACTCGGTACGGTGCTGAAGCAGCAAGGTGATGTGGACGGCGCCATCGACGCCCTGCGCCATGCCGTTGCGCTTGACCCGAACGACGCCGGCGGGTTTAACACGCTGGGTTTGCTTTTACGCAAGAAAGGCGATAAACAAGCGGCCGAAGACGCCTTTAACCGCGCCGCCGATATCCGCGCTGCTGAGGCAAAAGAGAAGGAAAGAAAGCTGCAACAGGGTGCGGCGAAGCTCCCGCACAGCTCAGAACAGAATCCCTGATACCTGCTCCGCCGCAAAACGGCTCTTGTCGAAAAGCGCCTCCGGCTCCGCGCCCTTCATTCTCAGGGTGATGATGAAAACCTGGTCCCGAACCCGGCCGATCACTCGTTCGGAGCCGTGTGCAAGGCACGCAACTGCCTCATTGCCGATCGCCGGTAACTCCTTCGCATCTGCTCCGCACTTCACTTTTAGGCTGGCGAAATGCTGAGTGGCTTCTGGAGTGACCGCCACGTCGATGCGCAGTTTCCCTTCCGCCGCAGCAAATTCGCAATCTCCCTTTTTCGCCGTTGCCTTTGCCGAGCCGCCGAGAATGCCGCTCGCCGTGGCCTCATTCATCCACGGGCAAGCCTGTTCCGCCGAACACAACGCAGCGCCCGCACACAACAGCAGCAGTAAACGCATCATGCCTTCTTCGCCGGCTTCAGCTCCTCGCACTTCAGAATCTTGCCGCCCTCCTGCAGCGTGTAAAGACGGTTCACCTCGAGATCGCTGAACTTATCCAGTTGCCCGCTTAGCCAGCGCACTTCAACGTAGTCAACCTTCTTTGCCTGGTCGAGCCCGAAATGCAGCCGCAGATCGTTCTGCGAGAAGTAGCTTCCGCCGCTGCGCAACTCCTCCATCTGCGTCAGCGGCTTCGGGGCGTCCGGTTTCACCTTCGCCACCACCGTCACCCTCGTCCCTATGCCCGTGCGGTTTGACTTCACTCCAACCAGCTTGATCTTGATCCAGTTTCTGTTCAGCGTCGAATCGCAGCGCAGCAGTTGTGGAATCGCATTCACGCAGTTCACCACTACATCGATGTCGCCGTCATTGTCGTAATCGCCGAACGCGCAGCCGCGCGCCGGGGCCGCCTCCATTATGCCGGGGCCGCCTTGTTCGGTTACTTCTTCAAACTTCCCGTTCTGCAGATTCCGATACAGGTACTTATGCTCGGCATATTTGAGGTCGGCGTTCGATTTATCCACTTCCGGATAGACGTGGCCGTTCGACATGAGAATGTCGAGCCAGCCGTCATTATCCATGTCGAAGAAGCCGACGCCCCATCCCAGCAGGCGAGTATTCACGCCCAGCCCGCTCGGATACGTGCGGTCCTCAAAAGTTGCGTCGCCTAGATTCGTATAAAGCGAATCCGTATCACCGGCAAAGTTTGTTTTAACGACATCGAAATTGCCGTCGCGATTATAGTCGCCTATTGAGACGCCCATCCCCGCCTGCGGTTTGCCCTCGGGCGATAGCGCTGCACCTGCCTCGATTGCGATATCTACAAACGTGCCGTTCTTCTGGTTCTGGTAAAGGGTTGCAGTGCTCGAGTCGTTGGCGACATAGATGTCCGGCCAGCCGTCGTTGTCAAGGTCTGATGCCGCCACGCTCAGGCCGTAGGTTCCCTTGGTCTTCCACATGCCGGATTTCTCGCTGACATCCGAAAACGTGCCATCGCCATTATTGTGATAGAGGATGTTCTTGCCGCCCGGCAGCCCCGGCGGGCCGCACGCCACCAGCAGACCCTTATAAGTGCACGGTCCCGCTTCCGGCGGAGGCGCCGTCTTCAATTCCATCTCCACGTAATTGGCGACGAACAGGTCCAGGTGTCCGTCGCGGTCATAATCTACGAATGTGCACCCGGTGTTCCAGCGGACTTTCGGTCCCGGTTGAATAAGGCCCGCCTCTTTCGTCACATCCGTGAACGTGCCATCGCCATGATTGCGGTATAGCGAGTTCTGCCCGTAATAGGTGACGAACAGGTCGTCATGCCCGTCGTTGTCGTAATCGCCGACACAGCATGCCTGCCCCCATCCGGTGCGCTGATCCAGTCCGGACCCCTTCGTCACATCCGTAAACGTTCCGTCGCGATTGTTCTTGAACAGGCGGCAATGAGGTTCGTGCCCTTGCGGAAAACCTTCCAGCCGCCACCCGTTCACCAGAAACAGGTCGAGCCAGCCATCCTGGTCGTAATCGTAAAAGGCCAATCCGCAGCCGGTGGTCTCCAGCAGATACTTATTCTTGCCGACCCCGCCATAGATGGTCTCCACCGCCAGCCCGGCCTCTTTCACCACGTCCACAAACCTGACGCCCAGCGGCGTGCCTTCAATCGGCGACTTCGGCCCCTTCTCGGCCGGGCGCGCCACTGCGTTGTAGCTGCGTTCAATCGGCCCCGGCAGTTGCTGGCCATCCCGTACCCACGGCGGGGTCGCTAAGGCGAGAACATCCGCAAACGGCAGCACCAGCGCGCTGCGGCTGAGCGAACGAATGAAACGGCGACGGTTACGATCCAAATTTTTGACCCCTGAACCTTAGTGATTTTGTGCGGACTCCGTGCCGAGCGCCGGGTCCTTATGCATATGCCACGGAACGCTTTCGATCGAGATCTCCGGATGTCTCCGGAGGAAGCCGAGCGAATAGGTCGGCGCACCGGGGTCTACCTGTTTTGTGGCAAAGAGCGCGGCCTGTTCCGCGGCTTTCTGCTTCAGCCCCATGCGGCGATAAAGAACGGCCAGGTTATAGTGCGCCGCCAGGTCGTCCGGATCAATTGACTGCAAGGCCTCGAACTGTAATCTGGCATCGTCATACCGGTGGTCCTGATAGTAGGCAATCCCCAGCTCGCGGCGCGGGTCGCGTGCCATCGGATACTGTTCCACCACGTTCTCCAGGTCCGCTATCTCCTCC
>Ga0213872_10002157_pt1 | contig 11801 bp, 7 predicted proteins | sample VelepicomBERX_R2_FD_160071 | JGI IMG/M metagenome (GOLD analysis project Ga0213872, IMG submission 160071) | Rhizosphere microbial communities from Vellozia epidendroides in rupestrian grasslands, the National Park of Serra do Cipo, Brazil - RX_R2 | ecosystem: Host-associated > Plants > Roots >... | reverse complement strand
ACGTGAGGAACAGTTGATAGTACTCCACCGACTGCCTGTATTGGTGAAGATTATCGTAGGCTGTTGCCCATAAAAAGTAAGTAACGGGAGTATCCGAAACGAGTTTTGATCGCATCGTAAGGGCATCTACGGTCAGCTGGAACTGCCCGGTCTTCGACGCCGCAAATGCGATCCCGCCCCACGCATCGGAATCATCCTGCCTTATCTTCACCGCGCGCTGAAACATTTCCAGCGCCTCTGCGTACTTCTGTTCCCGAATCAGAACCTGGCCCCGCGCTGATGCCACTTCGGCATCGTTCGGAGCGCCGGACAGCAGATTTGAGTAGACCGCGTCGGCCTTTTCGTAGTCCTGACTCTGGACATAGGCATCCGCCAGCATCATGCCGATCTCGCGGTCGTTCGGCTTGAGATTGTGCAGCTTCTCCAGCGCCCCTACCGCCTCGTCCGTCTTGCCCTCGGCCCCCAGCAGCGCCGCAAGCTGAGCATTCAGCGCCGGATCATCCGGGTCCCGCGCCAGCGCGGACTTCAACAGCGGCTCTGCCTCGGCATACTTCTTCTCCTGGAGCAGCAGATGGGCCAGTCCAGCCATCGCCGCCGAGGATTCGGGCTGGATCTTCAGCACCCGCCGATACGCCTCCTCGGCCACGGTCTTGTCCCCCTCGGCCTCAGCTATTTCTGCCGTAAGTAGCGTATCTTCTATTGATTCCGGAGATAATTTCAAGGCTTCAATTAGGTCCTGCTTCGCCTTGTCGGGGTCGGATTCCCTCAGCAGCCGGGCTAGTGTCCGGTAAGCTTGGGCCTTGGCGGCAGGGTTGGGCGGATTCGGTTCCAGAGTGACTGCGGACTCGAGTTCAGCCTTGGCATCAGCCGACCCCGCCTGCGCCAGCAGCAGTCCGAGCGCCAGCCGCGCCTCAAACTGCTTCGGATCAGCCGAGATCGCCTTCCGGTAAAATGCCTCGGCCGCCTCGGCATGACCCTCCGCATCGTCGCAGTATCCGCGATCGAAGAGGGCCCGCGCGTCAGCCGGATGCGCCGCAAGGTACGCATCGAGCAGGCCCCGCGCCTTGCCGTAATTTTTGCCGTCGATCGCCGCTTCTGCCTGGCCCAGCGGACTATTCTCCGCTATCTTTGCCGGCTGATCCTCAACCCCCGTTCCCGGAGGCAGCTGGGCCGCCTGCCCCCACGCTCCCACCGCGCCTACAATGGCGAGAGCTGCCCCCGCCATCCAGCCCAATCGCATTTACGCCACCACTTCGCTCACGGCCTCGCGCCGTGCCGTCAACACCTTGTTCAGCCAGAATCCCGTGTGCGAAAACTCGTTCTGTGCAATCAGCTCCGGAGTTCCCGCCGCCACGATCTGCCCGCCCGCCGAGCCGCCCTCGGGTCCCAGGTCGATCACCCAGTCCGCCGACTTGATCACGTCCAGGTTGTGCTCGATCACCACCAGCGACCCGCCGCCGTCGATCAGCTTGCGGAAAGCCGTCAGCAGCTTGCTTACATCATCAAAATGCAGCCCCGTCGTCGGCTCGTCGAGGATATACATGACCAGGCTCTGCTGCTTTCGGGTGTCACCGCCGCCGTTCGCCCGCACCGAAGCCAGATGCGCCGCCAGCTTCACCCTCTGCGCCTCGCCTCCCGAGAGCGTCGTCGCCGACTGTCCGAGCCGCACATAACCGAGGCCCACCTCGTCCAGCACAGCCAGCTTCTCGACGATCTTGTTCTGCCCGGCAAAGAACCGCAGTGCCTCTTTGACCGTCATCTGCAGCACTTCATGAATGTTCTTGTTCTTGTACCGGATCTCCAGCACGCTCGCCTTATACCGCGTGCCGCCGCACTCCTCGCAGGGCAGTTCTACATCGGCCAGGAACTGCATCTCCACGGTCACCGTTCCGTCGCCGTCGCAAACATCGCACCGCCCGCCTGGCACGTTGAACGAGAAATGTCCCGCGCTGTACCCACGCCGTTGCGCCTCCGGTTGCGCCGCGAACAGCTCACGAATCGCATCGAACGCCTTGATATACGTCACCGGATTCGACCGCGGAGTCCGACCGATCGGCGCCTGATCCACCAGCACGATATCGTTCAACCGCTCGGTGCCCTTGATCTCCCGGTACACATTCGCCGGGTCGCTGCCCTCCGTTTTGCCGAGCTGGTGCGAAATGACCCGATACAGCACTTCGTGGACCAGCGTCGACTTGCCCGACCCCGACACTCCCGTGATGCACACCAGCATGCCCAGTGGAATGTCCACATCTAGCCCCCGCAGGTTGTTTGCCCGTGCCCCCCGCATCCGGATCCAGTCCTTCGGTCCTCCTGGCTCGCGCCGCCGCGTCGGTACAGGAATCGTGAGTTGGCCGGAAAGATATTTGCCGGTAATGGAATCAGAATTCCGTTCGACCTCCGATACAGTACCCGCCGCGAGCACGCGCCCGCCGAACTCGCCCGCGCCCGGTCCCAGATCCAGCAGATAATCTGCCGACCGAATCACATCCGGATCGTGCTCAACCACGAGAATTGTATTGCCCAGGTCGCGCAGGTTTTCCAGAATCCGGATCAGCTTAGACGTATCGCGCGTGTGTAGCCCGATCGAAGGCTCGTCCAGCACGTAGAGCGCCCCCACAAGCTGCGATCCCAGCGACGTCGCCAGTTGAATGCGCTGCGACTCGCCGCCCGAGAGTGTCGACGCCAGCCGGTCGAGCGTCAGGTAGTCCAGCCCGACCGCATCAAGAAAATGCAGCCGCTGCTGAATTTCGTGCAGTATGCTCCCTGCAATCTCTTGCTGCATCGGCGTCAGCGTAATGCCTTCGAAGAATTCCTTCGCAGCCCGGATCGTCAGCGATGCCGCCTCGCAGATGTTCCGCGTACATTTGCCGTCGCCAACGCGCACCGCTCGCGCCTCGGCTCGCAGCCGCTGCCCCTTACACTCCGGACACAGCGCATACCCGCGATACTTCGACAGCATCACTCGCACGTGCAGCTTGTACTTCTTGCGCTCCAGATGCTCGAAGAATCGGTGCACGCCGATAAAGTCCCCAAAGCCATCGAGCACAAACGTCTGCTGATCAGGAGTCAGGTCGTACCACGGCACGTCCATCGGGATGCCATGCTGCTTCGCCGCTTTCCTCAACTCCGTGAAATACGACCGGTACTTCGGCCGGTTCCATGGATCAATCGCGCCCTGGTCTAATGTCTTCGATTTGTCGGGAATAATCAGGTCGAGGTCGAAGTCGATCGTGTTGCCGAATCCCTGGCAGCGCGGACATGCCCCAAACGGATTGTTGAACGAAAACAGCCGCGGCTCCGGCTCCCGATACAGCCGGTGGCAGTTCTTGCACTCGAACGCAGCCGAAAACCGCATCCGTTCGCGCTCCACCTCGTCGCTCTCGCGCGGGACAATCTCGAACAGGATCTCTCCCACTTCGCGATAGCCAATCTCCGCCGCATCCACAATGCGCGCGCGATTCTCCGCCGACACCACGATGCGATCCACCAGCACGAAAACCGGCAGGGCGAAATTGATTTCCAGCAACGACTCCGGCGTCGAGAATTCGAAGATTCGTCCGTCTTGGTACAGCCGGTTGAATCCGCGCTTGCGCAGATCAGTTAGCCGGTCTTTCAACGCATCGGTTAACGGAGATACGTTTAGCTTTTCTGTAGTTTTCTTAGCCGGCTTTCTGCCACGCCGGGTGGGTTTCTCCGGCTCTTCAGCAGCGGTCTCCGCCGCCGGCGCAGGCCGCGAGCTGGGAGTCACCGGAAAGATCGCGTGCAGCCGCGTGCCTTCACCCAGCGCAAGCACCGCCTCGGCAATTTCATCCACGGTGTCGCGCCGGACCACGCCATCGCAGACCACGCAGTGCACTGTGCCGCACCGCGCCCACAGCAGGCGCATGTAGTCGTAGATCTCTGTTGCCGTAGCCACCGTCGACCGCGGATTCCGCGTTGAATTCTTCTGCTTTATGGCAATCGCCGGAGCCAGCCCATCGATCAGATCCACATCCGGCTTCTCGATCCGCTCGAGAAACTGGCGCGCATATGCCGACAGCGACTCCACATAGCGCCGCTGACCCTCTGCATAGACCGTATCGAACGCGAGCGAGGATTTCCCCGAGCCCGACACGCCTGAAACCACCGCCAGCGTCCCGTGCGGTATCGTGCAATCGATGTTTTTAAGGTTGTGGGTCCGCGCTCCGCGGATGATGATCTGGTCCTTCAAAAACTTCCCTCTAAGCTACTGCAAAACCAGAGAATGTCCATCCCGAAGCCACGATCCTCAAGTCGACGCGACCAACAGGGAGCGGCGACCCTGAGCACAACTGAAAAGGACACGCTTTCTCTGGTTTTGCTGTAAAAAACGGCGGCCTACCCACCAGTTGAAAAATCCAGCGGGAAAACAAAGAGCCCCAGTTTGATTATAGGTGCTCAGCGCCCTGCGGCAACCCGTGCCGCCGCGCCCCCAGATCGCTTTAAGACAATACCTGACCGAAGCGGCGACACCCACCGTGACATCACAAACGGGAAGAAGGTTTGTGGATCTGACTTCAAACACACCTGTGCATTCGGATCACCCGGACCGGGCCGCGTGAAGCCCTTATCGTCTACGCTCAGGTGCAGCGGCGTCGTTGGACAAAGCTCCGGATTCGCCGCATATCCCACCGCCATCGGATCGAATAACGTCGGCGTTGGCTTGCCCCATTCGCGGTAAAGCTCCGCGATCTGTTTCGTCAACGGCGAGGCGTAGTCGAAAAGCTTCTTGAGGTCAGGGGCATCGAGCTTCAGGATGGTCGCATCGAGCGGCATCACGTTCAGCGGAACGCCCGACTCAAAGACCATCTGCGCCGCCGGGATATCGCACAAAATATTCCACTCCGGCTCGGGCGCGCCGCCGCTGTACCCCTTGTAGACCGACCCGCCCATCATCACGATTCGCTTGAGCTTGCGGAACGTCGCCGCGTCTTTGTCAATCGCCGCTCCCAGGTTGGTCTGCGGCCCGATCGCAATCAGCGTAATCTCGCCCGGATGCTTGCGAATCTGGTCGAGGATGAAATCCGGCGCCGAACCTGGCTGCACCCGCTTCGCATCGCCGCCTTCCGCATACTCGGACTGCGTGAACTTCGTACGCGGAGCCGTCTCCACGCCGGCAGTTACGGGGATATCGCTGCGCCCGACGGCATCCAGCATCCGTACCGCGAGCCGCGCCCGCAGCTTCGTATCTCCGAAGGCCGTCGTGATGCCCAGAATCCTGAACTCGGGACTCTGAACGGCCAGCCCGACCGCGAACGCATCGTCGATATCGTCCCCGATATCCGTATCGATGATGACCAGCTGCTTTGGTTCGGAGGGCTGTGCATGCGTCGCCTGCGCGCCAACCTTACCGATCAGACATGTCGCAACAACCCAGATCAACGCGAGAATACGGAGTTTCATGAGAATTCAATCAGCCTATCTCTTCGCGCCGGATCGTGTCTTCTTCGCCGGGGTCTTTTCATTCGCCTTGCGGCGCAGTTCCCACGCCGTGTGTAGCGCGCCGCGCAGAAGGTCCTCGTTGGCCTTCGCCAGAACGACGTGAGTCGCGCCATTCCTTCCCCATCCGCCCTTGACCGGCACAAACACCTCGGGCATCTCTTCCACAAACGCCGACTTCTGCTCCGGAGTCAGCATCAGGTTGCCGTAACCCTGGTCCTGCGCGGCGAGAGTCGCAAAGATCCGGCCTCCGACGCGGAAATCCGGCGAGCCCATGTGCGAACCTTCCTCCGCGCCATCGAGGCTCAGTGCGATCCGGCGAAAATCCGCAATATCCATTGCGCGTTTTTGGGGCTCGTCAGGCCCGGGTCGTGTGTTCCGGTGCGCCAGACCTGGCGCTTTCCTCTTTCGCCGCCGAGGGCGAAAGCAGCGAATCAAGCAGTAGCAGAATGCCGCCGATTACGATCGCCGAATCCGCGACGTTGAAGTCTGGCCAGTGGTAGTGCACGATGTGGACCTCGAGGAAATCCACGACCGTGCCGTAGCGAATCCTGTCCCACACATTCCCGAGAGCCCCGCCCAGCACCAGCGCCATAGAAAGCGCCGTCAGCGAGAACCTGCGGCCGATGCGCACCAGTACGATCAGTACCACAATGGCCGCAAGCAGCGAGAACCCGATCAGCATCCATCGCATCAGCTCGGGATGCGGCGAATCGGTGAAGAGGCTGAACGCCGCGCCCGGATTCTCCACATGCGTAATGCGAAATACCCGAGGGATCACCGTAATGGCATCGCCCTCCTGCACATGTCGAGCGACCCAGTGTTTCGTAACGCGATCGAGCAAGACAATCAGGGCCGAAACACCGAGCAACCACACCCGCCAATCCCGAACCCGGCTCATGCCGACTCCTCGAGCGACCCATAGCCCATCAGGTCCAACTGCTCGCGGCACCGCCCGCATACCACCGGCCACGGACCGTACTGATTGGTGTCCAGCCGATAGTTCCAGCAACGCTCGCACTTCACGCCGTCGGCGGGCAGTGTCGTCACTGCGAGTCCTTCGCCGGATACTAGCTCGACCTCCGATACATTGAGCAGTTCCTTCAGTGCCAATGCGTATCGTGCCAGCAAAATACTGGTATCCGCACCCGTCTCGATCATGACCTTCGCCTCAAGCGCCTTGCCGATGCGCTTGTCCTTGCGGGCCTCTTCGAGACTCTTCAGTACCTCATCGCGCACCCGCAGAAGCTCGGCCCAGTCCGCCATCACCGCTTCATCCTGTTCCGCCGCAATCTCCTCCGGCTTCGGAAACAACGCCAGGTGCACGCTCGCCGCCCGTCCTTCAACCTTCGGCAGATAACCCCAAACCTCATCCGCCGTAAAGCTCAGAATCGGAGCCACCAGCCGAACCAGCGCTTCGGTGATCTTCCACATCACTGTCTGGGCCGACCGCCGCTCCGCACTCACTGGAGCGAACGTGTACATCCTGTCCTTCAGCAAATCGAGATACAGCGCCGACAGATCGACGATCGTGAATTCGTTGATCGCCTGAAACACGCGGTGAAATTCGAACTGCTCATACCAGGCAAGGACCTTCTCCGTCAGTTCGCGCGTCCGCGCCAGCATGTAACGGTCGAGCGGCAACAGCTCTTCGTCATTCACAGCGTCCTGCGCCGGATCGAATCCGTGCAGATTTCCCAGCAGATATTTGAAGGTATTGCGCAGCTTGCGATAGCTCTCAGCCGCACGCTGCATCAGGTTCTCGCTGGCTGCCACGTCTTCGCGGAAATCCACGCTCGCCGTCCACACCCGCACGATCTCCGCCCCGAGTCGGTCGGCAATATCCACCGGATCGACCCCGTTTCCCAGAGATTTCGAAAATGCCCGACCCTGCTCGTCCAGCGTCCAACCCACCGTCGCAACATTTTTGTAGGGAGCGGTCTCTTTAACCGCGACCGAACACAGTAAAGACGAGTGGAACCATCCTCTGTGTTGGTCGGCGCCCTCGATGTACAGGTCCGCCGGAAACGCCAGCTTCGAATTGCCCACCAGCACCGCATTCCAGCTGATCCCCGAGTCGAACCACACATCCAGAATGTCCATCTCCTTGCGGAAAGCCGGCAGCCCGACCTCATCTTGTACCGCCCCGCAACCTTCGCACGTCGTACCTGCAGGCAGAAGCTCCTCGGCGGAATACTTGTGCCACGCGTCGGCACCTTCTTTCTCGAACAGTGCAACGATGCTCCGGTTTACCGCCGGATCCCTGACCGGCTCGTGACACTTATTGCACAGGAACACCGCAATGGGCACGCCCCAGATCCGCTGCCGCGAGATGCACCAGTCGGGCCGGGTCGCAATCATGTTCCAGATGCGCTCCTCGCCCCACGCCGGATCCCACTTCACTCGCTTGATCTCACCCAGAGCCCGCTGCCGGAACGTTGTGTCCGGACCATCCGGGCTCTTCAGCGGAGTCTCCATGCTGATGAACCACTGCTCTGTCGCCCGAAAGATCACCGGATTGTGGCAGCGCCAGCAGTGCGGATACGAATGATAAATATCGCTCCGCCCCATCAGCGCGCCTGTCGCCTTGACCACTTCGATGATCGGCTCGTTTGCCTCGAAGACGGTCATACCCTCCCACTCGGAACGCCCGTTCCTGAGTCGGCCTTCGTTATCCACGTTGCACGTCTGATCGAGCCCGTACTGCGCGCCAGTATAAAAGTCGTCCGCTCCATGCGCCGGAGCCGTATGCACTGCGCCCGTTCCCGCATCCGCCGTCACGTACTCGGCATTCACTCCCAACACGCTGCGCTCCAGGAAGGGATGTTTGAACGTTACCCGCTCCATTTTCGCGCCCTTAAACTTTGCGATTTCCTTCGCGCCTTCGAGTTTGCAGGCCTCGCGTACTGCTGCCGCCAGCGCCTCGGCGACGATGTACACCTCTCCGTCCTGCTCCAGCGCCACATAATCAAACTCGGGATGAAACGCCACCGCCAGCGACGCCGGCAACGTCCAGGGCGTCGTCGTCCAGATGATCGTCCACACCTGCTTGCCCGCCAGCGCCGGATCGATCGCCGCCGGATCACTTGTCAGCCCATAACGCACATATACGCTCGGACTGGTATGCATCTCGTATTCGACCTCGGCCTCCGCCAGCGCAGTGCGATCGTGCAGACACCAGTACACCGGCTTCAGGCCCTTGTAGACGAAGCCCTTCTCGAAAAAGTCGTAGAAAGTCTCGAGCGTCCGTGCCTCGTACGGTTTCGACATCGTCAAATAAGGCTTGTCCCAGTATGCGAACACCCCCAGCCGCACCAGCTGGCTCCGCTGCAGGTCGATGAATTTCTGCGCGTATTCACGACATGCCTTCAGCACTGAAAGCGCCGGCATCTCCAGTTTCTTGCGCCCCAGCTTCTCGTCGACCTTGATCTCGATCGGCAGCCCATGGCAATCCCAACCCGGCACCAGCGGCGCATCGAATCCCGCCATGGTCTTCGACTTGAGGATAAAGTCCTTGATGCACTTCTGCAGCGCATGTCCAAGATGGATTGGCCCGTTCGCATAGGGAGGCCCATAGTGCAGGATGTATTTCGGTGACCCTTTTCGCGCTGCCCGAATCTGTTCATACAGGCCCGAGTCCTTCCACTGCTTCAGTCTGGCCGGCTCGTTCTGGGGCAGATTCGCCTTCATCGGAAACTTCGTCTCCGGAAGCGTCAGGGTGGACTTTAGTTCCAGCTTCTTTTCCGGGCGATCCGAGGCGCTCAAAGCGTCCATGCCGGAACCGGACGCTGGGGACGTCGTTGCTTTCGTAGTCATCATGAGTGGGGTAAAGTCTAATTGTATCGTCTGGATCGAATTCTTCTTCGATTCAGTGACCTAAGGGCCCCGATCACGTCTATACTTGGTGGCGCTGGGACAGCCCGCGTCGCCGCCCGCGCGTCCAACCAAAAATAGCAACCCCCCGGTTGAGACAAGGCAAGACAAGCAGGCCAACAGTCATCCATAATGGAGAGATAGCCGCAGGGCCGCCCTCCGGCAGAGCAATATGGGCAATCAGCTTTTGACACCTCCTGAACTGGAACCAGATCCAGAAACAACACGGCCAGCAGAAAAAGAGCCCGAATTTCTGCTTGAGACCGGCGGTTCCATGTGGTCCTCGCTCATCTCCAATTTGCGAGACGCCTTTTCGTCTTCGAAGCAACCCCCGCTTCAGTTAACTTCTAAGCCAGTCGCAGTCGAAGATCTTGAGGTAGAGGAGTCGGTCTGGAAGTCGCTCGCCACCAGCATCCACGACGTCTTTTACCCTAAGAAACTCCCGCCCCTCGATCTCACTTCGAAGCCCATCGAAGTTGAAGATCCGACCCGGACCGAGCCTGTCTGGAAGACCCTCGGAACCGGCATTCAGGACCTGTTCTTTCCGAAGAAGCTGCCGCCCCTCGAGCTCACCTCCAAGCCGGTCGCTGTGGCCGACCCCATGGCGGTCAAGCGGGATGTCAAGTCAAGCGCCCTGGCCATCGTGGCGCACGTCGTCATCATCGGGCTCATCCTGTTTTTCTTCTACGCGCAGTGGCGTACCCGAGCCATTCAGAGGAAGCAAAGGCTTGACGAGGCGAACATCAAGCCCTTCATTCCCCTCACCATGAAGCTCAACCAGTCCATGGGTGGTGGTGGCGGCGGCGGAGCCCACGAGCTGGTCGAAGCCTCCAAGGGCCATCTGCCTAAGATGGCCAAGGACCAGATCACTCCCCCGCAGATCATTCGCAACGACAATCCAAAGCTGGCGGTCGAACCGACGATCGTCATGCCGCAGCAGGTCAAGCTGCCTGACGCTCCCAACATGCCCAACGTCGGCGTGCCCCAGTCACCCCAGGTGGCCCTCGCTTCACAGGGCTCGGGTTCCGGCTCCGGCTTCGGCACCGGACGCGGCGGCGGCATCGGCTCCGGCAACGGCAACGGCGTCGGTCCCGGCGAAGGCGGCGGGTACGGCGGCGGTGTGATGCGTCCGGGCGGCGGCGTCTCGGCTCCGCAGCTTATCTACTCCGTTGATCCTGAGTTTTCTGACGAGGCGCGCCGCGCTAAGTACCAGGGTATCTGCATCGTCTCGGTCATCGTCGACGCACAGGGGATGCCGCGCAATGTTCGCGTTGTGCGCCCGTTGGGCATGGGCCTGGACGAAAAGGCCATCGAGGCGGTCAGGCAGTACAAGTTCAAGCCGGCGTACTACCAGGGCCACCCCGTCCCGGTCGAAGTCAACGTCGAGGTTAACTTTCGGATCTACTAGCCCGTTCGCCACATTTGGCCAAGTGGCAAAGCGGAATTGACATCGCCCTTTCTACAGGCGCATCTTATCAACTCAAATGGCCAGGGCCGGAAGTCAGGGGGGCGATTCGCATCGATGAGTCTCGCAGGGAATTTGCGCCAATATTCCCCCAGGATTTTCACTTTTTTTGCCCGGCTGGTTGCGATCGTACTACCCCAGCGATTGTGGTATCCGGCTATCTTTCGCCTCAGCCGGTTACAAGCGTTGATTCTGCGCGTCGCAATTGTGATTTCTCCCTATCGAACCGACCGCAGGCGGCCCATTCTAGTCAGTTGGCTGATGAACTCTTGGCTTCAGGCCTTGAGCACTCTCGAGCGGCCTTTCCCCATTCCAATCCGGGTCAGGGGCCACGACGCCATTATTCGCGCGTCCGCCAATCCGAATGGAATGGCGATTTGTTCTGTTCATCTGCCACTCAAGCATATGGGGCTGCGGCCGTTGGCAGATCTGAATCGTTCCCCTGATGCCGTCATAACCGCGCAGCGTGAATTGGTGAATGGAAAATTTCCAGTATGGGGCTTGGGCCAGGGCTTGCCCCCGCTTAATTCCGATCGACACGTTTTGCTCAAAGTGCGGACCATCCTTCGCCGAGGCGGATCCATCGCAGCGCTAATCGACAATGGGCGTGGTGAGCTCTTTCCCCATAAGCTCTTTCATCTAATCAGGTCAGTCAAAGCGCAGGTCGTGTTCGTTCTTGCCCAATTACAGCCAAATGGAGAAATCCTGGTTGAGTACTTCACGCCTCCCGATCCGTTCTGCAAAACGGATGATTCCATCTCCTCCAATTTGCTTGTGCTGAAAGCCCGGATAGATCGGGTTCTCCAGGCCTCTCCAGATAATCAGCTTATTTTCGACCCTGCCGAGCAGACCAATAGTTGAGGGCGCGCTTTTCATCGACCCGTCGTATCTGTTTCCGTCCGATTTTGATGCCAGTTAGGGTTGCTCAGGCGAGCTGTAGCAGTTCCAGTTAACAAAATGTTGTGACAGGCTGATGTGCTGTTTCGCGCGTAATTAATTGCGG
>Ga0213872_10002156_pt1 | contig 11803 bp, 9 predicted proteins | sample VelepicomBERX_R2_FD_160071 | JGI IMG/M metagenome (GOLD analysis project Ga0213872, IMG submission 160071) | Rhizosphere microbial communities from Vellozia epidendroides in rupestrian grasslands, the National Park of Serra do Cipo, Brazil - RX_R2 | ecosystem: Host-associated > Plants > Roots >... | reverse complement strand
CAGCGATTTCCCCGAGGTGATGCGGGCGCTGATCGGCGATCCCAGCTGGGCGCTCAGGAAGACCACCGACCGGCGCCTGCTGCTGTCGGCGGCGGTGCCGGTGCAGCGCTACAAGCGCATCCTGGCGGCGGTGCAGGTGACCACCACCGGCGACGATCTCGCCCAACGCCTGTTCCAGGTGCGCCTGACCATCTTCCAGGCCTTCGCCGCCTCGCTGCTGATCACCATCGCTTTGTCGCTCTATCTCGCTGGTACCATCGCCCGGCCGATCCGCGTGCTGGCCGCCGCCGCCGACCGGGTGCGGCGCGGCAGCGGCCGGCGCCATGTGATCCCCGATCTGGGCGGCCGGCGCGACGAGATCGGCGAACTGGCCGGGGCGTTGCGCGATATGACCGAGGTGCTGTGGCGCCGCATGGACGCCATCGAGGCTTTCGCCGCCGACGTGGCGCACGAGATCAAGAACCCGCTGACCTCGCTTCGCAGCGCGGTCGAAACCGCCACCCGCATCACCGACCCGCATCAGCGCGAGCGGCTGTTCTCGATCATCCAGGACGACGTCACCCGCCTCGACCGGCTGATCAGCGACATCTCCGACGCCTCGCGCCTCGACGCCGAATTGTCGCGCGACGAGGGCGGGGTGGTGTCGATGCGCCAGGCCCTCTCGACCATCGCCACCACCTATCGCGACAGCGGCGCCGGCCGCTCGGTGAGCATCCGACTGGCCTGCGATCCCGACGATCCGCTGAATGTGGTGGGTATCGAGGGGCGGCTCGGCCAGATCATCCGCAACCTCCTGGCCAACGCCTTGTCATTCAGCCCTCCTGGCGGGACGGTGGTTCTCTCGGGCCGGCGTCTGGATGATCACATCGTCATCGCGGTGGAGGACAACGGCCCCGGCATCCCGGCCAACAAGCTGGAAGCGATCTTCGAGCGCTTCTATTCCGAGCGGCCGCAGGACGAGAAGTTCGGCACCCATTCGGGGTTGGGACTTTCCATCTCGAAGCAGATCGCCGAAGCCCATCGCGGCAGCCTCATCGCCGCCAATCGGATGGACGAGCAGGGCAATGTCATCGGGGCGAGATTCACGTTGAAGCTGCCCGCGGCCTGAAAGGCGCTTCAGCAGGCAGGTTGGTGAAGTAATCGAGATAGCGGCCACGCTGTTCGGCCTCGCCGTAGAGCAATCCGGCGGCGCGGGCGGCGGCGGATGCGGCCCTGCGGTAAGCCTCGGGATCGTCCCACAGGCGGACGATCGCCTCGAACCAAGGCTCGACATCGGCGGCGCTCGGCATCAGCCGCGACTGGGGGGTCAATGAGGACGGCACCGGCAGCACGATCCCGCCATCGCCGACGGTATCCGGCAGGGCGCCGCGGTCGGAGACCAGAGGCGGAACCTCGTTGATCATCGCCTCGGCGGCGATGCGTCCGAAAGGCTCTTCGAACAAGGATGGCGCCAGGAGGATCTTGGTGAGGGAGAAGATGTCGGCCGGCTGAGTCAGGGCCGGACTGGCCACCATTTGCGGATAGCTGGAAAAATCGATTCCGGGGATTTGCCCCAGCAGCGACGCGTCCGCCGCCGATTGCACGAGCAGGATCGGAATGTCCGGGCGGCGGTCGCCGAGCATCTGGGCCACTCTGGCGAAGAGCAGCAAACCCTTGTGCGGCGCCGGATTGACGAAGGTGACGAATCCGCGGGCGTCGCTTTCCTGCGACCTGACCTCGGACCAGGTGATGGGTGAGGCGATGCCTGTGCTGAACAGCCCATTCTTGCGGCGATAGCGCTCGGAAAGCCACGGGCTGCTGGTGAGAACATGGGTCGCATGGGTGAAATAGCGGGGGTTGTCATACCCGTGGTTTCGCAGGCTGAAGACGGTCTTGATGCCCTTGCTGCGCGCCAGCTTCATCATTTCGAAGACGACGGGCTGGCTGCCATAGGTGATGATCGCATCGGGCGGGCGTCTCTCGATCTCCACCGCGAACACGCGGAGGATCTGACGGTCTTCCTCCTGGTTCAGGGTTGCCGCCGAGGCATGGCGGCTCATCACCATGGTCACCGGAACGCCGCGTTGCTCATAGGAGACGACGGGTCTATAGCCGCCGCCATTGGCCCGCGACGGCGGAAGGCGGGAGGCGCTGATACCGAGACTGGCCAGGAGTTCGTCGGGATCGGTCTGCAGGGCGTCGAAGCGGGCCGAGCAGAGTGCCCGCGACTCGTGCCCAGCCTCGGCCAGCCATTCCATGATCGTCCGCATGCTGTGAGCAGCCCCGCTCCGCGGATCGGAATAGGCGGTATGGATCGCGAGAAGAAAACGCATGCGCTTCAGCGAGGCGGCGCGGAAGCCGGCATGGCTTCCGCGTCATCTCGGGACGGCTTTTCCCTCAACCGGTCTTCTTCCGTCGCAGCGCGGCCAAGCCTGCCAATCCGCTGCCGAGCAGGGACAACGTGAAGGGCTCCGGCACCGGTGCGGGATCGTTGGGAATTGGCGGATCGAGCTGGTAGGTATTGACCGAGAAGTCATTGACGAGCACAGGCGCATAAGTGCTGTCGAAGTCGATCGTAAGGGTCGTGACCGCGCCGGAGCCAGGGAAGAAATTCAGGCCGTTGCTGTCATTGGTCCACGAATAGAGCGAGCTGATGTTGTAGGCATCGCCCGGCTGGTCCAGCGGGATCGTGACACTGCCCAGCAAATCGTTGGACGTCACGTCATACTGGTAGGTGTAGTAGCTTCCGCTGTTAACCTGATTGACTTGCCAGGAAATGGAGCTGTTCCCCACGAAGGCGGATCCGGAATAGGCGTTCTGGTTGGCGTTGCTCGCCTGCGCGGGCGAGGCTTGGAGCGCCGCAGCCGCGATCGGCGTCAGCAACGCTGCGACGCGGACCGCGCGCGCCGATCCTTTCGCCATTTCCAGCGCCTTTGCCAGTGCGGCGGCGCCGATCGATACGGAGTCTTCGAACATCTCAAACCCTCCCCTATTGCCTCTGACCGAACAATTCAGTTCATTGCTACAGAGCGAAGCAAAACATGGACCAGATGAGAAATTGCTCTTTCTTCCAATAACTTGCGATGGAACGCCGCGGCCAGCGCGTTCGGAACTGTAAGCCGACCTTTACAGTGCTTGCGTCGTTCCGCGCGATCGGCCGCCGTAAAATCCGATGCCCTCGCAGCAGCCCCCGCTATATAGTTCCCGCATGAGCGAAAAGATCCGCAATCAGCGCAGCATCATCGACCGCCGGGATCTGACCCTGCGGCTGGACGCCCTGGCGGCGGAGGGGCTCAACAAGGCCAAGCGGCGCACGGCGGTGCTCGCCCTGTTCAAGGAGGCCTATCAGGCCAGCCATGCAGAGGTGCGGCGTCGCTTCGACATCAGCGGCATCGGCACCGAGGCGGTGCACGAGCAGTCCTTCCTGATCGATCAGCTGGTGCGGCTGGCCTATGACTATGCCACCGCCCATGAATTCCCGGCCCCCGCCGGCGAGAAGCCGAACGCGCCGCTGATGAGCGTGGTCGCCGTCGGCGGATACGGGCGCGGCGAGCTGTCGCCCCATTCCGACATCGATCTGCTGTTCCTGCTGCCGCCCAAGCGCAGCCCGCGCGCCGAGCAGGTGGTGGAGTACATGCTCTATCTGCTGTGGGATATCGGCCTCAAGGTCGGTCATTCCACCCGCACGGTCGAGGAATGCCTGCGCCAGGCCAAGGCCGACATGACCATCCGCACCGCGCTGCTGGAAGCCCGCTGGGTGTGGGGCGACCAGCCTTTGGCCGAGGAGCTGCGCCGCCGCTTCCGCGCCGAGATCGTGTCCGGCACCGGCGAGGCCTTCGTCGAGGCCAAGCTGGCCGAGCGCGCCGATCGCCATGCCCGGCTGGGCGAGGCGCGCTATGTGCTGGAGCCCAATATCAAGGACGGCAAGGGCGGCCTGCGCGATCTGCACACGCTTTATTGGATCGCCAAATATCTCTATGTGATCAACGAGGTGGAAGAACTGGTGTCGCTCGGCGTGCTGAGCCAGGACGCCGCCAACCGCTTCGCCAAGGCGCAGACCTTCCTGTGGACCTTGCGCAGCCATCTGCATTACCTGACCGGGCGCATGGAGGACCGGCTGACCTTCGACCGCCAGCCGGAGATCGCCACCCGCATGGGCTATACCGATCACGGCGGCACCACCGGCGTCGAGCGCTTCATGAAGCACTACTTCCTGATCGCCAAGGATGTCGGGGATCTGACCCGCATCTTCTGCGCCGTGCTCGAGGAACAGCACAAGCGGAAGCCGAAACTGCGCTGGCCGGCTCTGCTGCGCCTGAAGAAAGTCGAAGGTTTCGTCCAGGAAAGCGGCCGCCTCGACATCGAGAGCGAGCAGGAACTTGTCGACGATCCGGTGAAGATGATCCGCCTGTTCGCCACCGCGCTCGATACCGATCTCGACATCCATCCCCACGCTTTGTCGCTGGTCACGCAGAATCTGCGGCGCATCGACAACAAGGTGCGGCACGACCCCGAAGCCAACCGCCTGTTCATGGCGATGCTGACCTCGCGCAAGGACCCGGAAAAGGCCCTGCGCCACATGAACGAGGCCGGCGTGCTGGGGCGCTTCATCCCCGATTTCGGCCGCGTCGTGGCGCAGATGCAGTTCGACATGTATCACGTCTACACCGTCGACGAGCACACCGTTCAGGCGGTCGGCATCCTGCACCGGCTGGAGCAGGGCCGCATGAAGGCCGACACGCCGGTGGCGTCGGAAGCCATCCACGCCATCCAATCGCGCCGCGCCCTCTATCTCGCCGTGTTCCTGCACGACATCGCCAAGGGCCGCGGCGGCGATCACTCCGAACTCGGCGCCGAGGTGGCGCTGAAGCTGGGACCGCGCCTCGGCCTCACCGACGAGGAGACCGAAACCACCGCCTGGCTGGTGCGCTATCACCTCTTGATGTCGAACACCGCTTTCAAGCGCGACATCGACGATCCGGCCACCATCGGAAAATTCGTCGCCGAGGTGCAGAGCCCCGAGCGGCTGCGCCTGCTGCTGGCCCTGACCGTCGCCGACATCCGCGCCGTCGGCCCCAATGTGTGGAGCGGCTGGAAGGCCGGCCTGCTGCGCGAGCTGTTCCGCCGGGCGCTGGACGTCATGACGGGCGGCATCGGCGTCGAGCGTCGCGTCGCACGGGTCGAGGCGGCGCAGAACGCGCTGCGCGAGAGGCTGGTGGCCGAGCGCTGGTCCGAAGCCGACATCGAGGCGCATCTGGCGCGCGGCTATCCCTCCTATTGGGTCAGCTTCGACACCGAGACCCATTTGCGCCATGCGCGGCTGGTGCGCCAGGCGGAAGCGTCGCAGGCGCCGCTCACCGTCGATTGGCGCAGCGACCAGGCGCGCGGCGTGACCGAGGTGACGCTTTATGCCGCCGACCATCCCGGCCTGTTCGCCCGGGTCAGCGGCGCCATGGCCTTGTCCGGCGCGTCGATCGTCGACGCCAAGATCATCACCATGACCAACGGCATGGCGCTGGACAGCTTCCTGATCGAGGACGCGGCGGGCGATCCCCTGGACAGCGGCGCGCGCCGCGCCAAGCTGGCCAGTCTGATCGAGCAGGCCTTGTCGGGCCGCCTGCGCCTCGACCGCGAACTGGCCAAGCGCCGCGACTCCCTCAAGTCGCGCAACAAGATGTTCCCGGTGCCGCCGCGCGTGCTGATCCACGACAATGCCAGCGCCGCCCACACCGTGATCGAGATCAACGGCCGCGACCGCGTCGGGCTGCTTTATGACCTCACCTCGACCATGACCAAGCTCAATCTGCAGATCGCCTCGGCGCATATCTCCACTTATGGCGAGCGGGTGGTCGACGTGTTCTATGTGAAGGACGTATTCGGGTTGAAGATCGAGAACGACCGCAAGAAGCGCGAGATCAGGAACGCCCTGACCCTGGCATTGTCGGAAAAGACCGAAGCCCAAGCCGAACCGAAGCGCGGCGCCGCGGAATGAATTTCGGCAAAGCGGTGTTCACCATCGGCGGGTGGACATTCCTCTCGCGCCTGTCCGGCCTGGTGCGCGACACCTTGATGGCGAGCTATCTCGGTGCCGGCCTGGTGGCCGACGCCTTCGCCGTCGCCTTCCGCTTTCCCAACATGTTCCGCGCCTTGTTCGCCGAAGGCGCCTTCAATGCCGCCTTCGTGCCGCTGTTCACCGGCAAGCTGGAAGGCGAGGGCAGGGAATCCGCGCGCCATTTCGCCGAGCAGGCCTATGCCGTCATGGGCGTGCTGGTGCTGGGCGTGGTGACGGTGATGGAATTGATCATGCCGTGGGCGATCTACGGCCTGGCGCCCGGTTTCGACGATTATCCCGGCAAGATCGAGATGGCGGCGGAATTCTCGCGTATCACCTTTCCCTATCTGCTGTTCATCTCGATGGTGTCGCTGCAGTCGGGGGTGCTGAACGCGCTCGGGCGGTTCGCCGCGGCGGCGGGAACGCCGGTCCTGCTCAACCTCACCTCGGTGGCGGTGCTGCTGGCGCTCGCTCCCTTCACCCCGACCGCCGGCCATGCCATGTCGTGGGGCATTTTCATCTCCGGCATCGTGCAGTTTCTCTGGCTGGTCACCTCGATGCGACGGGCCGGCATGTCGCTGCGCTGGGTGCGTCCCTCCTTCACCCCCGAAGTCAAAACCCTGTTGAAGCGGGTGGTGCCGGGCGCGGTGGGGGCGGGCGTCTATCAGGTCAATGTCGTGCTCAACACGGTGATCGCCTCGGGCGTCGCCCAGGGCGCCGTCAGCTATCTCTATTATGCCGAGCGCCTCAACCAGCTTCCCCTCGGCATCGTCGGCATCGCCATCGGCACGGCCTTGCTGCCCAGCCTGTCGCGCCAGCTGCGCGCCGGAGACGAGGCGGCGGCCCATGACTCGCAGAACCGCGCCATGGAGCTCGGGCTGCTGCTGACCTTGCCGGCGGCTTTCGCCTTCGGCGTCATCGCCCGGCCGATCATCGCCCTGCTGTACGAACATGGATCCTTCCATGCCGAGGATACCATCCAGGTCGCCCGCACCCTCACGGCGTTCGCGCTGGGCCTGCCCGCCTATGTGCTGATCAAGGTGGTGACGCCCTCCTTCTTCGCCCGCCACGATACGACCACCCCGGTCAAGGCGGCGCTGATCTCGATGGTGGTCAACGTCGCGCTCAATCTGCTGCTGATGCGCTCTCTGCAGCAGGTCGGCATGGCGCTGGCGACGGCGGCCGGCGCCTGGATCAATTTCAGCCTGCTGGTGTGGCGCCTGCGCAGGCTGGGTCATTTCACCGCCGATCGGCGCCTCAGGCAGCGGGCCGTCCGCATCCTCGGCGCCTGCCTTGTGATGTGCCTGGTGCTGTGGTTCTGCCAAAGGCTGCTCAGCCCGCTGGGGCCGGTGTGGCGCCTGCCGGTGGTGGTGGTGCTGGTCAGCGTCGGCGGCGGCGCCTATGGCCTTGCCGCGGTGCTGTTCAGGGCGGTCAATCTCGGCGAATTGAAGGGAATGCTCCGGCGCAAAGGCAATTGACCGGCTTCACCCCTTGGAGTACCTCGGTGCGTCATTCTGGCGAGGATCCAATGAACCGCATTTTCTCGGGCATTCAGCCCACCGGCAATCTTCATCTCGGCAATTATCTCGGCGCGGTGCGCAACTGGGTGCGGATGCAGCACGAGGTTGAGTGCATCTTCTGCATGGTCGATCTTCACGCCATCACCGTCTGGCAGGATCCCGCCGATCTGCGCCGCAGCACCCGCGAAGTCGCCGCCGCCATGCTGGCCGCCGGGGTCGACCCGAAGAAGAACATCGTCTTCGTGCAAAGCCAGAACCCCAACCATGCCGAGCTGGCGTGGATCTTCAATTGCGTCGCCCGCATCGGCTGGCTGAACCGCATGACCCAGTTCAAGGAAAAGGCCGGCAAGGACCGCGAGAACGCCTCGGTCGGCCTTTATGCCTATCCCAATCTGATGAGCGCCGACATCCTGGCCTACAAGGCGACCCATGTCCCGGTGGGCGAGGACCAGAAGCAGCATCTGGAGCTGGCGCGCGACACGGCGCAGAAGTTCAACAATGATTTCGGCGTCGAGTTCTTCCCGCTGCCCGAGCCAGTCATCCAGGGCGCCGGCGCCCGCGTGATGAGCTTGCGCGACGGCACCAAGAAGATGAGCAAATCGGACGAGAGCGAATATTCGCGCATCAACCTGACCGACGACGCCGACGCCATCGCCCTGAAGTTCCGCAAGGCCAAGACCGATCTGTTCCCGCTGCCCGACGACGCCTCGGGCCTGGAAGGTCGCCCCGAGGCCGCCAATCTGCTGGGCATCTTCGCGGCGCTGTCGGACCAGACCCGCGATGAGGCGATCGCCCGCTTCGCCGGCCAAAGCTTCTCGGACTTCAAGAAGGAGCTGACCGATCTCGCCGTGTCGGTGCTGGCACCGATTTCGGCCGAGATGAAGCGCTATCTCGAAGACACGGCGCAGCTCGACGCCATCCTGTCGGAGGGCGCGCACCGGGCGCGGGCGATCACCACGCCGATCATGGCCGAGGTCCAGGAGATCGTCGGCTTTCTGAAAGCGCAGTAATGAAATCCGCCCGGCAAGTCCTGATCGGGCTTGCCGGGTTGTGCCTTCTGTCGCCGGCGTTTGCGGCCCGCTACACGGGCGACCCGCTGGTGGTGGATCTCTCAAGCCACGTCGTCGCCATCACGTCGGGCTTCACCGGCACCAACCTATTGCTGTTCGGTGCGGTCGAGGGCGAGGGCGACGTGGTGGTGGTGATCCGCGGTCCTACCCAGACCGAGCTGATCCGCCGCCGCGACCGGCTTCTCGGCCTGTGGATCAATCGCTATCAGGCGACGCTCGGCGCGCCGGCCTATTACCAGGTGGTCTCGTCCCGCCCGCTCGATCAGATCGCCCGGCCGGCGATGCTCGACCGCCACGGTTTGGGCATCGAGCATCTCGGCTTCCAGATCCGCCGCAAGGACGAGCAGCGCACCGACGAGGATTACCGCCAGGCCTTGCTGCGCCTGAAGAAAGGGCAGGGGCTTTATGGCGAGCAGTCGGGAACCATCAATCTTTTGGGCGGGCGGCTGTTCCGCACCGAGATGACCTTTCCCGCCAATGTCCCGACCGGCATCTACACCGCCGAGGTCTATCTGGTGCGCGACGGCGAGATCGCCAGCGCCCAGAGCACGCCGCTGATCATCTCGAAAACCGGCGTGGGCGCGCGAATCTTTGACACCGCGATCCGCCATTCGGCACTCTACGGCCTCGGAGCCGTGGCGATCGCGATGCTGGCGGGCTGGATCGCGGCGCTTGCCTTCCGGAGAGCGTGAGATGACCAACGAGTTGGACGACCGCCCGCGCAGCGAGCGAACCTTCCTGGTGGTGGTGGACGATTCCGAGGAGATGCGCGCCGCTCTGCGCTATGCCTGCCGCCGGGCCCGTCACACCGGAGGACGGGTGGCCCTGCTGCGGGTGATCGCCCCCGCCGAATTCCAGCATTTCGCCGCCATCGGCGACCTGATGAGCGAGGACGCCCGCGCCGATGCCGAGGCGCTGCTGCAGCGCCTGGGCGGCGAGGTGCAGAAGATATCGGGCGAGATGCCGGTGATCCATGTGCGCGAAGGCGATCCCCGCGACGAGCTGCTGGCGTTGATCGACCAGGAGCCGTCGATCTCGATCCTGGTGCTGGCCGCCGGCACCGGCGCCGAGGGGCCGGGGCCGCTGGTCTCGGCGCTGACCGGGCGGGCCATCAACAAGCTCCGCATTCCCATCACCATCGTTCCCGGCAATCTGACCAACCGGGTGATCGACGGGCTGACCTGAAAGCCGCGGCGGCAACCGAGAATTCACTTTGGCGGCGGCGGCCCTTTGGCTATGGTCGCGCCGGATCATGAGTGACCTGCTCGCCAATCAGCCGGCCCTGCTGCTGCTGCTCTCCACCCTCTGCATCGGCGTCGTGGCGATGATGGCGCAAAGCCTGCCGCCCTTTCCCGGCCATGGCGCCTTCGTCGCCATGCTGGTCGCGGCGGCTTTGTGGACCGCCGGGGTGGCGTTCGAATATCTGGAGATATCGATCGCGGGCAAGATGCATGTCGCCGCCTTGACCTGGATCGCCATCATCCTGACCCCCGGCTTCTGGGCGTTGTTCTCGTGGCACTATGTTTCAGGCGGGTTGAGCAGGATGTTCCCGCTGCCGTGGCTGATCGGCCAGGGCGCGATGGTGACCCTGACACTGGCGATCGGCCTGACCACCGATCTCCACCACCTGCTCTATAAAGGGGCTACGCCGCTCGGCGACGAGCTGGGCGCGCCGCTCGCCTACAGCCATGGTCCCTGGTACTGGGTCATGGTGGTCTACACCTATGGTCTGATGATCGCCGCGCTGGGGGGGATGATCGTCGGAATCCGTCGCTCGTCGGCCGCGATGCGGCGGCATTATATCGGCTTGGCGCTGACCGCCGGCCTGCCGTGGCTGGCCAATTTCGGCTATGTCTCGGGCCTGTTCGCCCCATCCGGATTGGATACCGCGCCGATCTCGTTCCTGTTCGTCGGGCTGTTCTTCTACCTGCTGATCCGCCGCCGCTACGGCCAGGAGTCTTGACCTTTCTTGCTGCGGGGCCCATCTAAACCGCAACATTATTGTCGAGGCACCCATGTTCATCCAGACCGAACCGACCCCCAATCCCAATACCCTGAAGTTCCTGCCGGGCGAACCGGTGGCGAAAGGCGCGGTGTCGGACTACTCGTCGAGCGAGGCGGCGGCCGCGTCGCCGCTGGCGTCGGCTCTGTTCTCCGTGGATGGGGTGACCCGCGCCTTTTTCGGCGCCGATTTCATCTCGCTGACCAAGACCGCCGAGGCCGATTGGGCGGTGGTCAAGCCGCTCGCCCTGGCCGCGATCATGGACTATTACACCTCGGGCGCCCATCAGGAGGCGGCGGCGGTCGACGCCGGCGGCCACACCGATCACGAGGGCGACGAGAACGCCGATCTGATCGTGCAGATCAAGGAGCTGCTCGACACCCGCGTGCGCCCCTCGGTGGCCAATGACGGCGGCGACATCGTGTTCCGCGCTTTCAAGGAAGGCGTGGTCTATCTGCACATGCAGGGCGCATGCTCGGGCTGCCCCAGCTCGACCGCCACCCTGAAGCACGGCATCGAGAACCTGCTGCGCTATTACGTGCCGGAAGTTCAATCCGTCGAAGCGGTGGATTGAGACTTTTTTTTAATAAAAATCAACCTATTACGGCCCGGCCACAATTTTGTCAGTTGTGCGCGCTGGAAGGCTGTGACTATGGTCGGGTCAGTTAGCACCTGCCTGCCAGGGGGATTTTTCGTCAACAGTTTAGGATCGAACACCAACATGCAACATCTCCGACGTACCTCGCCGCAAGACGGGGGATTGCTGGTTTTGCTTGGGTGCTTCGTGCTCGGGCTGTTTCTCGTGGCAAGCGGTTTTTTCGCTCCCGCCCATTTCGCGCGCGGCCACATTCCGGCCACCGTCGCCAATGGCGAGCTGCCCCCGGTCATCGTTCCCATCAAGAGCTCCGAGACCCGCGACGCGCAGCTGATGTTCGCCGCGCTCGACCGCATCGGCTTCGATCTCGACGCCGTGCAGAAGGGCTACATCTCGGTGCCCCGCCTGTCGGTGGCCAGCCTGCCGCCGGACCTCGAGCGGCTGGACGCCCTGGATCAGCGCAAGAACCTGTTCCTGCGCATCATGCTGCCGGCGGTGCTCTCGGCGAATGAACAGATCGGCGCCGACCGCCAGCATCTGCTGCAGATCAAGTCGCGGCTCGTCTCGGGGGCGCAGCTGAGCGCG
>Ga0213872_10002154_pt1 | contig 11808 bp, 8 predicted proteins | sample VelepicomBERX_R2_FD_160071 | JGI IMG/M metagenome (GOLD analysis project Ga0213872, IMG submission 160071) | Rhizosphere microbial communities from Vellozia epidendroides in rupestrian grasslands, the National Park of Serra do Cipo, Brazil - RX_R2 | ecosystem: Host-associated > Plants > Roots >... | reverse complement strand
CGTCACTTCCTTGCCGTTCGGATCGAGCACGCGCGATCCCATCACGTCCGTGTACCGCGGCCCCAGCTTGAAAATGTGTCCGACCTCGACCGCCTTGCCGATCTTTAACCCCGATCCCGTTTCAGCCCCGCACACCGGACACAGTTCACCCTCATTGGCATTGCGAATATCTGCAGCCAACGTCCATCCAAAATCCCGCCCCGGTGTCACATTGCGGAAGTGGTAGTCGAACTTGTTCGCCCCGGCGACCATGTTCAAGCGCCCTTCGAGACTCTGGTCGAGAATCACGATCACGCCGCCCCCGTCTTTCCAATCGATGCCCAGTTTCTTCGAGACTTTCAGTCCGATCGGCCCCAGATACCCCGCGGGCCCGCTGATGTATTTCTCCAGTTCCTCGGCTACCATTGGACGCAGCTCGCTCGCCTTCACCAGCCCTGCCAGCTTCGTTTCATTTACTGAATGATCGCCGCGTAGAAACGCCACCACCGGCTCCCACGTCACCTCTTTGCTCCGCCGCGGCGGACGAACCTCCGCCATGTACGCGACTGCCTTGATGTCCTGCGCCGGCGAAATCTGGAAGAACTCTGCCACATCCGCAATCGACGCCTTCCCCGGAGTATGCACCAGCTCAGGCTTCCCATCGCCGCTCGGCGCAAGCTCCTTTACTGGCTCCAGCTGCGATGTCGCCTTCTCGAGGTTGGCCGCATAATCGCACTTCGGACAGCTCACAATCAGGTCTTCGCCCGCGTCCGTGTAGACCATGAACTCCTGCGACTGCGAGCCGCCCATCGCCCCAGAATCCGCCTCGACAGCCACAAAGCTGAGTCCGCAGCGCGTGAAGATCGCGCGGTACGCCTGGTCGTGCTTCGTGTAGCTCACGTCCAGCCCGGCTTCATCCAGATCAAAGGAATAGCTGTCCTTCATGATGAACGTCCGCACCCGCAGCAGCCCCGCCTTTGGCCTCGGCTCATCGCGAAACTTCGTCTGGATCTGGTACCAGATCTGCGGAAGCTGCTTGTAGCTGCGCAGCTCCTTGCGCGCGATATCGGTCACGACCTCTTCGTGGGTCATACCCAGGCACAGCTCCGCCCCCTTGCGGTCCTGCAGGCGGAACATGTTCTGGCCCATGCCTGTCCAGCGGCCACTCTCTTTCCAGATCTCCGATGGCATGATCCCCGGCAGCAGGAACTCCTGCCCGATCCTGTCCATCTCCTCGCGCACGATGGCGATGATCTTGTTGATCGAACGCTGCCCAAGAAACAGGTAGGAATAAATCCCCGCTCCGAGCTGGCGAATGTATCCGCTGCGAACGAGGAACTTGTGACTGGCGACTTCGGCGTCCGCCGGAGCCTCACGAAGAGTAGGGATAAAAAGCCGGGACCAGCGATGCATTGCGTGCGTAATGTACTTTCCAGCCGCGGACTACGGGGTCCCCGCGAACAGGTCTTCGTTCGCGGGGTGAAACCTTGCGCCGCGCGCGTCATGGGATTGAAGCAAAATCCCATTTTAACTGTCTGAGCCAATTCCCATCCGCTCGTGCAGTTCCTGTATGTCTTTCGCGAACCAAACGTGTTTCCCCCGCGCTTCCAGCACGAACTGAGAATTTGTCCCCAACTGTAACAATTCTCTGATACATCTTTTGACCATGCTGAACGCCTTTGTAAGATTCGGCGATGGTCAAGTTGCGCACGAGACCGAACCCGAGAAGATCGCCGCGGTTTATCACGACCCGTCCGCCCAATTCTGGCTGGACATCGCAGCTCCCGACGACTCCGAACACGCACTTCTCAGCGATGTGTTCGGCTTTCATCCGCTCGTCATCGAAGATGTCGTCCACGAGGTTCAGCGGCCAAAGCTGGAAAGCTATGCCGTGGTCGGTGACAAGTTGAAGACCGAGTACTTCTTTCTCGTGATTCACGGACCTGAAACCGATCCCGACCCCGAACGCCTCTTCCAGACCACCGAACTCGATATGATCTTTTCCGAAAGGTATCTCATTACGATCCACGAGTCCCCTTTGGGTTCACTGAACGACATGTTCAATCGCGTTCACACTGATCCCGAAGCCAGGCTGAAGTGGGGAATTGACGTTCTGCTCTACGAACTCATCGATCGCCTCGTGGACCGGTACGGCCCGATTCTCGACAACTTTGAGGATGTACTCGACAAGCTCGAGGAGGAGGCGATCGAAAATCCACCTCCCGAATTTGCATTGCTGATCTCCAATCACAAGAGAGAGCTGCTGGACCTCCGCCGCATCATGACCCAGCAGCGGGATGTCATTGGCCAGTTAACACGGGGCGAGGTGCCCTTCATGGGCACGCAGTCGCGTATCTACTTCCGGGACGTACTCGACCACCTCAACCGTGAGGCCGAAACCATCGACATCTATCGCGACCTGCTGCTGGGCTGCCGCGACATCTACATGTCGAGCATCAACAACCGCCTCAGCCGAATCATGAAAACGCTGGCCGTCATCAGCGTCGTCACACTGCCCCTCACCGTCATCACAAGCTTCTTCGGGATGAACTTCGCCGATACCATCCCCGGCTTCACCAAGCCCCTCACTTTCGCATTCGCCATATTGCTGATGATCGCTCTGCCCGTCGGCTTCCTCTATCTGTTCCGCAAACACGACTGGCTGTAGGAACGCATGGCAGCCCTGAAGATGGCAATCCCCTGACACGCCGGCAAGCATTTCCTTCAAATCATCAAAATTCCTGCCTCGAACCGTTCCGCTTGCGGCTACACTCAAATGCAATCTCGCGATTCGTGTGCCGGATCTGCCCGCCGCACAGTCTATCTATGCAAGGCATCACCGGGCGCCCCGCCCGCCGTGATGCCGAACCAATCAACCGTCGTCTTCGGAGCACGCATGAAGACATCGCAAGCCCTACGCGTCTGGACCAAAATTCTCGCAGGTCAAGCACCATCCCTCTCCATCGAGATCACCAAGGAATGCCCGCTTCGCTGCCCCGGCTGTTACGCCTTCGATACCTCGCATCTGGGCCCCGGCCAGCAGCTCCGGCAGCTCTCCGACTTCAAGGGTGACGAGCTCGTCCGCCGCATCCTCGCCCTCGTCGACCGCTACAAGCCCATGCACCTCTCCCTCGTCGGTGGAGACCCGCTCGTCCGCTACCGTGAACTCGACGCCCTGGTCCCTCAGCTCGCCACCCGCGACCTCTACACCCAGATCGTCACCAGCGCCTTCCGCACCATCCCCGCCGAGTGGTCCCGTTATAAGCGCCTGCACGTTGCCGTCTCCGTCGACGGCCTGCCCGCCGAGCACGACGTCCGCCGCAAGCCCGCCACCTACGAGCGCATCCTCAAGAGCATCGCCGGAGCCCGCGTCTACATCCACTGCACCATCACCTCGCAGCTCGCCTCGCGCCCCGGCTACATCGAAGAATTCCTCCGCTTCTGGAGCGCCCGCCCCGAAGTCATCAAAATATGGTTCAGCCTCTTCACGCCCCAGCGCGGCGCTACCGACCCCGAGATCCTCACCTTCGAGCAGCGCGACGCCGTTCTTGCCGACCTCATGCGCCTGCGCCGCCTCTACCCGCTCCTGCAGATGGACGAGCCCACCATCCGCGAGTTCGCCTCGCCGCCGCCGAGCCCGGAACGATGCATCTTCGCGCGCACGACTGCCACCATCTCCGCCGACCTGACGTCAAGGATCACCCCCTGCCAGTTCGGAGGCGACCCCGACTGCTCCCGCTGCGGTTGCATGGCCTCCATGGGCCTCGCCGCGATAGGACGTTACCGCCTTGGCCCGATCACCGTCGGCCAGATCTTCATGGCCTCCGACCGCATCGGCAAAGCCTGGAGCGGCCTCCGCAGCCGTTTCCAGCCCGAGCCAGAACCAGCGCCCGCCCCGTTCAACATCCTGTGAGCTTGCGGTGATGACTCGCACGCCGTCTTCTTCATTTACGGTTTCACCATCATCACCACTCGCCGCGTTATTGGGCGGCGGTGCGAATGATGGATTTGTGAACCAGCGCATACCACGTAAGCCAGGCGATGGACTGGCATAAGTAAACCGGCGAATGCGCCGGCACGCCCAGCAGAAATTCGATGTAAGCCGCGCCCATCAGCGCAAGCATTGTTGGATCGGCCTCATTGCCCGCAAGAGCAATTGCAACAAAAACAATTGCTTGATCTGTGAACCAGGCATAGGGAGCAACCGCCAGAGAGACCAGGACGAGAAGCGGCATTCTCTGCTCCCAGGACCAATCTGCGCGATGTCTGAAGAAATACCAGACGGACCATGCGGAAGCTATCGCTGCTGGCAGCAACTGAGGCCATACGGATCGCAACTTCAGGACCGCGCGCAGCGCAGATCCAAGCGCTGGCACGAACTCTGTTTCGATGCCATCAGCGCGAATCATCTGTGCATAGTCGGCCCAGACGGCATGATCAAAATACACCGGCAGAAAAGAGAAGGTGACAAGCGCAACCAGCGTTCCGCCAAGGAGTGCATAGCGACGCTGTTGGCAGGCCCAGATCACGACGACAGCCGTAAGCGGGATGATCAGATGCGGCTTCGTGAGGCAGAGCGCGAGAGCGACGCCCGCGATCCATGGTCGTCGCTCTTTGAAATGCAGAAAGACTGCAATGCCCAGCAGACAGAAGATTCCTATCTGTCCCGTCGCCAGACAGGCCAGACTCGGAGCAAAGCAATAACCGTAAACTCGCTTTGCAGTACTCCTTCGCGCGAGCAACTCGACCGCGACGGCGAGGCAGCCCACCAGCACCAGGAACCAGCAAATAGCCGCGATGCGAGGAGGCATCAGGGCAATAGGCAACGCCAAAAACAATGCGTTTGGGCCGTTGCGCATCATCATTACGCGAGCGTCCCGATCGCGGCCGGCAGCTGCTTCGAGCGATTGGATAGCGTTCGCTTCATACGGGTTCCGGTGTTCGATTAGCTGCTTGCCGGCTGCCCAGTAGGAGATGAAGTCATGCGATGCCAATCTTCCGCTCAGCGCGCTGTGGGCGAGTCCAATCCAGCTGAAGATCGATAAGAAGACGAAGAGGCCCATCGCGGAGAGATAAATCGCTCGCGGTTTCGATCGGGTGGGTGTCTTCTGTACGGCGGTAATCGTGCTCATCGGGCAGTCTCGCAATTCACGATGCTAAGCTGGCGATCGAGCGTGCCCACGAGCTTGAGGCCGGCAATCACCGCCATCAGGATCAACCAGTCTAGCTGCGCGCCCTGCGCTGCTGCCTGCAACTTTCGTGGATCCCGGCAAAACTTTGGTCATGGCCTTCACGGCGCTCTCCCGCAGTCCTTGACGGGCGTTCTTTCGAATCTCCCAACAGAGTTGTCCTCGATCGCGCCGGCATTTTTGCCTGTTGATTTGTGAATCACTCACCCTGGAAAACTAATCATTCATAGTAATAAGCCGAGCAACTGCTCGCTGAGGATGATCAATGAAATCGAAGTCTTTATTTGTCTGCACGATGCTCCTGGTTCCCGCCTTGGCGTTTGCTGCGGGTAAGAACTCCGCTAGCGTCCAGATCGACCAACCCGTCACAGTTGCAGGCACTCAAATCGCACCAGGGCAGTACCATCTCACCTGGGAAGGGAACGGCCCGGATGTAACCGTTACTTTCCTTGAGGGCAAGAAGACCGTTGCCACTGCACCCGCCAAGCTCATAAACACACCGGGCAGTGAGCAAGCGATTGAAACATTCACGACTCCCGACAAGACGCTGCTGTTGAAGGCTGTTGACCTGAACAAACTGACCATTCAGTTCCAGACTCCCGACTCGGCCGCCGGAAACTAAATCGGAATCCGGATCAGGGGGCCTGAACCACCACGGCCCCCGGAAATTCTGCTTGTCCTGCCGTTGTCATCCTGAACAAAGCAAGGATCTATTTTTCTACCTGTTCTCTCTACGTTCACTGTTGTCATCCTGAGCGCCGCGCGAAGTCGAAGAGCTTGTCCTGAGCGCAGCCGAAGGAACCTGCTTCTTGTCATCCCAGCACGAATCTGGGGTGCGCATCCTTCCGGCCCGGTTCTGGCAGAAAGGATAGGAGAGCCTTCCATTCAAGCTGCAGTTTCTATACCTGATCCTGCTCTTGAACGGAGCCGAAGGATCTGCTCCTTTACCTTCTAGTGCCGGTTCTCTACACCCTGGCTGGCCTCGGAACCCCCTTGCGCATTGCGCTGCGCAGGGTTGCCCATCTAACCGCCGCTCTGGGATCCAATCGCAAAGATTGTCCTCCTCCGCCGAAAGCTGGGTACGTAGTTCCTGATTCTTCAGCAGGAATTCACACACAAGGATCCGCAGCCTGGCATTGTTCTCCTGAAGTTCTTCAAGGCGTTCGATCGCAATGCAGTCCGTTGGCATGTTGTCTCCACCATTTAGCATCGCTCTCCGATGCGAGCTTCAGGTTCTAATTTCGAATGTTTCGTCATCTTCGCGCCCAACGACCACGATTCCCTTCAATGCAGTGGCTCGCCGGCGCATTTGGCTCACCACTGCGTTAAAGGCTTACCATACGGTTGAAGAGTGGAGGGGCCAATCCTCAAATCGGATCGACACTCTGCATTCGGGATTTGGCGACTTACTTTCCAGATCTAAGCAGCTTGGGCAAGCCATTCGTCGAATCGGATTTTTCCGAGCCTCGCGTTGCTTTCGGGTACGAGCGCGCGTTCGGTCACGTTTACACCGTAGTAAGTCGCCTGCGGGTCAGCGACAACTTTTCGCGGGTCCTTGCGTGCGGCCAGACCTCGCCGGATAAGTTCATCGAGGCGAAACTGCTCCGGCCCCCCTATTTCTACGATGCCATTCACCGGTGAGCTCGTGGCGACGCGGCCGACCTCACTGGCCACATCGTCAGCGGCCATCGGTTGAATGAGTGCACTTGGCAGGTGCACCTCGTTGCCTTTTGTGGAGAAATCGGAGATGCCTTTGACGAATTCATAGAACTGAGTGGCGCGGACGATCGAGTAGGGGATGGATGAAGCTTTGATCAGGTTTTCCTGAGCGATCTTGGCACGGAAGTAGCCGCTTTCGAGTAGACGTTCCGTTCCGACGACCGACAACGCAACGTGATGTCCCACGCCGGCAGCTGCTTCAGAGGCGAGGAGATTACGGGTTGACGTCTCAAAGAAATTCATTACCGCCGCATCTTCCCATGACGGAGCGTTGCTCACGTCCACGACTACCGATGCACCCTTCAGCGCCTCGGACAACCCTTCGCCGGTTAGCGTATTGACGCCGGTGTTAGGTGATGCCGCTATTGCTTCATGCCCCTGCTCGCGAAGTTTCTTCACGAGCCTTGATCCAATGAGTCCAGTACCGCCGATGACTACGATTTTCATGACCAGATCCTTTCGTTATGCTCTGCATCGAGCACGTTGTGAGTCCAATGTTTCGAACAGGAGTGATTGAGTTTTCAGTTTGGGATGCCCGGTTTAGCCGTTGAAGCTACTTCACCGGAATCAGAACAGGCGCATTCTTGTCCTTGACCAGGAAGACGATAAATTTCGCAGGTTTGGTATTGCTCGCATTGCGGCCAACGATATGAATGTCGTTGGGACCTTCATAGAAGGTCTGTCCAGGTGTCAGGGTGACAGGCTCTCCTCCCTTGACCTGCATGATGATCGACCCCTCGAGCACGTAGACAAACGCGTCAGCATTGTGTCGATGAATGGGGTCTGAACTGCCAGGCGGGTATTCGACTGTAATCATCAGGCCTTCTTTGCCAGGGAAGTCCGGCAAATCCTTCGACATAAGCGGAGTGACCTTGGCCTCCTGGGCCATCAGGGTGCCAGATGTCAGGCACAGCAGTAAAAAGATGGTTTTCAATATTTGGCTCCTTTCTCCATCGCCCGAAGCAGCTGCTGATGCGGAGCGGGGCTATGTACCAGCTAGGACTGGATGCAGGAGCGTTCTGTGACAGGATTTTCAGAAATTGCAGCGGGCTTTCTTAACTACGAATTTTGGCTGGACGCTGGAAGCGATCGTGAGATCGCCGCCAGCTTTGCCGGATTCATGACCCACATGATTTGACCGATGCCTTGTGGTGAGGCATCCACGACGGCGAGTGCAATGATTACGCCATCGCGCATGATCAAAACCGAGGATTGGCCGTTTACCTGTATCCATGAAAAGGTCGCATTTTCCCAGAAACGGGATGGGAAGCCGGTGATAAACTTCGCCACGCGCTCGCGACCGAGCACAGGAACACGTGCGGCGCCAACGATTCCGCCACCGTCGGTGATGGAAACGACATCTTCGGTAAAGATTTGTTTGAGAGCGGTGATGTCTCCGCTTTGCGCCGCGGACAGGAAGGCGTCGAGGAAGCGGCGATGCTCGGAGGTACTCACTTGCGCTCGCCGTTCGTCAGCGACGTGTTTGCGAGCGCGGGCGACCAACTGACGCGCATTCGCCTCGGCGAGCTGAAGGATGTTCGCGATGGCCTGATAGGAATAGTCAAAGGCCTCGCGAAGAACGTAGGCGGCCCGCTCATTCGGCGAGAGCTTTTCGAGCAAGATGAGGACCGCCAACTCCAACGCTTCACCACGCTCTGCTCCCAGGGTAGGGTCGGCACTGGTGTCGATGGGCTCCGGGAGCCAGGGGCCTATGTATGTTTCACGGCGAGAGCGGGCGGACTGCGCGTGACTAATCGCCAGCCGCACTGTAGTCGTTACAAGAAATGCCGTCGCATCTCGCACGATGCTGCGGTCGGTGGATTGCCAGCGCAGCCAGACCTCCTGCACGATGTCCTCCGCTTCGGCGGCGGTGCCAAGCATGCGGTAGGCGATGCCGAAGAGCCGCGGGCGCACGCTGAGAAAAGCTGACGTAGCTCGATCGAGGGCGTGGATGTCGTGGGAACCCGGCGCCTGCATCAGCCTTATTCTACTGGGTGCTTCGGCGGATCGGTGTCAATACCCGATTCCAGCCTTCCCCTGTAACTCGTTCACACCAAATCCGTAGCGGTCGTCACAGCTTGGCCGATCATTTCGCTGAACTCGATAAAATAGAAGTAGAAGCTACTTTCAGGCCCGCTCCGGCGGGCCATCAGCTTAGTAAATCCCCCTGCGCAGTCTGGAAGGGCAGGGCTTCAAGGGCGATCCCGAATGAGTCCCGAAGGGACGCAATAATCTATAGCCCGGTACGGGAGTGCCGGAGGACAAAAGAACGTTGGACTGAGTCCCGTTAGGGACGGCACATTATCACAAATTGTGAAGTCACGGCCTCGACCCCCACAAACGCTGCCGTGTGAATGGGTTACAACTTCTCCCAAATGGAATGAATGGATTACAGGCAGTCTCTTCACATTGCGCTCTAACCCTTGCAGAAAGAATGACTTACAGGCCGTCAAATAGAATGAATGGCTTACAGGATTTCGCCAAAATCTAACCCATAACCCATGCGGAAACAATGGGTTACAAGCCCTCCCAATAGAATGAATGGGTTACAAAATGCAGCAACTAAGCCAAAGTGGCTGAATGGGTTACAAAACACAACGCAAAACAGGGGGGAGGGGTACCCCAGTCTCGAAACGGAATTACTTTGACGCAGGCCTCGCCAGCCGGTCGAAGTTCTGGATCGCGTTGAATACCAGCGCGTAGCTGCCCAGCGTCTCGCCGCGATACACCGGATTGGTCGCGAAGAGCAGCACATTGCCCTGTCCGAGGTGGGCATCGACTACGACAGGCTTCTCCTCGATGGCTGACCCTCCGTCGAGCAGGCCCGAGAGCAGGAGCCCCTTGCCAGACCCAAACCGCAGGATCACGTCGGGACGGTACTGCTCCGGGATGAGGTAGACGTTGTTCCGCGCCTCCTCCTCGTTCAGCGGAGTCGGCTCCCACGGCTTAGGCGACGCCAGCGGCTCGGCGGCGACATACGGCCTGTCCTCGGGAACGTCGTCATCCCCCGGCCCTCCCCGGCCCGTCGGCCGCTTGAATTCTTTCTCGGTCGTGATGTGTCGATTGACCGAGGTATTCGCGACGGTGAATGCCATGCCCTCGGCGCTGTAAACGCCCAGCTCCTTGCCGTATCCATCAGCAATGGGACTGGACTTGTCGGCCACAACCGCGTTGAGCACACTGCCGACGACCTTCACGTTGCCCTTGGGAGCGACGAACACGCCCGGCGCAAGCCCGAGTTCGATGGCGAACTGCGCCGTATCCTCGGAGGTGATCAGCAGTCCACCCTTCGTGACGAAGTCCCTCAGGTGGTCAACGCCTGCGTAGGTCAGCCCTGGACGCATGTCCGCAGTCGAGTCGATCCGACCCAGGTTGGGCGTGAGGTCGGTCTTCTGCCACGGCAGGGGATTGCCCCACATCGGCATCCCATCGACGATGAGCTGCGTCGACGCCCGTCCCCCGACTGGAGCGAAGACGATCACGTCGTACTTCGACCGCAGGTCCGGCGTGGCCGCCACCGTCTGTGTGCTGATGTAGTCGTAGGGGACATGCATCCGGTCGAAGGCCTCGCGCCACCAGCCCTCGGTCTGGGTGGCCAGCCACGTGTGCATGAAGGCGATGCGCGGCGCAGCGGCCGGATGTGTCGCCGCCTGGGGCACCCCTCCGAGGCTCACTGCACTCAAACCCGCATCGCCCAAAGCTGATTTGAGCTTCGCTGCATCGGCATTTTGAATGAACAGCGATCCAGCCTCGAAGTGATGACCATCCGCGTCAAAAGCCTTGTCAGCAACGGAAATCGTCGCGCCCTTCAGCGTGTAGCGCAGCCCGAGCAGCGACACCTCTGACGAGTTGTTCACCGCATAGACGCTGCCTGAACCCGAGACTTTCCCGAAGTCCGCGTTGGGATCGCTGACCGTCTCCATTTTGACCTTGAGGATCGCCGGATCGCCCACGCGCACCGTCTTGACGTGGAACAGATCGCCGAACGACCAGCCGGTATCGTCGTAGGGATGCTTCTGCGGATCGTCCGGAGCCCAATATTGCCGGTCGAGCAGCGCATCGGCAATGCGCGAGTAAGGCTGGTCCATGCGGATGACATAGCTGCCCGCCGCGAACGTCACCGGTTTGGGCTGCGCGGCCTTGTCGGACTTGTCGGGTTTGTCTGTGTCCGATTTGTCGGGGTCCGACTTGTCTGTCTCTGATTTGTCTGTGTCTGACTTTTCGGGGGACTTCTCGTCGTCCTTCTCTGCCTTGACCCGCTTCGCCGGAGGCGTATAAGTAAACGGCGCCGCAAGCCTGCTGATCTCGACGTGCTGTAGAGCCAGCGTGCGCAGCAGTTCGGCCTGACGGCTCGATGGGGCCTCGTCGAGCACATACGCCGCTGGCCCCGAGGTCTGCGGCTTCTCCACCGACCGCTTGGCCTTGATGTAGTAGTTCTGCAGGAACTGCTGGCCGTTCTGGGCGAAGAACGACAGGGTGGAGAGCAGCGCCGTCTGCTCGTAGTTGTTGTTGTTGCGCTGCGACCATGTCACTACCGGCAGCGGCGGATTCGGCTTGTACCACGTCCGCGCATACTCCTCGGGCGTGAGGATGCGCTTCTCAGTATCGGCTCCGCCGTTCCCGAAGGTCTCATACAGGCGGCTGATGCCGTTGTGCATGGCCGCCAGGAACATCAGATATCCCGGGCTCCATGTATCGAAGTCGCCATGGGTGAACACCCCCGGCATGCCGAACGCGGTCATCTGCTGCACATTATTCCAGCCAAGCATCGCCCACTCGCCATTGAGCAGGGGATCGACCCAGGCGTTATAGGGGCCGTCGCCGACAGTGTTGTCGTAGAGGAACGGTACGGACTCGTGCAGGTCATGCAGCACCTGCGCGTGGAACTTGAGATAGGTGTTGAGCACGTTGCGGGTGAGGT
>Ga0213872_10002153_pt1 | contig 11808 bp, 1 predicted proteins | sample VelepicomBERX_R2_FD_160071 | JGI IMG/M metagenome (GOLD analysis project Ga0213872, IMG submission 160071) | Rhizosphere microbial communities from Vellozia epidendroides in rupestrian grasslands, the National Park of Serra do Cipo, Brazil - RX_R2 | ecosystem: Host-associated > Plants > Roots >... | reverse complement strand
TTCACCATCCAGGCGCCCCGCCGCTCACCCGTTCCGCGCGCGGTCGAAGATCTGACCTTCGACGTCAAGGACGTCCGCATCGTAGGCGCCACCCGCTATGGACAGGACGTGCTGCGCCCCCTGGTCACGCCGGTGATCGGCCAGACCGTCCACCTGGCCGACCTGATCGCCATCGCCGAACAGATCGAGGCGCGCTATCACCAGGACGGCTATGTGCTGACCCGCGCCTTCGTGCCGACCCAGAGCGTCGCCGACGGCAATTTCCAGATCACCGTGGTCGAAGGCTATGTGGCCGCGGTCGCGGTGCAAGGCAGCGACGAGAGCACCCGCGCCCGCGTCGAGCGGATGCTGGCGCCGGTCACCGCCTCCAAGCCGCTGACCTTGGCCACGCTGGAACAGGCCCTGCTGTCGGCCAACAAGCTGCCCGGCGTCAGCGCCTCGGGCCTGCTGCGCCCTTCCGCCACCGAACCGGGCGCCTCGGATCTGGTGGTGAGCATCAAGGAACAGGCCATCGCCACCGGCGGCGTCGCGGCCGACAATATGGGCACGCCTTCCACCGGCCGCTGGACCACCGCGGCCGACGCCACAATCGCCTCGCCCTTCGGCGATGGAGGCCAGTTCAGCCTCAACGCCTCGACCAACCCCGCCGATCCCCATATCCGCTATTCCGCCGGCGGACGCTATGTTGCGCCCCTGCCTTTGTTCGACGGCATGACCTATACGCTCAGCGCGCTTGGCTCGCACGGCGAACCGGGCGGCACGGTCTCGAATCAGAGTTTGATCACCAATTCGACCGCCTTCGGCGCCCGCGCCACCCTGCCCCTGATCGTCAGCCGCCAGAACGAAGTGTCCATCGATGGCGGCCTGACCATCCAATCGTCCGACGTCAAGATATCGGGACTGACCGCCACCCATGACGAATGGCGCGTCTTCGACTTGGCGCTGACCTACCAGAACAATGGCTGGGGCGACGGCGTCACCAACGTCACCCTCGACGCCGCCCAAGGCATTCCCAGCCTGGGTGCCACGCCCAACTCGACGCTCGAGCGCTCGGGCGATACCCAATTCACCAAATTCACTGGCCAGGTGCGGCGCACCCAGGCCATCGACGGCCCCTTGAGCGCCTCGCTGCTGGTCAGCGGCCAATTTTCCAATGTGCATCCGGTGCTGGGCGAAGAGGTCAATTTCGGCGGCCAGGTGATCGGCCGCGGCTATGACCCGGCCGCCATCACCGGCGACATGGGCGTCGGCGGAGCCGCGGAAGTGCGCTACGACCTTAACCCGTCCTGGTTCTACGCCGACGCCGCGCAGGTCTATGGCTTCCTCGACGGCGCCGAGGTGCACAACCACAACGGCACGATCGACCACGACAAGATCGCCTCGACCGGCGCCGGCCTCAGGCTGACGGTCCTCGAGCATGTGACCGTCGGAACATTTTATGGAAAATCGCTGATCGCCGTTCCCGGAAGCGATAAGGGACACCGGTCGTCGCGAGTGATGTTGAACACTGCGATCCGCTTCTAAATCGGTTAAAGTAGCGAATCGGTTAGTCGCAATGTGGGGTGCGGACTGTGCCGTCTAATCGGAAAACTCAAGAAACCCGGTTGAAGTCGACGCTGCTGGCGACCAGCTGCCTCGTGTCGGCCCTCGCCTTGGCACAACCCGCCGCGGCCAATCCCAGCGGCGGCAGCGTCGTCGCCGGCCAGGCCGTCATATCGCAGACCGCCCAGAGCACCCTGGTCCAGCAATCGACCCAGAAGGCGGTCATCAACTGGCAGAGCCTGTCGCTCGCCCAGAACCAGTCCCTCACCTTCGCCCAGCCCAACCAGCAATCCTTCACGCTGAACCGCGTCGTCACCAACAGCACCTCGTTCATCGACGGCAAGGTCGCCGCCAACGGCAATGTCTGGTTCATCAATCCGAACGGCATCCTGTTCGGCGCCAACGCCCAGGTCAATGTCGGCGGCCTGCTGGCCACCACCAGCAATATCGCCACCCAGGACTTCATGTCCGGGCTGTTCAAGTTCAACCAGCCCTCGATCCAGTCCGGCGCCTCGATCGTCAATCAGGGCCATATCACCGCGCTCGATGGCGGTTCGGTCGTCCTGGCCGGCAACTCGGTCGCCAACCAGGGCGTGATCCAGGCCAATCTCGGCAGCGTGGTACTGGCCGGCGCCAAGACCTTCACCGTCGATTTCTACGGCGACAACTTGATCTCCTTCGCCATCGATGGCGGGGTCGACCAGGCGCCCAAGGACGCCAACGGCAATCCGGTCGGCTGGATCGTCAGCAACAGCGGTACCATCGCGGCACAGGGCGGCCAGGTGACGATGTCGGCGCGCACCGCCAACAAGGTGCTCGACCATCTGATCAATATGAGCGGCCAGATCCAGGCCAGCAGCGTGTCGGTCCACAATGGCACGGTGGTGTTGGACGCCGGCGACGGCGGCGCCATCGATCTTTCCGGCACTGTCGTCGCCCAGGGCGGCTCGGTGCATATCGGCAGTCCGCAGGCCGGTTCGCTCGCCATCGAAACCGGCGCGGTGATCGATGCCGGCACCACCGGCAAGATCGAAACCTCCGCGCACGATGTCAGCATCGGCAAGGCCACCGTCAAGGCGGCAAGCTGGCTGATCGACCCCTATGATCTGACGATCGACACCGCCACCGCCAGCACGCTGGACACCGCGCTGAATGCCGGCGGCACCGTCATCCTGCAGACTTTGCTAGCCGGCGTGTCGACGACCATCGGCGGCGTCACCAACGCCGCGGGCAATGGCGACATCGTCGTGGCCGCGCCGATCGCCTGGAGCAACGCCGGGACGCTGACCCTGGACGCCTATCGCAACATCAGCATCAATGCCAGCATCAGCCATACCGGAACGCCCGGCGCCCTGTCGCTGATCTATGGCGACCAGTCTGGAACCCTCGAGAGCAATTCCGCGCAAGGCAATTACGTCATTGGAAGCGGAGCGAGCGTCAAGCTGCTGGCCGGTGACACTCTCTCGATCGGCAATGCTTCCTACTCGCTGGTCACCGACACGGCCTCCTTGGCGGCGATCTCCTCCGGCAACTACGCGCTGGCCCAAAGCTTCTCGGCGGGCAGCCTCAGCGCCAGCGGCTCCCTGATCGCCAGCTTCGGCGGCAATTTCGCCGGCCTCGGCAACACCATCAGCGGCCTGTCGATCGGCTCCGCCACCGGGAGCGCGGTCGGCCTGTTCGGCACTGTGACCAGCGGTACGGTGCGAGACCTCAATCTGACCACTGTGTCGGTGACTGGCACCAGCAATGTCGGTGCGCTGGCTGGCATCGTCAGCAGCGGCTCCGGCGCCGTCATTTCCAAGGTCACGGTCAGCGGCACGGTGACCGCTCCCGACCTCAGCTCCAATATCGGCGGCCTGATCGGCCAGAACGGCGGCACCGTCGCCTCGTCGTCGATGTCGGGCATGGTCGGCGAGAGCCTGAGCGCCGGCGTCGGCGGACTGATCGGCCAGAACACCACGACCGGCACCATCCTTGCCTCCTCCAGCAGCGCCACGGTGACCGGCGGCGGCAATACCGGCGGCCTGGTCGGCACCAATCAGGGCTACATTTCGGGCTCTTTCGCGACCGGCTCCGTCTCCGCCCCGTTCTTTGAGCCGACCGGCATGACCGCCGGCGATTCGATCGGCGGACTGGTGGGTGTAAATCGCGGTACCGTCGATGGCGTCGTCGGCACCATCATCAACAGCTACGCCACCGGCGCGGTCTCGTCGAACCAGGCCATCCTGGTCGGCGGCCTGGCCGGGCTGAACGAAGGCTATATCAGTGGCAGCTACGCCACCGGCGCGGTCACCCTGACCAACGGCAACGTCTATCTGGCCACAGCCGACAACACCTTCGGCCGGGGCGGCGACGTCGGCGGCCTGGTGGGGTGGAACGGCGCGCCCTCGATCAACAGGACGATCGGCACCATCGTCAATTCCTATTCGAGCGGTGCGGTGTCGGGCCCCTCGAACGTCGGCGGCCTGGTTGGCGAAAACGAAGGCGCGATCACCGGCAGCAGCGTAAGCGGCACCGCCTCGGTGCAACTGGCGGCGAGCGGCAGCAATGCCGGCGGACTGGTCGGCGTCAATAGCGGCGGCGCCCTCATCAGCGGCGTGACCGTGAGCGCTTCGGTTCTCGGCGGCAACTTCAGTTCCGAACTGGGCGGAGTGGCCGGCTGGAACGGCGGCACCATCGCCAATGCCAGCGCTTCCGGATCGGTGGGCGGCGCGAACGTCAACAGCATCGGCGGGCTGGTCGGCAACAATACCGGAATCGTCAACAATTCGTCCGCCACCGTCGCCGTTTCGACGGGAGTAGGCTTCGGAGACGCGGGCGGACTGGTCGGCGAGAATTTCGGCTTCGTTCTCAACAGCCATGCCAGCGGAAGCGTCCAGTCGAACGGCGAGGCCGGCGGACTGGTCGGCTTCAATAATGGCATACTCGACAATGTCTATGCGACGGGATCGGTCACCGGCATCCAGGCCGGCGGCCTTGTCGGCAGCAATGACGGAGAGGTCAACGACGCCTATGCCACCGGGGCCGTCAGCACCACCGGCACCGGCGGCGGGCTGATCGCCTCCAATTGGGGCCTAGTCTATGCGGTCTACGCGACCGGCGCGGTCTCGGGAAGCGGTCAGGTCGGCGGATTGATCGGCTACAACAGCGGCAGCGTCGGGAACGCTTATGCCACCGGCGGCGTCCAGAGCACCTTCACCGCCGGCGGGCTGATCGGCCAGAACGACTTCAACGGAACTATCAGCAACAGCTATGCATCGGGCCTGGTGTCCGGCGCCAAGATCGGCGGCGGCTTGGCCGGCCAGAACCAGGGAACCTTCCTGGCCTCCTTCTGGAGCCCATCCTCCACCGGCCAGGCGAACGGCGCCGGCAGCGGAAAAAGCACCGGCATGACCGGGGCCTTGGCGTCCAATTCCGGCGTCAGCGCCGGCTGGGACTTCTCCACCGTCTGGACGGCGGGAGGCTCGGCCCCGCAACTGCAAGGCTTCACCACCGCCAGCCTGGCGACCGGGGGCACCCAGGACGGCGTGGCCTACAGCAGCGGCATCAACCTGTTCGGCAAGACCTTCGCTCTGCTAACCTCCGCCGCCCAGCTGACCAGTCTCGCGACTCTCTCGAACACCCAGACCCTGACCGGCTCCTACATTCTGGACATCAACCAGAACCTTTCCGGCGTCTCGATGACGCCGATCGGCACCACCGCCACGCCGTTCAACGGAACCGTGCTGGGCCTCGGATCGGCCAGTCTCTTCGGCCTGACGATCAGCCAGTCCGGCAGCACGTCGGCGACCGGAATGTTCGGCGTGGTCGGCCCAAGCGGACTGATCGCCGATTTCGAGCTCATCGGCGCCTCGATCACCGGCGGCAGCAATACCGGCGCGCTGGTCGGCCTGAACCAGGGCACGATCTGGAACGATGGCGTGCAGTCGTCCACCGTGGTCGGTTCGGTCAGCACCGGGGCCATGAATGTCGGCGGCATGGTCGGCAACAATCAGGGCCTGGTTTCGGCCTTCACCACCTCGGTCACCGTCATCGGCGACACCGCCAGCACCAATGTCGGCGGCATGGTCGGTGTCAATAGCGGCGCGTTGGTCAATGCCAACACCCAGTTCAACTCCGTCGGTATGGCGGTCAGCGGCGGCAGCAATGTCGGCGGGCAGGTCGGTTCCAATACCGGCCAGATCACCGAATCGCTGCTGTGGTTCTTCCAGCCGGGGACGGCGACCATCGCCGCCGCGGGCGGCAATGTGGGCGGCATCGTCGGCTCCAACTCGGGGACCATCACCTCGAGCTTCGTCGGCAACGCCTTCCCCTTCAACACGACCGCCACCCTGAGCATCGTCGGCACCACCAATGTCGGCGGCATGGTCGGCAACAACACAGCCGGCGGCCTGGTCAGCAACAGCTCGGTATCCCTCTTCGACGGCGGTGTCGGCAACCCCAACAGCGCCGAATATCTGCAGGTGAGTGCCAGCGTCTCGGGGGCCGGCGGCCTGGTGGGCAGCAATTCCGGAACCGTGGGCACCAGCGCCGGCAATGTCGGGATCCAGGTCAACGGCTTTGGCGGCGGCACGGCTGGCCTGACCGTATCGGGTCCGACCGGCGTCGGCGGCATCGTGGGCGACAATTTCGGCACGATCGTGGGGAACCTCTCGATCGATGCCATCGCGTCCGGCACCGGGGCCAACAATGTCGGCATCACCATCTCCGGTGCCCAGGATGTCGGCGGCTTGGTCGGACACAATCATGCCGGCTCGACCTGGGCGCCGACGCCCGTCAATTACAACCTCTATCTCTCCGCCGCGTCGGGCACCGCCGCGGTGGCGATCACCGGTGCGAATTCGATCGGCGGCATGATCGGCGAGAATGACGCCAGCGTGGGCATGTCCAACTCGTCCGCCAACGCCACGAACACCGGCGGCCAGCTGGTGGTCGCCGGAACCTATGCCGTCGGCGGCCTGATCGGCACCAATGCGGCGGGGGCGACGCTGTCGTCGGCTTTCGCGAATATTCCGGTTTCCGGCATCGCCGCCGTCGGCGGCGCCGTCGGCGACAATTTTGGGGCGATCAGCATCGTCGCGGTCAACGGCACCTCCGGCAACCTGGTGCGGGGCAATTCCTTCGTCGGCGGCGTGGCCGGCGTCAATGAGAACGGCGCCTCCATCGACAAGGCCACCGTCTCCAATCTGACCGTTTCCGGCATCTTCGCGGTTGGCGGCATCGTCGGGCACAATTCGAGCACGCTGACCAACAGCAGCATCTTCCAATCGACCGTCGAGGACGCCGTCAGCGCCACTTCGGGCATGATCGGCGGCGCCGTCGGATGGAACGACGTCGGTGGAACGGTAACCCAGGGCACGATCGGCCTGGTGTCGCAGGTCACCGTCGTCGCCAGCAACGGAGCCGACGCGATCGGCGGTGTCGCCGGCTCCAATTGGGGCCTGATCAGCGGCGTCCAAGCCAGCAGCGTCCTTATATCGGCCGGTAGTTCGGTCTCCGAGATCGGCGGATTGGTCGGTTGGAACGTGGCCGGAACCACCACGGCCGGCAAGGTCAACGGCACCATCCTCGATTCCGGCTTCTTCGGCCAGATCAGCGCAGCGCAGCAGGCCCAATTCGTCGGCGGCATCGCGGGCGACAATTGGGGCACCATCGCCACCAGCAGCGGCACCGTCCCCATGGTTTCGGCCAAGGTGACCATCACGGCCGGCACCGATCTGGTGATCAACAATATCGGCACCCGCCGGATCGGCGGCCTGGTCGGATACAATATCGGCACCATTTCCGGCGCCGTGGCCAGTAGCACGATGACCTTCAGCGGCACGAGCAACGGCCCGGTCTCCGCCGGCGGCCTGGTCGGGTTCAACGATCACTCGCGCACCCCCGCGACCACGGCGAGCGCCGGATCTTCGACGACCGTCATCAGCACGTTCAACTCGCCCTCCGTCACGCTGAGCAACTCGGTCGGAACCATCGTCAACAGCTCGGCCACCACCACCATCACGTCGAGCCAGCCGGGTGCCGCGATCGGCGGTCTGGCGGGCGTGAATAATGCGAACATCGCCAGCAGTTTCGCCACGTCCGTCATCGCGATCGGCGGAACCGGAAGCACCGAAATCGGCGGCCTGGTCGGAGTAAACGACGGAACGGTCACCTCGTCCAAAGCCTCGAGCGTCATCACCTTGGGCGACAGCGCTTACGATATCGGCGGTGTGGCGGGTTACAACGACGGCAATATCCAAGGCGTCCTCGCCAGCGCCACGATCGTCACCGGCAATTACGCCGGCAGCGCGACCGTTACCGTCCAGACCACCGCGGGTTCGTCGGTATCAACCGCTATCGGCGGCGTCGGCGGCCTGGTCGGCCATAACGTCGCGGGCGGCAGCCTGGTCTCGGCGGCGATGTACGGTACGCCTTCCGTCACGGTCGGCAGCCAGTCGATCAATATCGGTGGTGCCGTCGGGTTCAATGAAGCGACCTCCACCATGTCCCTGATTGCGGCGAGCGGCACGGTCAGCGCGGGGGCGGGCAGCAGCCAGATCGGCGGGCTGGTCGGCAGCAATGCCGGCACCATCAACCAGTCCTTCGCCACCGGCAGCGTGACCGGCAGCGGCTATATCGGCGGCTTGGCCGGGCTCAATTCGGCGCTGATCGACAGTACCTATTCCACCGCCTCGGTGGCCGGGCAGAGCGGCACCACCTATGCCGGTGGCCTGGTTGGCCTCAATACCGGCTCGATCAATGCCAGCTACGCCATCGGCGTGGTCTCGGCGAGCAGCACCACGGCGGTCGGCGCCTTCGCGGGCGGAAACACCGGCGGAACGATCACCTCCGGCTATTACGACGCGAACACCGGCACCCAGGCGGCGCTGGGCGGCGTCGCCTCGTTCCAGAGCGCCGTCGGCACCAGCCAGTCGACCTTTGGCAATGTCTTCGGAGCCTCCAGCAGTTGGCGGAACAGCACCGCCACCACCTATTATCCGATGCTGAGCGGGTTCCCCTACGTCACCCTGATACTCGCCAACACCTTCGTAACCCCCGGCTTCACCACCATAACGGCCGTCGAAACCCTGGGGGCCACCGATTCGACCGGCGCCAGCACCAGCGGACTCACCACGAACGGCGTCACGCTGAGCACGCCGCTGTCCAGTTCGGCCGGGGTCGGAACTTCGGCGGCGCTGCTCGCCGGCGGCATCGTCGCCCCCGCATACCAGCTCAATTTCACGCCGGCCACGGTGACCGTGACGTCGGCCGCGGTGCCGCCACCGCCGACGACCGCGGCTCCGCCCCCTCCCTCGACAACCGTAGCGCCGCCGCCGACCGGCACCACTGTCGCGCCGCCGCCACCCACCACCACCGCCGCTACGCCGCCGCCGACCACCACGGTAGCGCCGCCGCCCACAACCACCGTTGCGCCGCCGCCCACCACGACCGCCGCTCCGCCGCCGCCTACAACCACCGCAGCGCCGCCGACCACGACGCCGCCGCCCACCGGAGCCGCCGTGCTTCAGGCCGGCGGAGGTGGAAGCACGAGCACGACCAGCGGAGCGCAATTGACCAGCGTCGTTGCGGCAAGCATCACGACCGCCACCCCGCCGCCGCCTCCACCACCGGCGCCGCCGCCACCCAGCAATTTTGCCCCGGTGATCATTGCGAACCTCGGCACCCCGAACCTGATCTCGAGCGCGCCGCCACCCCCCCCGGTCGCAATCGCCCCGACTCCGTCGGGCGGCGGCGGCCTGAGTTCGGTGGACGGCACCGACACCGGCTCGTCCATGTTCAACAGCATCAGCTCGAACGACAGCGCCGGCGCGCCGCCGCCCTCATCCACGAGCGGCAACAGCGGCGCCGGTGGTTCCAAACCGGCAGGTAGCGGCTCGGGCAATGCGCCTGCCGGCAATACTCCCGCCGGCACCGGGGGGAGCAATACGGGTGGACAGCCGCCGGCCGGCAATGCGCCGCCGACCGATTCGAGCGACCGCGCCATGAATGTCGTGGCCCAGCCGCCGCCGGTCCAGCCGGTCAACCACTCTCAGCCCCTGCCCCCGCATGCGACATCGTCGCTGTCGCCGGGCCTGGTCGACCATTTCAACCCCACGAGTCCGCCGCCGCCCAAGGGCACGCCGGGCATCGTCACCAACTTCTCGTCCTCGGGGAACAGCAACGGATGGTAACGCGCCGCGCCGCCTCTCTGGTCATGGCCGCCGCCCTATCCTGGGCCGGGACACCGCATGCCTTCGCCGCCGAACAGGCGCCCGTCGCCTTTACCAATCTGGCGGGCGAGAGCTGTCGCCTGTCGATCCGCACCGACGTCATGCCGGATCCGTCCGCGCCGCCGCCGGTATCGCTGACCTGTGGCGGAGCCAAACATGCCAGCGGCGCCATCGCCCTGCGTCCGGTGCCGCTCAGCCTGCCCGGCGATCCGGCCCTGCGCCGGGACGCCCTGGCCAAGGATTCGGCAGCGTCTTACGCACGCCGAGAGGCCGGTTCCCGCATGGCCTGCCGCGAAGGAAATTGGCTCAAAAGCGGTGACCAGGACATCTATGCCGAGACCTGCTCGCTGATCGACGGCAGCTGGACCTATGTGCAGCTGTCCGTCCAGACGGGCACCTATCTGGCCCAGATCGAGGGGCTGCCGGTCAACCTGACGGCGCTGGCCGAGGCCGCCGCGAAGCTGGCCGGCGCCCAGGTGACCTCCCTGCCCTTCGCCGAACCGGACAAGGCTCGCGCCCTGCTGTCCGATCTGTTCGCCGGCAAGGCGCCTTTGGGAGCCAGCGCCGATCTCGACCGCTTCGCCGAACTGGCCGAGCAGGCCCGCATCGCCAACAGCCGCAGCGACTACCGCGCCGCCGAAGACGACTACCGCCAGGCCATGCTGATCCTCGAACGCGCTCAGTCCGCGGACTCGCCCGGCGTCGGCAAGGTCCTGCTGGAGCTGGCGCTCGAGGTCAGCAATCAGGGCCGAACCGAAGAGGCGGCCGCCCTGTTCCGCCGCGCCGATCCCATCATCCAGCGCTCGGCCAATCCGGCCGACATGGCGCGCCTCAACGGCTATCTCGCCTATGATGCCGCGAATGGCAGCCGTTACGCCGACGCGCTGGCCTATGCCCGCACCGCCTCGGGCCAATGGCGCGCGCTGGCCGAAGGCAATGGCGCCAATCTCGAATCGCTCGGCTCCGATTCCCGATCGGTCTGGCGCGCCGAACTGGCGCACAGCCTCAACTCTCAAGCGGCGATGGCGATCCGCACCGGCGACCTGGCCGAAGCCGAAACCTCGGCCAAGGAAGCCCTCGAGATCATCGGCAACGAAAAGAACCTGCCCCCTTGGTGGAAGCCTGAAGTGCTGGCGACGCTGGGCCGTATCTACGCCGCCACCGGCCGCCTCAACGAAGCCGAAACCAGCTTCCGCGGAGCGCTGGTGTTCCAGCAGCGCCTGTTCGGCCATACCGCGCCGACCGCCACCACCTTGCTGGCGCTGTCCGGAGTCTATGCCGACGAAGAATTGTACGCCGATTCCCTGCGCTCCTACGACGTCGCCATGAACATCCTGGCTGAGGACGAGCTGGCCCGTTCGCACGTCGTCTTCGACCAGATCGCACCGGTGCTGACGTCCGCCTCCGCCATCGCCGAGCGCTCGCCGGACAAGCGTACCGAGATGGAAAACAAGATGTTCCAGGCGCTGCAATTGCTGTCCGCCGGCGTCGCCGACCAGACCATCGCCCAGGCCTCGCTACGCCTGGCCTCGCAGAATCCGGCCATGGAAAAGCTGGTGCGCGACGTGCAGGAGGCCGAGCGCCAGCGCGACGCCGCCCGCATCGAACTGGGGCACGAAACCTCGCTGCCCGACGACCAGCGCGGTTCGGACAAGGAAAACACCCTGCTGAACCGGATCAACGCCTTCACTGCCCAGCGCGACGAGGCCCTGAAGAAGCTGGCCGCGGATTTCCCGGCCTATGCCGAGCTGCAGCATTCAAAACCGCTCGATCTCGCCTCGGCGCAGAAGCGCCTGCATGCCGGCGAGGCGATGGTGCTGTTCGAGATCGGCCGCAGCAAATCCTTCGTCGTGCTGGTCACCAAGGATCGTCTGACCGCCAAGCCGATCCAGATCGACCAGGCTCAGACGGAAACCGCCGTACGGTCCCTGCGCAAGGCCTTCTCGGCCAAGAATGGCCGACTGGGCGATTTCGACCTGACCCAGTCGCATGCGCTCTATAAAAGCCTGTTCGGCCCGATCGAGGCTTCGCTGTCCGGCATCGACCAGCTGGT
>Ga0213872_10002152_pt1 | contig 11812 bp, 10 predicted proteins | sample VelepicomBERX_R2_FD_160071 | JGI IMG/M metagenome (GOLD analysis project Ga0213872, IMG submission 160071) | Rhizosphere microbial communities from Vellozia epidendroides in rupestrian grasslands, the National Park of Serra do Cipo, Brazil - RX_R2 | ecosystem: Host-associated > Plants > Roots >... | reverse complement strand
GGCGGGGATCTGGTTGACGTCGACGAACTGCTTGCCGTTCACGCCCTCGATGGCGCTGACGGCGACGCGGCGGCCGTCGATCAGCACCAGCGTGTCGAGATTGCGCAACTGCATCTGCGATCCGCCGGCGGTGTTCTGATTGTTGTTGTTGGCGTTGCTGTTGCCGGTATTGCTGCGGCCGGCGAACACCGGCAGCGCCTTGCGCAGCACTTCCAGCATGTTGGTATTGGCGCCTTCCTGGGCCATCTGCTCGGAATCGACCGTGCTGACCCGGGTGGCGACCGCATCGGGCGTGGTCGGCAGGTTGGAGCCGGTAACGATGACCTCTTCCAGCTTTTCCTGATCCTGGGCGTAGACAGTCGACGGCAAGAAAATCATGCCGGAGCTCAACGCCGAAGACAGAAATAGCGTTGCGGTCAACGACCGCTTTTCTTGTCGTTTCATGACACCCCCTGGATAATGCTCGTTTTTATAGGGGATTTTTACCTTTCCAACTTAAACTCAACCTGAATTTTCCTTTAAAATTCACTTTGCCTGTTGATTTATCCCAACTTGGCTAAGGCGATCAGCGACAGAGTCACGGTGATCGCGCCGCCGATGCGGGTGGCGATCTGCGCGAAGGGCATCAGCTGCATGCGATTGGCGGCGGTCAGGATGGCGACGTCGCCGGTGCCGCCCTGGCCGGAATGGCAGGCATTCACCACCGCGACGTCGATCGGATACATGCCGAGGCGCCGCGCCAGCAAGAAGCCGGTGCCGATCAGGGTGCAGACCGTAGCCAGGATGGTGATCATCACCGGCACGGTGAACGAGGCGGTCAGCTTGTCCCACGGCGTCATGGCGACGCCGATGGCGAACAGCAGCGGATAGGTCACCGCCGTCGAGAAGAAGCGGAACACCACGAAGGCGCCCTGCTGCAGGCCAGGCGGCACGGCGCGCGACAATTTCAGCAGCACCGCCAGGAACAGCATCACCACCGGCGCCGGCCAGCGCAACAGGGCCTGGGCCAGCACGCCGACCAGATAGAGAGTTACCGCGGTGACCCCGGCGGCGGCGATGGTGGCGACGTCGGGCGCGGCTCCCCGCCCTTCCTCGTCCTCGCCCGGATGCAGGATGTCGTGCCCGTCGGGCTGCAGCCGTCCCTCGCCGGTCAAATGCGGATAGCGCTTGCCGACGAAATTGAGCGTGCCCGAGATCAGGATGGCCGACAGGCTGCCCAGCATCACCGGCGGCAGCACCTGGGCGAACAGATCGCCCTGCGGCTGGCCGAGGATGCCGCTATAGCCGATCGACAAGGGGATCGCCCCTTCGCCGACGCCGCCGGCCATGATGGGGACGACGATGAAGAAAAACGTGTGGTGCACCCCGAGCCCGAGCGCCGTCCCCACCGCCGTTCCCACAGCTCCGGCCAGCACCGAGCCCACCGCCAGCGGCACGAAGATCTTGAGGAAGCCGGCGATAAGCACATGCCGGTCCATGCCGAGGATCGAGCCGACGATGATCGAGGAGATGAACAGATAGAGGAAATTGCTGCTCTTGGTGAAATCGGTCACCGCCGAGATGACCGGTGCCGGCAGCGCATGGGCATAGACCAGATAGGACGGCACGAAGGTCGCCAGGATCGCCGCCGCGCCGATATGCCTGACGATCGGGATATGCTTGCCGATCTCGGCGCAGGTGAAGCCGCCCAGCGTCAGGAGCGCAACATTCATCAGGATGTCCGAGGGCACCTTGCCGGTCGCCACGAAGGCCGCGGCCAGCGCCCACAGCAGCAGATAAACCGGCAGCGGCACGATCCCGATGCGCCGGTCCATCGCCCGCCACCAATGGCCCAGCCAAGCCGGCTGCCCTTCCTGGTCTCTCACGGTCCCCCCGCCAACGATGTTCGTTTTGAGAAACGCTAGGCGGGCAATCTAAACATAACCTGAATTGCCACTAAGATTTTAGAAGTCCAGTCCGATCATCAGCTTGACCACGACATCGTCCGAACCGCGGGTGAAGCCGTGGCCGACGCCGAATTCGACGTTGTACTGGTCCTCCTGCTTGAAATCGGCCACGCCGAACAGGGTCTGGCTTTGGTTGGGCAAGGCGTCGAAGCCGGAGACCCGGCCGAAATCGGCGTAGTGCTCGACCGCCAGCGCCCAGACGGGCGAGAGATTGTAGGCGACGCGTTCGGCCGGGGCGAAATCGAGATGACCGACGCCCTTGAAATCGGTATCGATGATCGGGTTGACGATCAGGTCCCAGGCGCCGAGATGCAGGCCGGCGATGGGGCGGATCTCCCCCGACAGGCGGGTCGGCTCCCAATGCAGCCCGTTGTAGGACAGCTCGAAATTCACGCCGTAGAAGAACGTGCGCTGCGCCGCGTAGGGCGTGACGAACAAAGCGCGGATCTTGGCGGAATCGAACTCGGCCCGGCCGTCCCGGGTGATGGTGTAGACCGGCAGATAGAGACCCGCCTCGAACCATTCGGTGACGCCATAGGAGAATTCCGGCACGCCGTTCCAGGCATGGTCGGGAACCACGCCGCCCGGATGATCGGCCATCTTGCGGCCGTCCGGCGTGAAGTTGTTGTGGAATTCGACCTCGAACTGGCCCTCGTCGGCGATGGTCGCGTCATAGACCTGGATCTCGTCGGTCTGGGCCCACGCCAAGACCGACCAGCCCGCCAGGATCAAGATCAGGAACCGACGAATCACCATGCGCTCGCTTCGAAATCAGCCGATGCGGCGCAGTATCTGGAATCTCTACAAAATATTCCATAAATAATTGTTAATAATGATTTTTATTATAAGTCGCGGGCTGCACGCCAAATCACCGGGAACCTCGAGCACCGCCTCCAGCCTGCCTGCGTCGAGGTCGCGCTGGCAATATTCCTTGAAGGTCTGGGTCAGGCCCAGCCCGGCCCGCACCGCCGACATGCTATCAATGGGTGGGGTAACGGTGTATTGCTTAGCCGTTACCTCAGCCTAACCGATCCGAGCGTGCGCCGACTCCTGACATTGCTGTTCCTGTCCGCTTCGCTGGTCGCCTCCCCGGCGCTGGCCGAGGGTTGGGAGGCGTTGCGCACGACGGTCGCCGTCAGCTATGGCCGCGATCAGGGCCTGCCCCACCCCGTGGTGATGGCGATGGCGCAGGATTCCGAGGGCATCATGTGGATCGGCACCCAGGGGGGATTGGCCCGGTTCGACGGTTACCGCTTCCGCACCTATCTGCATCGCGACGGCGATCCGACCTCCCTGCCCGGCGACGTCATTTCGGCGGTGCTGCTCGACGCGGCGGGCCGGCTGTGGGTCGGCACCCTGACCGGCGAGGTCGCCTGGTATGATCCCGCCATCGACGGGTTCCGCGCCGTGGCGCAAAGCGTCGAGCAGCCGCGCGGCGGCGTCAACGCCCTGGCGCGCGATGGCGCGGACGGTCTCTGGGTGGCGTGCAATACCGGCCTCGAACATGTCGACGCCCAGGGCGCGGTGGTCCGCTATCACCATCGCGACGGCGACCCCGCCAGCCTGCCTTCGGACCGCGTGCGCACCGTGCGCGTCACCCAGGACGGCACGGTATGGGCCGCCACCTATCGCGGGCTGGCGCGCAAGCGGCCGGACAGCGAGTCTTTCGAAGCGATCCCCCTGGTCGGCCTGGCCGGCGGCCGCATCGACGACGTGGTGATCAGCCTCGAGGAGGCCGGCGACGGCCATCTGTGGTTCGCCACCTTCCAGTCCCAGGTCGGCCGCATGGCCGACGACCGGCCGGTCGCCGTCACGCTTTACGACATCAGCCAGGCCTATCAGGGCGGTCCCAGCGCCTATGGCATGATCGAGGGCCGCCCCGGCGAATTGTGGATCGCGCGGATCTCGGGCGGCATCACCCGTCTCGACATGGCCAGCGGCGAGCTGCGCCAGATCCGTCACGAGCCGGGCATCGCCGTCAGCCTCGCCGATAACGCCGTGCGCAGCCTGTTCAAGGGACATGCCGGCCTGATCTGGGCCGGCACCAATCACGGCTTCAGCATCGTCAATCCCGACAGCCGCGTGGTCGACAACGTCCTGCCGTCGGAGGTCTCGGGCCAACTGTCCGATCCCAACGTGCTGAGCCTGGCGGCGTTCGGCGACCGCGCCTGGCTCGGCTACAAGGACCAGGGCGTGGCCAAGCTTGACCCCGCCGCCGGCCGCATCACCCGCCTGACCGACGCGGTCAGCCTGCCGCCCGGCAGCACCACCGCCATGGCCGTCGAGCCCGACGGGTCGCTGTGGATCGCCGCCGGCACCGGGCGCGCCCTCTATCGCATGGAGGCGCGGACCGGCAAGCTCGACCCGGTGCCGTTCCCCCATGACGACACCAGCGTGCTGATCTCGCTGTTGTGGCAGAACGGGACCTTGTGGGCGGGGGCCGGTCCGCTGATGCGCCTCGATCCGGCCACCGGCGTCTGGCAGACGTTCCATCACAGCGCCGACCCCGACAGCCTGGGGGATGACAGCGCCAATGTCATGCTGCCCGACGGCAAAGGCGGCCTGTGGATCGGTACCAGGCGCGGCCTCGATCATCTCGATCTCGCCAGCGGCAAGTTCACCCATTCGGTGCATGATCCGGCCGACCCGAAATCCATTCCCGGCAATTTCGTCGCCTCGCTGTTGATCGACCGGCGGGGGCGGCTGTGGGTCAGCACCCTGTCCAACGGTATCGCCATGGTCGAGCCCGGGCCGGACGGCGCGCCCTTGCGCTTCCGCCGCATCGGAACCGCCGAAGGCCTGCCCAACTCGATCGTCGACGCGCTGCAGGAGGATGGCCGGGGCCGCATCTGGGCCAGCACCGACATGGGCCTGGCGGTGATCGATCCCGACAGCTTCACCGTGCTTAGCCTGGGACGCGACGAAGGCGTGGCGATCTCGGCGCATTGGACCAATTCATCCGCCAAGCTGGCCGACGGCACCCTGCTGTTCGGCGGCGCCGAAGGTCTGACCGTGGTCCATCCCGACCGCCTCAGCCACAAGGTGATGATCCCGCCGGTGGTGGTGACCGACATCCGCATCGGCCAGCGCGCCGTGCCCCCCGCCATCGGCAAGGAACCTCTGGTGCTGGGCCCGCGCGACCGCAGCCTGGAGGTCGAGTTCGCCGCGCTGGATTATTCGGCGCCCGACAAGCTGCGCTACGCCTATCAGCTCGAAGGCTTCGACGAGGGGTGGATCGCGCTGGACGGCGCGCGGCGCCTGGCGTCCTACACCAATTTGCCGCCCGGCCATTACCGCCTGCACTTGCGCGCCAGCGACCGCGACGGCGCCTGGCTGCCGCCGGTGACGCTGGCCGTCACCGTCGAGCCCGCCTGGTGGCAAAGCTGGTGGTTCCGAATGATCGCCGTGCTGCTGGCCGCCACCGCCATTTTCGGGCTGGTGCAGCTTCGCACCCGCTTTTTGCAGAAGCGCCGCCAATTGCTGGAGCGTCTGGTGGCCAGCCAGACCCGCGATCTGATCGAGGCCAACAAGCAGCTGCAGCATCTGGCGTCCCGCGACTCCCTTACCGGGATCTACAACCGCCGCCATTTCCTCGAACTGGCCGGCGCCGAGATGGAGCGCAGCCGGCGCTCGGGGCGCCAGGCGGCCCTGGTGCTGATCGACGTCGATCATTTCAAGCGGGTCAACGACACCTATGGCCACAGCGCCGGCGACGAAGTGCTGCGCGGCGTGGTCGCCTGCATCAAGGCGCTCTTGCGCGACAGCGACCTGTTCGCCCGCGTCGGCGGCGAAGAGCTGGTGGTGCTGATGCCGGAAACCGGCATGGACGCCGCCCACACCGTCGCCGAAAGGCTGCGCCTCGCCGTCGAGACCGCGGCGATCCCCGTGTCCGGCGCCTCGGTCGCGGTCACCGCCAGCTTCGGCCTCGCCGTAACCCAGCAGCCACCCGAGCCGATGGCCGAGCTGATGGAACGGGCCGACCGCGCGCTCTATTCGGCCAAGGCGGCGGGACGCAACCGGGTGGAAATCGCCGCCTGATCAGTCATCCAGGCCCTTGCCCTCGAGTATTCTCGGGCGGTGCTTGTCGATCCGCGCCTCACGCGTCTTGGGCTGCTTGGCGCCGGCGAAATGCAGCAGATAGGCCCTTTGCCGTCCCGGGGTCAGGCCCTCGAACGCCGCTTTCAGGGCGCCCTCCTGCTCCAGCCTGGCACGGAATTCCTCGGGGACCGGAAAATCCTCCGTCTTCTTGTGGGCGATGTTCAGCCCGGCCTCCTCTACCGCGATGGCCGCCCGCACATAGTCCTTCAGCAGGGACTCCCTCGCCGCGATGTCCTGGAGACCGGCAAACCGGATCTGACGGCCCGCCTGAACATTCTCCGTCTGCCGGATGAGCAGCCCCTCGGGATCCGGCATCAGGGCGCCCTTGAAGAACAGGAGGGCGCAGTATTCCTTGAAGCCGTGGATGAGGACGATGTTCTTCTTCCCCGAGGTATAGCAGGGATTGCCCCACTTGGTTTCCTCGGTCAGGCCGCATTCCAGCACGATCTTTCGCAACGCCTCGACTTCGGCGTGCCATTTCTCGGTCATGACATACCTCGATTGAACTCCGCCGCCACCCAATCGATGAACACCCGCACCCGGGGCGACAACTGCCGGCTATGCGGATAGAGCACGTGAACCGGCAGGATTTCGGCCGGATACTCCGCCAGCACCTCCACCAGAGTCCCGGCGGCGAGGTCGGCGGCGACATGATAGCGCGGCACCTGGATCAGGCCGAGTCCGAGACGGGCCGCCGCCACCAGGGACTCGGCGCCGGCCACCGAAATCGTGACCGGTAAGGCGATGCGGCGCACCGTCCCGCCGATGAGGAAATCCAGCGGCAGCAGCGATCCGGTCGCCGACGAGATGAAACCGACCATGCGGTGCCCGTCGAGCGCATCGGGATCGGACGGCACGCCCTGCCCGTCGAGATAGGCCGGGCTGGCCAAGGTGGCCTGCGCCAGATCGGCGATCTTGCGGCCGATCATCGTGCTGTCCTGCGGCTGACCGACGCGCACCACGCAATCCACCCCCTCGCGGATCGGATCGACCAGCCGGTCCCCCTCGCCCATATGCAGGGTGATCTCCGGATAGGCGGCCAGAAATGCCGGCAGTCCCGGCAGGATGAAGTGACGGGCCAGCGTGCCGTGCGCCTCGACCCTGAGCTGTCCGCGCGGACGGGCGCCGGTGAAGGCGCCCTCGGCCTCCTCGATGTCGGAGAGGATCGCCAGGCAGCGGCGGTAATAGGCTTCGCCGTCCAGGGTCGGGCCGACCTGGCGCGTGGTCCGCTGCAGCAGCCGCACGCCGAGGCGCGCCTCGAGCTGCTTGACGGTCTCGCTGACCGACGAGCGCGGCAGGCCGAAATCCTGGGCGGCCAGCGAAAAGCTGCGTCGCTCGACGATCCGGGTGAACAGCCGCATGGAATCGATGCGATCCATTGTTCGGGATTTCCGACTTCTGATGGCGAATGATCGCAGATTATCCAATTCGATAGAAGAGTCATGGTCCTCCTCGCCGGCACCCCGCCGGTTTCGAGGAGAACGATCATGAGCGAGCAGACCAATAAAGTGGCCATCGTCACCGGCGCGTCGCGCGGCATCGGCGCCGCCATCGCCGAGCGCCTGGCCGGCGACGGTTTCACCGTCATCGTCAATTACGCCGGCAGCGCCGACGCCGCCGAGGCGCTGGTGCGCAAGATCGGGCAGCAGGGCGGCACCGCCGTCACCGCCCAGGCCGATGTCGCCGATTCCGAGGCCGTGCGGCGCTTGTTCGACAACGCCGAGACCGCCTTCGGCGGGGTCGACGTGCTGGTCAACAATGCCGGGATCATGGACAACGCGCCACTGGCCAGCGTCACCGACGACGCGTTCGACCGCCAGATCGCCATCAATCTGAAGGGCACCTTCAACGGCCTGCGCGAGGCGGCCAAGCGTCTGCGCCAGGGCGGCCGGATCGTCAATTTCTCGTCAAGCGTAATCGGTCTTTATCAGCCGGCCTATGCCGTCTATGCCGCCACCAAGGGAGCGGTCGAAGCCATGACCCATGTGCTGAGCAAGGAATTGCGCGGCCGCTCGATCACGGTGAACGCCGTCGCCCCCGGTCCGACCGGCACCGATCTGTTTCTCACCGGCAAGTCCGAGCAGGCGATCGAGGCCCTGGCCAGACTTTCGCCGCTGGAACGGCTGGGCACCCCGGTCGACATCGCCAATGTGGTATCCTTCCTGGCCGGCCCCGACGGCGCCTGGATCAACGGCCAAATTCTGCGCGCCAATGGCGGCGTGATCTGAGGAGACCATCATGGGCCGGAGACCTTTCGGCGCTTTTGTCAAGGCCTTGACAACCAATGGTTTATAGCAAAGATCGATCGAGTCCCTTTGATCACAGGCTGTGACGGATGATTGACGGGAACGTCTCGCATACCCCATGGCTCCTGTGCCGGGCAGGTCCCCATCGGTGCGCGCTGCCCCTGGGCCAGATCCTCGAGGTGATGCGTCCCCTGCCCACCGAGACGCTGACCGACGCTCCGCCCTTCGTGCGCGGAGTGTCGGTCATCCGCGGCGCGCCTGTGCCGGTGATCGACCTCGCCCGTCTGCTCGGCCGGAGCCGGGCCGCCGCCACCCGCCTGGTCACCGTGCGGGTCGGCGAGCGGATCCTGGGTCTGGCGGTGAGCGAGGTCCTTGGCGTGAAAGGCGATCATGAGATCGGGCCGCGCATGGCGGTTCCGCTGCTGCGCGAGGCGGTGCAGGAGGCGGTGGACACCATCGGCGCTCTCGACTCCGAAGCCTTGCTGTTCCTCGCCGCGTCCCGCCTGTTGCCCGATCGCGGGGCGCCATGAGCGTCGCGGTCACCCGCCCCGAGGTCGAACGCTTCCGCGCCGCCATCGCTCGGCGGATGGGGCTGGAGTTCGACGATGCCAAGCTCGGGCTGCTGGGCGAAGTGTTGCGCCGCCGCCTGGCCACGCGGCACGCCGGCTTCAGCGATTACCTCGCCACCCTCGAGCGGGCCCCGCCGCCCGGCGAATGCGGCGCCCTGGCCGAGGAGCTGACGGTCACCGAGACCTATTTCTTCCGTAATCACCAACAGTTCGACGCGCTTGCCGCGGTCGTCCTGCCCGACCGGCGCGAACGTCAACCGGCGCCGCGGCGGCTGCGGTTGCTGTCGGCGGGCTGCGCCTCGGGCGAGGAGGCCTATTCCCTGGCGATCGCCGCCGCCGAGGCCCTGTCCAAATCCGGGTGGCAGGCCGACATCCACGCCGCCGACCTCAATCCGGCCGCCCTGGCCAAGGCGCAGCAGGGACGCTACACCGCCTGGTCGCTGCGCGAGACCCCGCCCGACATCCGCCGGCGCTGGTTCACCCGCGAGGGATCGCGCATGGCGGTGGACGAGACGATCCGGCGCAGCGTCCGCTTCGAGACGGTCAATCTGGCCGACCCCGGCGCGGCCCTCTGGAACGCCGGCGGCTACGACGTCATTTTCTGCCGTAACGTGCTGATGTATTTCTCGCCCGAGCAGCGCCGCGCCGCCATCGACCGGCTGGCGTTCTCCCTGCTGCCGGGCGGCTATCTCTTTCTCGGCCACGCCGAAACCCTGCTCGGGCACTCGGAGGCCTTCCGATTGCACCACACCCACGATACCTTCTATTACCAGCTCAAGGAGACGACGGAACCGGCCGCTCTTGCCGCCCCGCTGCTGGCGCCGCCCGCCCGGCCGACCCTCTCCGATTCCGCCTGGACCGACATCATCCACACCGCCAGCGAGCGGATCGCCCTGCTGCTGCCCAAAGAAACACCCGCCCCCTCCGCCGCGCCGAAAGGCCGCGGCGATTTGGCTCCGGCCCTCGACCTGCTGCGCCGCGAGCGTTTCGCCGAGGCGCTGGCCTATGTCGGCGGCCAGGCGATGGCCGAAGATCAGGACGGGCTGCTGCTGAGCGCCGTCCTGCTGCAGCAGAGCGGCCGGCTGGACGAGGCGGAACAGGCCTGTCAGCGCCTGCTGGCGCTGGATGGTCTGAGCGCCGGCGCCCATTACGTGCTGGCCCTGTGCCGCGAGACCGCGGGCGACCCGGCCGACGCCGCCGAGCACGACCGCATCGCTGCCTATCTCGACCCCGCCTTCGCCATGCCCCGCCTGCATCTCGGCCTGCTGGCGCGGCGGTCCGGCGACCGCGCCGCGGCCCGACGCGACCTGACCCAGGCGCTGGTCCTTCTGGAGAATGAGCAGCCGTCGCGTCTCCTCCTGTTCGGCGGCGGCTTCAATCGCCAGGCGCTGACCGCTTTGTGCCGCGCCGCCCTGCAGGACAGCGGAGGCCAGCCATGAACCGCAGCGATGTCACGCTGTCGCGCCAGGCGGCGGCGCTGAAGCGCGATTTCGACCGCGGCTTCGCCGAGGCCCGGCGTCCGCCGGCGCCGCAAAGCTTCGATCTGCTGGCGGTGCGCCTGGCCGGCGATCCCTGGGCGATTCCCCTGTCCGAGATCTCCGGTCTGCATGCCGCCAAGAAGATCACCCCGGTGCCGAGCCGCACGCCGGCTCTGCTGGGCATTGCCGGATTCCGCGGCGAACTGGTGCCAGCCTACGACCTGGCGGCGCTGATCGGGCGGTCGGCGCCGGCGACGCCGCGCTGGCTGGTGCTGGCGGCGGATCGGCGCGTCGCCCTGGCCTTCGCCGATCTCGACGGCCATCTGCGCGCCGAAGCCGGCGACATCCTGCCCCAGGGGCCGGAAAGCGCCGCCTGGACCCGCGGCTTCTTCCGCGCCGGCGCAGCGATCCTACCGATCCTGCACCTCGCCGCCCTGCTGGGCGGATTGCGCCCCAGACATGACCCTGCCAAGGAAGGAAGCGACAGATGATCAGTGGATGGACCTTCGGACGGCGTCTGGCGGCCGGCTTCGGCCTGGCCTGCCTGGTGCTGCTGCTGATCGCCGGCGGCGGCGACCGCAATGCGGCCGGTCTGGTGGAGACCGAATCCTGGGTCAGCCACACTTACGAGGTGCGGAGCCAGCTCGCCACCCTGTCCGCCGCCCTGCTGACCGCCGAAACCGCGGAGCGCGGCTATCTCATCACCGGCAATGATACCCACCTCGATCCCTACCGCACCGCCGCCACCGCGATCAGGACCACCTATACCGAGCTGGGCCGATTGACCGCCGACAATCCCCGCCAGCAGAACCGCCTGGCCGAGCTGCAGCCGTTGATCGACCGGCGCCTGTCCGATCTGCGCGGCGCCATCGACGTGCGCCGGACCCAGGGCGCCGATGCCGCCGCCCGCATGGTCCAGTCCAATGGCAGCCTGGAAACCATGCAACGCATTCGCGGCCTGATCGCCGAAGCCGACCAGGACGAGGCCGACCTGCTGCGCCTGCGGTCCGAGCAGGCCGTCCAGGCCACCCGATCGACGACCGCCATGATCCGCTGGGGCGGGCTGGCCGGGATCCTCGCCGTGGCCTTCATCGGCTGGATGATCACCAGTTCTCTGGGCCGGCAGATCGGGGCCGCGGTGGCCCATATCGACAGCTCGTCGGCGGAATTGCAGACGGCGGCCAATCAGCAGGCCGCAAGCGCCACCGAGCAGGCGACCGCCATGACCGAGATCAGCACCACCATCAGCGAATTGCTGGCGAGCTCGCGCCAGATCGCCGAGTCCGCCCAGCGCGTCGCCGGCTCGGCCGAGCAGACCACCCAGGCGGCCCGCGGCGGCCAGGGCATGGTTGACCAGACCAGCGATTCGATCTCGGCGATCCGCCGCCAGATGGAGCAGATCGTCGGCCACATGCTGGATCTGGGCAAGAAGTCGCAGGAGATCGGCGCCGTGCTGGACATCGTTTCGGAACTGG
>Ga0213872_10002151_pt1 | contig 11816 bp, 7 predicted proteins | sample VelepicomBERX_R2_FD_160071 | JGI IMG/M metagenome (GOLD analysis project Ga0213872, IMG submission 160071) | Rhizosphere microbial communities from Vellozia epidendroides in rupestrian grasslands, the National Park of Serra do Cipo, Brazil - RX_R2 | ecosystem: Host-associated > Plants > Roots >... | reverse complement strand
TCAAGCTGCGCCGGACCGAGCTGGCCAAGCAGTCCGAGATCCACAAGCCGCCGTTCTGGGGCTCGCGCATCATCGAGAAGGCGCCGATGCAGAACCTGATCGGCTATCTCAACGAGACCATGCTCTACCAGTTCCATTGGGGCTACAAGAAGGCCGGCCGCTCGCTCGACGAGTGGAAGGCCTGGGCCGCCAAGGAGCTGCGGCCGATGGCGATCGATCTCCTGAAGCAGTGCGAGCGCGATGCGGTGATGGTGCCGCAGGCGGCCTATGGCTATTGGCGCTGCGCCGCCGAAGGCGACAGCGTCATCCTGTTCGACGAGGATGGCAGCACCGAGGTCGCCCGCTTCGTCTTCCCGCGCCAGGCACAGGAACATGGCGTGTGCCTCGCCGATTTCGTCCGCGACGTCAGTTCGAACGAGCGCGACGTGATCGGGCTGCAGGTGGTGACGGTGGGGCAGAACGCTTCGGACACGGCGCGCGCCTGGTTCGCCGAGAACCGCTACAGGGACTATCTGTTCCTGCACGGCCTGTCGGTGGAGATGGCCGAGGCGATGGCGGAATATGTCCATGCCCGCATCCGTGCCGAGCTCGGCTTCGCCGGCGAGGACGCCCGCGACCTCGACCACCTCTTGAAGCAGCATTACCGCGGATCGCGCTATTCCTTCGGCTATCCGGCCTGTCCCAATCTCGAGGACCAGCAGCATCTGCTGCGGCTGCTGGGCGCCGAGCGGATCGGCATCACCCTGTCCGAGGAGTGGCAATTGGAGCCGGAACAAAGCACGTCGGCGATCGTGCTGCTCCACCCTCAGGCGAAATACTTCTCGGTCTGAATCGGCCCATGGGCGTCGCCCGACTGGCATTTCACCATCGGCTATTCGCTGCGCTTCGATCACCCGTTCTGACCGGCCAGGAACGGCCTGACCCGCGCCGACACCGCCGCCGCGTCGCATAGCATGATCAGATGGGCGCAGGTGCCGTCCGAGACATAAGCGGGCGCGCCGGTCGCGGCCGCCCAGTCGAGGGCGGGCTGCGGATTGACCAGGTGGTCGCGGCCGCTGACGATCACCAGGAATTTGGCCTTGGCCGATTTCGCCACCTCGGCCAGGGGCTTGTCGCCGATCTCGTCCAGGGCCACGATGGCGCGCAGCTGCCACAGCCGGTCGTTGGCGTCGATCGGCAGCGGCGCCTCGATCTTCTCGAAATGGCGGTCGGCATGGGCGCGCGGCGTGACGGCGTTGCGCAGCTCGGGCGTGATCACCATCAGATTGCCGAACAGATTGGCCAGTTTCAGCGGCGGCTGCGAGACGTAATGGCCGTCCAGATAGGCCGGGTCAGCCAGGATGGCGCCGATCATCGCCCGCTTCACCTGCAGGTCATAGGCGGTCAGGCGCGGCGTGCCCAGGATGGGAACCGCCAGATCGAAGACGCCGGGATGCTCGACCGCCCACACGAAGGTTTGCTCGGCGCCCATCGACAGGCCGAGCACGGCGTGCAGATGCGGCAGATGCAGCACCTCGGTCATCACCCGGTACTCGGCCTCGACCATGTCGCGCTCGGTGAAATTGGGGAAGTCGGGGCCTGGCTGGGCCTTGCTGTTGGAGGGCGAGGAGGATACCCCGTTGCCCAGCGCGTCGATGGCGATGCCGAAAAAGCGGGAAGTGTCGACCAGATGCAGAGGCGAGGAGCCGTCGCCGAAATGCGGCCTTAGTTCCGCCGAGGTGCCGTGGAGCCAGGTCGGCATCAGCACGGCGTTGCTTCTGTCGGCGTTCAACTGGCCGAAAAGGCGATAGCCGATCTGGCAGTTTTCGATGACTTTCCCGCTTTCCAGCCGGCATTGGCCAAGCTCGGCGAAATGCTGTTCTCCCTCTTCGGCCAGGGCGGGCAGCACAAAGAAGAACAGTGCAAGAGCAAGGCGGGGCAGCATCGTCGTGTTTCCTTTGCGCGATGAGCGGGCTTTGCTACTCTTGTGCGGGGGCTAGCGTGGAAGCGGAAGAAAAAACTTTCGGTCGGGACGAGGTGATCTTCCGTGAGGGCGAGGCCAGTGCCCATGCCTACATGGTCGTCCAGGGCCATGTCGAGCTGACCCGCCGCGGCAGCCACGGGCCGGTGCTGGTGGGGTTGCTGGGGCCGCTCGATTTCTTCGGCGAGACCACCCTGTTCGACGATACGCCCTACGACGTCACCGCCCGCGCTTCCGAGAAAAGCCGCATCCGCGTCGTCACCCGCCCGATGCTGGTGGAGTGGCTGAACACCGAACCCGGCGCCGCCGGCCGGCTCGGCTCGATGCTGGCGGAAAGGCTGCGCGGCGTGCATCAGCTGATCCTCGAACAGAATGAGCGCGAGATCGCCACCCGCGCCGCCGCCGGCACCAGCATCTGGGCGCTGATTAAGAAATGGCTGAGCCGCAGGCGGGCGGAACGGCGCGAGGAGGACGGCAAGACCTTCCAGATCGCGCTGGCCACCATGAACAACGACATCGACGGCGCCTGGACGCGCGCGCTGGCGGCGCTGCTCGACAACGAGCCCGGCATCGGCATCACCATCCTGCCGCTTCAGCTGCAGATCGAACCCGGCGCCGATCAGCTTCAGGCGGCGGCCGCCGCGGCCCGGGCGCGCCAGCAATTGTCGAAGGACGAGACCGTCGATCTGCTGGTCTGGGGCGACGTCCATGCCGACGGCTACAGCCTGTGGTTCTCGCCGCAGAGCAAATCCGAGGATGACCGCCCGGAAAGCCTCGGCCTGTTCAGCAATCTGGAGATCCCCGGCGACCAGATGCCGCCGGCCGGCGACATTCTGGCGATGACCCTGCTGGCGGCGCTGGAGCCGTCCACCGAAGACAAGAAGTTCGAACAGACCCAGCTCTTGCGCGGTGTACAGGCCCGCCTCGAGGGCGTGCTAACCAGCCTGCCCATCACCTGGACGCTGGAACAGCAGCGCACCGCCTTCGCCTGTTACGGCCATGGCCTGGCCGCCCTGGCCCAGTTCGATCCGACCGGCCCCTGGGCCAACCAGGCGGTCGAGGCCTATCGCGCCGCCCTGTTGCGGGTGCCGCCGGAAGAGCGCGGCATGGACGAGGGGCAACTGCACAAATTTCTCGGCCTGCTGTCGGCCGCCCAGGGCGAGCGCACCGGCGAACCGGCCTGGACCGAGCTGGCCGTCGCCGAATTCAGGGCGGCGCTGGACTGCATCGCCCGGGCGCGCTATCCGCAGGAATGGGGGAATGTGCAGAATCGGCTGGGCCTGGCGCTCTACCGCCTCGATCTGGCGACCGGCGGCCCCGATCTGCTGAAGGAGGCGCTGATCGCCTTCCAGGCGGCGCTGCAGGCTTTTCCCCGCCAGGACAATCCCGACCGCTGGGCCGAGGTGATGCACAATCTGGCCCAGGTGCTGCAGGTCTATGGCGACCAGATGAAAAGCGCCGACGTGCTGGAGCGCGCCATCGAGACGGCGCGCGCCGCCCTCGAACTCAGGCCCTTGGCCCGGGTGCCGCTGGCCTGGGCGGCCAGCCAGAACACCCTGGGCACCGCTTTGTTCCTGCTGGCCAAGCATAGCAAGGGCAAGGTGTCGCTGGAGGAGGGAACCGAGGCGATCAACGCCGCGCTCGATGTCTATCGCCAGATCGGCGCCACCCGCCTGGCCGAGGTGACCGAGAAGAATCTCGCCCATCTGCAGAAGCTGGCCAAGCGCCACCAGAAGGCGGCGCCCGACAAATCGTCCCACTGGTTCGAGCAGGAGGGCGATTGACTTCGCCCTTCTACGCGGTTCTCAGATCGCCCGCGTCGCCTCGACCAGCCACGCGGCGGTCGTCGGATCCACCAGCGGCGACAGCTTCTCCCGCACCCGGGCGTGGTAATCGTTCAGCCACTCGGCCTCGTCCTCGGTCAGCAGATCGCGATCCACCAGATTGAGGTCGATCGGCGCCAGGGTCAGCACCTCGAATCCGCGCACCGGGCGTTCGGACTTGGTGTCCATGTCCTGCACCACGATCAGATTCTCGATGCGGATGCCATAGGCGCCGGTCTTGTAGTAGCCCGGCTCGTCCGACAGCATCATGCCGGGCAGCAGGGCCTGGGAATTGTTGTTCTTGGCGATGCGCTGCGGCCCCTCATGCACCGAGAGATAGCTGCCGACGCCGTGGCCGGTCCCGTGGTCGTAATCGAGGCCGTGGTCCCACAGCGGCTTGCGCGCCAGGCTGTCGAGCTGCGAGCCGCTGGTGCCGGCCGGGAAGCGGGCGCGGGCCAGGGCGATATGGCCCTTCAGCACCAGGGTGAAACGCTGCTTCTCTTCCGCGCCGGCCTCGCCCACCGCCACCGTGCGGGTGACGTCGGTGGTGCCGTCGAGATATTGCCCGCCGCTGTCGATCAAAAAGATCTGTCCCGGTTCCAGCGGCCGGTTGGTCGCCGGCGAGGAGCGGTAATGCACGATGGCGCCGTTCGGGCCGGCGCCGGCGATGGTGGCGAAGCTCGGGCCCTGGTAGAGATTGCCGCCGCGGCGGCACTCCTCCAGCTTGTCGGTGGCCGACAATTCGGTGACCGTGCCCTTTGGCGCCTCGGCCGACAGCCAGGCGAGGAACTTGGTCAGCGCCACGCCGTCGCGCAGATGGGCGGCGCGGGTGCCGTTGAGTTCGACCTCGTTCTTGCAGGCGCGCGGCAGCAGGCAGGGATCCGCCGCTCGGTCGATGACGGCGCCGCCCTCGACCAGCCGGTCCAGCGCCCAGGACGGCGCGCTGGCGGGATCGAGGCGCACCTTCCTGCCGTCGAAGTTCTTCAGCGCCGCCTCCAGCGCCGCCGGCTCGTGCAGGCGGACGTCTGCGCCGAGATGCGCGCGGGTTTCGGCCGGAACCTTGCGGCCGTCGGCGAACAGATCGACCGACCCATCCTTGTGGATCAGGGCGAAGGACAAGGGCAGCGGGGTGAATTCCACGTCATTGCCGCGGATATTGAGCAGCCAGCCGATCGAATCCGGGGCGGACAGGAAGGCGGCGTCGCTTTTGCGGGCGACCAGTTCCTTGGCGATCAGGGCGCGCTTCTCGGCGGCGCTCTGGCCGGCGAAGCTGTCGGGATGGGGCACCATCGGGGTGAGCGGGGTGGCGGGACGGTTCTCCCACACCGCGTCGAGCGGATTGCTCTCCACCGCCACCAGCGTCGCCCCCGCCTGGGCGCAAGCCTGCTTAAGCTGCTCGACCTGATCGGGCGTGTGCAGCCAGGGATCGTAGCCGAAGCGCGCGCCGGCCGGCAGGGTTTCGGCCAGCCAACGGTGGGGCGGCTGCTCGACGAGGTGCAGATAGGCGAACAGCTTGGGATCGACCTCGGCCGCGACCTGCAGGGTGTAGCGGCCATCGACGAACACCGCCGCATGATCGGCCAGCACCACCGCCGCGCCGGCCGAGCCGGTGAACCCGGTCAGATACGCCAGCCGCGCCGCCGAAGCCGGGACATATTCGCCCTGATGCTCGTCGGCGCGCGGCACGATGAAGCCGTCGAGGCCGCGCTTCTTCAGTTCGGCGCGGAGCAGGAAGAGGGGAGCAGCGGTCATGTCGGGTCCTAGATCTTGGCTTTGATTTTTTCGGCGATGGCGCGATAGGTCTGCGCCAGGGCGCCCTGGGGCTCGGCGGCGACGATCGGTTTGCCCTCGTCGCCGCCGATCCGCAGCGAGATATCGAGCGGCAGTTCGCCCAGGAAGTCAACGCCCAGGCGCTCGGCGTCGGCGCGCGCGCCGCCATGGCCGAAGATGTGCTCTTCATGGCCGCAATTGGGGCAGCGATAGAGGCTCATATTCTCGACGATGCCCAGCACCGGCACGTTCACCTTGCGGAACATGTTGAGGCCCTTGCGCGCATCGATCAGCGCGATGTCCTGCGGCGTCGAGACGATCACCGCGCCGGCCAGCTTCACGCGCTGCGAGATGGTCAGCTGGGTGTCGCCGGTGCCCGGCGGCATGTCGATCACCATGACGTCGAGATCGTCGCCCCAATCGACGTCCCGCATCATCTGTTCCAGCGCGCCCATCACCATCAGGCCGCGCCACACCACCGGATTGTCCTCGGCCATCATGTAGCCGAGCGAAATGGTCTTGAGGCCGAACGCCTCGATCGGCTGCATCTTCTTGCCGTCGAGGGAGGTCGGCTTTTGCCCCGCCACACCCAGCAGGCGCGGCAGCGAGGGGCCGAACACGTCGGCGTCGAACAGCCCGACCTTGAGGCCGAGATCCTTGAGGGCGATGGCGAGATTGACCGCCGTGGTCGATTTGCCGACGCCGCCCTTGCCCGAGGCGACGGCGATCACCGCGCCGACCTGGGTGAGAAGCGGCTCGGTCGAGCCCGAGGCGTGCCCGCCGACCCGCGGCATCTGCGGCGGCGGGGCGGGGGCCTTCTCGGCGGTGAGGACGGCGGAGACGGTCAGCACGCCGGGCAAGGCGTGGACCAGCTGTTCGGCCTTCTTGCGCAAGGGCTCCATCTGCGCGGCGCGCTTGGGCTCGATCTCGATGGCGAAGGCGACATGCCCGCCTTTGACGACAATCCCCGATACCATCCCGAGGTTGACGATATCCTTGCCTTTTTCCGCGTCGATCACCTGTTCCAGGGTACGCAGAACGACTCCCTCGTTCACCTCGGCCATCTCGGGTCCTTTATCTGTTGTGCGATGTGTCATATAAGGCGACAGGTCCTTTTTTGAAAGAATGATCGATGTCCTGGAGCGGGCAAGGTGGTGGCGGCGGCGGTCCGTGGGGCCGTGGTCCTGAAGGTGGCGGGCAGGGTCCTTGGGGCAAGGGGCCGGGAGGCCAGCCTCCGGATATCGAGGATGTGCTGCGGCGCAGCCAGGACCGGCTGAGAAAGTTGCTGCCGGGCGGCGCCGGGAATCGGCGCGGCATTCTGCTGGCCGGCGGCGTCCTGCTGGCGCTGTGGGCGGCCACCGGGATCTACAAGGTCAACCCGGAGGAGATCGGCGTGGTGCTGCGCTTCGGCAAGGTGGTGCGCATAACCCAGCCGGGCCTGAACTATCATCTGCCGGCGCCGATCGAGACGGTGCTGACCCCGGCGGTCACCCGCGTCAACCGCATCGAGCTGGGCTATCGCTCGGGCGAAACCAGGCGGCAGGGTCGCCCCGGCAATGACGAAAGCCTGATGCTGACCGGCGACGAGAACATCATCGACGTCAATTTCTCGGTGTTCTGGCAGGTCAACGACCCCGAGAAATATTTGTTCGCCATTCGCGACGCCGAGGGCACGGTGAAGATGGTCGCCGAATCGGCGATGCGCGAGATCATCGGCCAGCTGCCGATCCGCGCACCTCTGTTCGAGAACCGCCAGGCGATCGGCGACAATACCCGCAAACGCATGCAGGAGCTGCTCGACCAATACGGTTCGGGCATCTCGGTCAGCCAGGTGCAGCTGCTGAAGGCCGATCCGCCGGCCGAGGTGATCGACGCCTTCAACGACGTGCAGCGCGCCAAGGCCGATCAGGAGCGGCTGCGGAACGAGGCCGAGGCCTATCGCAACGACATCATCCCCAAGGCGCGCGGCGAGTCCGAGCGGATCGTCCAGGAGGCCGAAGCCTACAAGGAGCAGATCACCGATCTGGCGCAGGGCGAGGCCAAGCGCTTCACATCGGTCTATCAGAGCTACAAGGCGGCGCCCGACGTCACCGCCCGTCGCCTCTACATCGATACCCTGCAGGATGTTCTGAAGAATGCCCAGAAGGTGGTCGTCGATCCCCAGGCCAAGGGCGCGGTGCAGGGCTATCTGCCGCTGCCCGACCTGCTGAAATCCAAGAACCAGACGCAGGGAGGCAAATGATGAGCCCGGCGATGAAGCCCCTCCATCACCCCGCCTGGCTGGCCGCCGCCGCGGTGGTGCTGATCACTCTCTGGTCCTCGCTCTATGTGGTGACCCAGGGCCAGCAGGCGCTGGTGCTGCGGTTCGGCGCGGTGGCCTATCCCGATGATCCGGTGGTCGGGCCCGGCCTCCATGTGAAGAAGCCCTTCATCGAGGATGTGGTGCGCTACGACGCCCGCGTGCTCGACGTCGATCCGCCGGCCGAGCAGGTGATCCTGGCCGATCAGAAGCGCATCGAGGTCGATACCTTCACCCGCTTCCGCATCGCCGACCCGCTGCTGTTCTACCGCGCGGTCCGCACCGAGGACGCCGCCCGCTCGCGCCTGCGCGAAATCGTCAACAATTCGGCGCGCCGGGTGCTCGGCAATGTCATGCTGCCCTCGGTGCTGTCGGCCGAGCGCGAGCAGATCATGCACAGCATCCTGGTCCAGGTGACCGAGGCCGCCAAGCCGCTGGGCGTCGAGGTGGTCGATGTCCGCATCCGCCGCGCCGACCTGCCGCAGGAGACCAGCAAGGCGATCTTCGACCGCATGGTGTCCGAGCGCCAGCGCGAGGCCACCGAGGCGCGCGCCCAGGGCACCGAGCGCGCCCAGGAGATCCGCGCGGCGGCCGAGCGCGAGCGCACGGTGATCCTGGCAGAGGCGCAGCGCCAGGCGCAGATCCTGCGCGGCCAGGGCGAGGCCGACGCCAACCGGATCTATGCCGAGGCCTTCTCGGCCGATCCGCAATTCTTCTCGTTCTACCGCTCGCTGCACGCCTATCAGCAGGCGTTGGGGGCGGACAACACCACCTATCTGCTCAGCCCGGATTCGGAATTCTTCAAATATCTGGCTCATCCGCCGGAGCGGAGATGAATTTCGTCGAATTAAGGCGGAAGTCGCCTTGGAAGTGACATATTCCTGTTTAAATCAATAGGCGGGTTTCCAATAAGTCCCCGCAATGGAGGCATTCTGGTGAAAGTTCTTTCCCGATATGGCCGGAGCGCGACCGCCGAGCGGCCTTCCGTCCTACCCACTCAATGGATCGCGAGCGTCTTCGCGGCTCTGGCCCTGATGGCCGCGTCGGTGGCGCATGCCGCGCCGGCCCCCGAAAGTTTCGCCGATCTCTCCGAACGGCTGCTGCCGGCGGTGGTCAATATTTCGACCACGCAGACGCTGAAGAATGCCGAGCGCGGCATGGAGATGCCGCAATTTCCGCCGGGCTCGCCCTTCGACGAGCTGTTCAAGGACTTTCTCGAGCGCCATGGCGGCGGACAGGAAGCGCGGCCGCAGAAGGTGACCTCGCTGGGGTCGGGCTTCATCATCGACCCGTCCGGCCTGGTGGTGACCAACAACCACGTCATCGCCGACGCCGACGAGATCACCGTCACCATGCAGGACAGCCAGGCCTACAAGGCCGAGCTGGTCGGCACCGACACCAAGGGCGACGTGGCGCTGCTGCGCATCAAGGGCAGCAAGCCGTTCCCCTTCGTCACCTTCGGCAATTCCGACGGTATGCGGGTCGGCGACTGGGTGCTGGCGATCGGCAATCCGCTGGGACTGGGCGGCACCGTGACCGCCGGTATCGTCTCGGCCCGCTCGCGCAACATCAACGCCGGGCCTTATGACGATTTCCTGCAGACCGACGCCGCCATCAACAAGGGCAATTCCGGCGGTCCGCTGTTCAACACCAAGGGCGAAGTGATCGGCATCAACACCGCCATCTATTCGCAGAGCGGCGGTTCGATCGGCATCGGCTTCGCCATCCCGGCCAATCAGGCCCAGAAGGTGGTGCAGGACCTGCAGAAATACGGCAAGACCCGCCGCGCCTGGCTGGGCGTGCATATCCAGTCGGTGACCGACGACATCGCCGAATCGCTGGGGCTCAAGGAACATAACGGCGCCCTGGTGGCCGACGTCACCCCCGGCGGTCCGGCGGCCAAGGCCGGTCTCAAGACCGGTGACGTGATCTTGAAGTTCGACGGCAAGGACATCAACGAGTTCTCGCGCCTGCCGCGCATCGTGTCCGAGACCGCCATCAACAAGGAAGTCGAGGTCGACATCCTGCGCGACGGCAAGAAGCTGCCGATCAAGGTGGTCGTGGCCGAGATGCCCGACGACAAGGAACTCGAGCAGGCCTCGAACGACAAGCCGACGGGCGGCAAGAAGGAAGGCAGCAGCAATGTCGCCGGCCTGGGCTTCTCGGTGACGCCGGTGACCCCGGCGCTGCGCGAGAAGTTCGATCTGCCGGCCGACGCCAAGGGCCTGGTGGTGACCGACGTCAAGCCGAACAGCGCGGCGGCCGAAAAGGGACTGCGCCCGGGCGACGTGATCCTCGAGGCGAGCCAGGAATCGGTGAAGTCGGTGGGCGATCTCAACGCCAAGATCGACGCCGCCAAGAAGGCCGACCGCAAGTCGGTTCTGCTCCTGGTCCAGAGCGATGGCGCGCTGCGCTTCCTGCCGCTCAAGGTCGAGGACAGCGACGGCAAGGACAGCAAGAAGAAGTGATCGGCACCCGGCCCCGGAACGATAGTTCCGGGGCCGGTCTCTTTTTCAGATGAGATAAAGCCAGTGCGACGTATCCGCCGGGTGGGCGGCGGTGATCTGGACGTCGGACAGGAATTCCCCCGAATTGGAGAAATAAACCAGCATCAGGGCATGGGCCTGAAGCTGGGCGGCCGCGAAGGCCTGCGAGCCGGCGGCAAGCCCGGCTTCGGCCGGAGCCATGACATTGGTCTGGTAATAGCTGACCTCGCCGGCCGACGGGGTCCGGTGCAGCAGATTCTGATAGCTGTCCTGGATGAACGAGGCGTCGCCGGTGCTGCTCGCGGCATAATTATGCGCCGAATTGCCGGTATATTCGGTCGAGTCCAGGAAATAGGTGGCGAAGGCGGTGAGCTGCGTCGCCGGATTGGCTTTGAGATAGGCCTGGTAGAAGGCCAGGCCGGGAACGTCAGGTTCGCGCGCCAGCACGGCGGCATAGAGCTCGGTGATGTTGCCGGTGGTGGCGTTGCCGCCATTGGCCGGCGTCGCGGCGACGAAATCGAGCGTCCCGCCGAAGGACAGGGCGGTGACGCCGGACAGATGATCCGAAACCGTGCCGGACGCGATGGCGAAGCTGGAGCCGTCGCCGCTCGGGGTCAGGGTGTATTGGCTGGCGCTGCCGAACAGCTCGACCACCGTGCCTTTGCCCGACAGGCCGGTCAGGCTGACATTGTCCGACGCGGTGGCGTCGACGATCAGATAGAAATTCCCCGACAGCACGCTCAGCAACGACGAATCGGTGCTCTCCTGCGGGGCGGTGACGGTGATCGCGGCGTAGGTGACGTTGGTGACGGCGGCGCCGACCACCTTGCCGGAGGACAGGTCGCTTTGCAGCAGCGCCAGATTGGCCTGGATGTCGGCCGCGCTGTCGGCGACCGACGGGGAATAATCGCCGCTGATCGCCGCCAGCGCGTCGGCGTCGGACGTCATCTGCGCCACGGACAGGGTGATGGCGGGCGAGGTGAGCGTGATGCCGGCCAGATTTTCGTTCTTGGCCAGGGTTTCCAGCCCGTCCAACTGAGCCGAGACGCCCGCGCCGCTGTCCGTCACCTGGACATAGAGATCCTGCCCCGCGGTGACGCCGGCGACCGCGGCGGCGGCCGACAGGACCGGTACGGCGCTGGCCACGGTCAGGGCCTGGGACGCCGCCGTCTCGGTATAGCCGATCGCCTGCATGAGCAGCTTGTCGACGCTGCTCAGCGGGTTCAGCACCCCATTGAAACTGTCGTCATTGAAGGAATCGTTGGTGCGGTTGGCGGTGGCCCAATCGCCGAGGTCTCCCTGGTCGCCGCTGACGAAATTGTTGAAGGCGAGCAGCTTGGTGACCCCGCCATCCACCGAGAAATACGACGGATCGCCGGTGGTGAGCTGGCGCTGGCCGGCTGCGGCATAGCGAAACATGTCGAGCAGCGTGATCTGGCCGCTGACATCGAGGTCGGAAACTCGGCCCAGCGTCTCGG
>Ga0213872_10002149_pt1 | contig 11820 bp, 9 predicted proteins | sample VelepicomBERX_R2_FD_160071 | JGI IMG/M metagenome (GOLD analysis project Ga0213872, IMG submission 160071) | Rhizosphere microbial communities from Vellozia epidendroides in rupestrian grasslands, the National Park of Serra do Cipo, Brazil - RX_R2 | ecosystem: Host-associated > Plants > Roots >... | reverse complement strand
ATCCTCCTGGCGTTCCCGACCCTTCCGTGTGCCCATTGACATCATCCATTAGACGTTCAAACATTTCCATACGTAACTGTTTGGGCCTGACTTTCACCACGGACTGCTAGGAGATGCCAGATTACCGGACCGATGGCGAGAGGATACCGCTGTCCATCACCATCCATGAGCGGCTCAAAATAGTTCGGAGTGTTGGCACATTTCGTCTGAGCCAGCGTCGATTGGATCCATGTCAAGGCGGCCAAAACGGTTAACAAAACCCGTGACGTCGACTTCATACCGCCTTTCATCTTACTTCTGCTCAGCATTCTGGCTCATGCTGACTTTCGAGATACGGCTTCGTGCTGCTTACCGTCATCGTCGAGCAGCTAGAGTGTGTTTTTTTGCCGGAGATCCTATAACATTTTCGCCCATCGTACCGTTCGCGGTCTTTGACCAGGGAAAGAGCAAACCAGGATGAGAGCCCTACGCCTGCCGGCTATCCATTCCTTTCCGAGCGATTCATGCGCCTCGTACTTAACTGCTGAAATCCTTGGCGGGATAGATCACTTCGCCGTTATCGCGGACCTGCGCGCCTTCCGTCAGTTTCGCCTTCACGACTCTGTCATCGCCTATTAGATGAAAGACGCTCTCGCCGCGAGTGATAAGATGATCGGCAACAATCCGCCGGTGACAGCGCCACCAGACGGCCTCGGAACACATCATCGCGCATCGTCGTCCCCGCCCCATCGTAATCAACTGCAGCAGCCCGATGCGAAACGGCTCCGTTAGAGCGTAGTCGGCGTAATTGTGAAAGCTTTGGTTTTCCCAGAAACCGTTCAGTTCCGGCGGAGCGGTTTTGGATTTGCCGCGAAGCCCGCCCAATTCTGCTATATCCCGATATTCAATTTGCAGGGCGGCCAGCGCCTCCCGCAGACTGTCCTTGTTGTACTGCGGATTGGTCCGCGACCTTGGCACCGAACGTATATCGGCCACGACCTCCACGTCGACTGTTCGCAGCAACCTCACAAAATTGTCGATAGTACGCGTCGAATGGCCAACGGTATAAAACTCGAATGCCATGCCACCTAACCAAATTAAAGGCAAACCCAAAACATTTGCCACCGTATCATCCGGCACAGCAGCCGTGCTGCGCGACATTGCCGAGTACCGCGAACTGGGCAGTGATTACTTCGACCGCCTGCACCCTGAGCGCACCGCCCAACGAAGGATGCGGCGACTGAATTGACTGGGCTTCGATTATCATTGTCACACCGCGTCAGGCCACCTAAGTGCCTGATGCACTCCAGCGCTTTTAGAAGGATGGCCTACACCCGAGGGATGATGCTCAGGCTTACCGTTCACCTCCGCATGCAGAGGCTTGAGCTTACCGTTCGAGGTGAAAACGGGGCAGCAGTAGGATAGCGATCCGACGAGCAGTTTGACACGGTCTTCGCCGGGGTTTTGGCGTTTTTCTCAAGACTTAGGTTTCAGGACGAAGTGGACTAGCACGGTGGTAAGGAACTCTTTTTCCTGCCCATCGACCACAAGCGGCTCGTATTCCCATTGGTTAACAGCGGCGCGGGCCGCATTCACTAAGTCTGGATGTCCGCGAAGCAAGTCCAGAGATTTGACATGGCCGTGTGCGTCGATCGTCGCTCTGAACTGAACATCTCCTTGAATTTGGGCTTGCCTCGCTGCTGGCGGGTAAACCGGGTTCACTTTTTTGACCGCCCGTTTCTCTGCCCCGGTAGTAGGACCAATACTGGAGATTGCTGGTCAACTCTTGGAATCGAACCTGCGATGCCGGCAACGATAGCCCCTTTCTCAATCGCTGACGCAGAGACTGGTTCGGGCACAGGTCTGGCGGCGTTCGACTTGCGGAACCATCCCGTCTGCCGCACTTATGTCAGCCTGATACTCTTGATCTGTGCCCTGTAACAGGGCTCTCTCGAAGCAGTCCAGACATTGCTGCATCGCTAGCGAAGAGTTTGGATTTACCTTTATTGCTTCCTGCATTCAGCGATCCCGTTGTCGATCTGCGTCCGGTATCGGCTCTGCATGAGTCGCAAGGTCTCGGGATCCTGGATTCGACCAGGCTTGCCCAACCGGACACCCGACTGCGCCCGTAGCTAATAGGAGCAGTTGCGCCGCCAAATCCAGCGATTTCCGCCTTGAGTAACAGGTGGCTCGTGTCGGGGAACAGATGAAGGCTCGGTGGCAATTGCCCGATCAGGGCTTGAGCAAGAAGTCGATGTGCGGTTGCAGACGTCGGATCGAGATTCACCGCTTTTTGCAGGATTTTTTCAGCGTTACTAAAGTCAAACCGACTAAGATCCCGTTTGCCGTGTTCAATCAATGTGTCAAGGTTGGATTCCTTTGCAACCCCTCGCCACGACACTGCCCCTCGGCCACTCGACAGTATCAGAAGGGAGTGAATGATCATCAACGCAATAGGTTTCGTTCGCATACCGGCACACCTTCGTTTTGCCAGTTGTTCGTCCGCCAACGTTAAGGTTATTCGACGTTTTGATATCCTCAAAACCATTTAAGCTACAAACATACGTATAGCATGTAGTATATGCAATTACCCAAGCAACAAATAGGTTATACCTCGAGTACCAACAGTGTGAGTTAACACCGCGGTTATTTCTCGAATAATTTGAAGTCTTTTGACAATTTCTCCTTTGCCCCAAACTTCACCGAAAGCAGCACTTTCTCTCGCCGCCCCTTCAATGCCCGGCCCACCAGCAACTCGTTGTGGCCCATGCCATAGAAATCGCCCGTGTCGAGCAGATTGATGCCATGGTCGACTGCGGCATGAATGGTTGCAATACTCTCGCCTTCGTCGGCCTGCCCGTACATGCCGGACATCCCCATGCATCCCAACGCCAACGGAAAGACTCTTGGGCCGTTCGTGCCGAGTCGACGGATTGTGTTTGTATTTATCGCCATAGTTCGGTAGTAGCAGATTCGCGATCAGGGCTGCTCTATTGCAGCCCGAGCAGCGAGCCGAGCACCGGCATCGGGACCGCGCTTTGTGCGAGCGCGCGCTCATGAAACCGTTCCAGGCGGAACGAGCCGCCTTCTTTCGCTTTCACCTCCGCCCGCAGTTGCACCCATCCGCGCCAACCGACGAAGTACATGGGCAATTGCGCAGAGGAAAGCTTCGCACGCAGCAGCTTGAGCTTCGCTTCCTCCTTCTCCTGATATGCCTGGTTCACGATCAGGTCCATGGCCTGCTGATCGGTCATGCCCATAGTCTGCAGCCGGATGTCGAGAATCGCGTTGGTAATCACGCGCAGGCATTGCTTATAAAAAGTCATCCGGAAGCCGGGATCCCCGTTCATATACCCTTCCTCGGTGAGCAACTGCTGAACGTAAAAGGCCCAGCCCTCTACATACGGCCCGTTGCCATACACGCTGCGCAGCACACGCCGCGAGAGCGGCTGCACCCGGTCCGCATACTCGAATTGCAGATAATGCCCGGGCATTGCTTCGTGCACTACCAGGTGCTGCAATCCAAACTTGTTGTACTCGCGCAGCTTTGACTCCGCGTCGCGTGCGTTTGCCGGAAGCGGCGTTATCCAGAACTCGGCTCGCAGAGCCGGTTCCAAAGCCGGTGCAGGCGAGAATCCGCCCACTCCATACACGCCCCGCATGAACTCAGGTGTCGGAATTACCCTCAGGTTAGAAGTATTCGGAATCGCAACTAAATGCTTGTCGCGGACAAATGCGATGGCCTGGCCCAGATCTTTTTCCGCTTCGGAAAAGAACTCGGGTGGCGCGGGGTGCTGCCAAGCCAGTTCGTCCAGATACTGGCGCACAGGTTCCGGAGCCGCAAGTTTTGCCATCTCCCCCTGCACACGCCGCAACTCGGCCTCCGCTTCGCTCAGCACCTCGTCGGGTGTTTTCCCCGCCGCTAACACGAACTGGAATTTTTTCGCATACTTTTCTTTCCCGAGCCGCCAGTCGCTCACATGCTTCGAAAGATCGCTGCGCAGCCAACTGTCATAGCCCTGCAGTGCTTGGATCCCAGTTGAGGCTGCCTCATCGTAGGCCTGTCTTAATTCCACAGGTGCGGTCTCCCGCAGCTTGTGATCGATCAGATCAATGTTTCCCGTGTCTTCCATGCGAGCGGTTTCATTCCATACAAAAGGCGCGTCCGCCAGGTTTGTACGTGCTTCCTCCAGCAGACGTGGGATCTTCTTTAATCGCGCCATGATGTCCCGGTACCGCTCGGTCTTCGGCCCGTACTCCCGCGTAAAAGGCTCGAACAAGGCATTGCCGATGAGTTCCACATACATCGCGGGATTGTGCCGGTACGGTTGAATAACGTCGAGGTCCAACAGCTCCAGGCCGGTACGGTCGCGCATCAGATCGGCGTCGGCCCGGTCTTCTGGAGCGAGTCTGGTCTTTTCCAAGCTGCTGATGCGAGCCTGCATGTCGCGATAGAAGCTGCGTTTGCGCTCCAAACCGTCGGCGCTGAAATCGTTGAGTTCCTGGTCGAGTCGTACATTCCCGTGCTTGTGGTATCCGGCTTGCGTCGCGTCAACCGGCGAAAGCGCGAGACTGCCGTAGACAAAATCGCTCCGCAACTGTTCGAAAGTGTCATTAGTAAAACGGAAAGCAAAACCGGATAAACCGGCCGCAGCTAGAAGACTGGCCGCCACGGCCAGCGCGAGACGTGTCCTCATAGAACCGAACCTACCAGGTGACATGATATCCGCCTCTCAAAAAGCAAAACAGGTAACATCCCGAGTCGGGTTTCTCGGGAATTTCGTCGCAACATGAGTGTACGGCTGCCCAGAGGAAGGCAGTCCCTCGAGCAAGCGTCCTTAGAGGTGAATTGTGTTTACAAAACTACTCTTACGCTACTTAGTTAATTGGTTAGCGGTGCTCGCTGCGGCCTTATTTATGGGGACGGTTCTGTATGCCGGCACGACATACAGTTTCAAAACCGTAAACAACCCAGGAGACCCGAACTTTAACCAGTTGCTCGGCATTAGCAACTCAGGGGAGATCGTGGGCTACTTCGGCGACGGAACAGTCCTCCCGAACAAGGGCTTCACGACCGTCCCGCCGTATACTTCCTTCACAAACGAGAACTTTCCAGGGTCTGTGCAAACTCAGGTGGTAGGAATTAATAACAATTCCACGCCCGTTACAGTAGGATTCTGGATCGATGGCTCCGCGAACAACTTTGGGTTCGTCGACCAGAATGGATCTTTCACAAGTGTCAAGGATCCGAACACGCCAACTTCTACTCCGACGACCAATCAACTCCTGGGAGTGAATAACGGCGATATTGCTGTTGGTTTTTATAACGACAGTACCGGGGCCGCGCACGCTTACTCCTACAACATCGCAAGCAAGAGCTTCACTGCCATTACGCTTCCGTCCTCTTTTGGTGCTACATCGACCACTGCGACCGGAATTAACAACGCCGGCGTTATCTCCGGCTTCTATACGAACGCAGCGGGCATCCACGGCTTCCTCGATAAGAACGGTACGTTCTTTTCGTTGGACGACCCGTCTGGTACAAATACCATGTTCTTCGGGCTGAACAACAAGAACCAGGCGGTAGGCAGTTTTGTGAACGGAAGCGGTCTCACGAACGGCTTGATTTACAACTGGGTGACGAATATGTGGCAGACTGTCACTGATCCCAACCAATCCTCATCCACGACCCCAGCTTTTGGCGTAACCGGCACCACTATCAATGGGATCAACGATCTCGGTCAATTGGTGGGATTCTATTCAGACGGCACGCACGTTAATGGCACAGTCGCAACGCCAACTCCCGAACCGGCCAGCGTAATGTTGATGGGGCTCGGCGCGATCCTTGTTGGTGTTGTTCGCCTGCGGAAAACGCGACGGGCAGGTTGAACCTCACAAAGCACTTTGAACTCCGGCTCGGGCTGCTTCCAGGCTGAGCCGGAACCCCTCTTCGTACGGCGTCTTCCGTACGCCGCCAAGCAATCGCTGAAGCGCCGAGTCATCCATCAATAAAGGCGACGTAAAGAGATAGTTCATTTCCACGAGTTCTCGCATGAATGGATTGAAAAGGCCCAGAATGCGCAACGTGTTCTTGCCGGCAACACGCATCTTTGGCTTTAGGCCAGCCATTGCAAAAACACGCTCCGCGATTTCGCGCTGAGTCACGGAACCCGGGCCGGCAAAGTGCCACCAATGCCCATACGCTTCCGCCCGCTTCGCCAGCGCGAGTACGACCGGACCAACGTCCGGCACGAAAACAAATTCATGAAGAGTATCGATCGGGCCTAGCAGATTTGCGGTTCCATTGCGCGCGGCGGCTTCAAACAGCGAATGGAGAAAACTTCGTTCGACGCGAGGGCCGTAGAAATCCGGCAGACGAAGAATCGTCGCTCGAATCTTCCCCGCTGCATCGGCATCAAGCAGCACGTCCTCCTGCTCCTTCCGCATGCGGCCCTTGAACGTGTGTGGTGCGCGCGGATGGTTTTCAGTGACGGGAGTTGTCTGCGGCATTCCATACGGGTAAACCGTTCCCACCAGAACAATTTGCCGAACGCCTTCACTGACAGCGCCATCCAATGTCTTAGTCATCAGTATCGGATGTAGCTGGAACTGATTGTAAGCAACGCCGACGAGATAAATGAGTGTATCTACACCGCGCGCCGCCTCCCGTATCGACGCGGAATCATCTGGATCCCAGGTGGCGATCTCAGCCAGCGCATCGGAGCCGAAGGCGGCCTGCAGCGCGGCGCGATTGCGACCGACTACTCGATACGCCTGGCCTTCTTTTCTCAGCGCGCCGGCAATGCTGTGGCCGATGGCGCCGGCGGCGCCGAACAACGCAATCTTCTCCATAATGTTTCTTAAGAGTTCTACGGTTGCACGCCGTTGAGCCGCAATCAACCTATCATGGCGGATCTGTTCGTCAGTTACCGGCGGAAAAATGCCACAGACGTTGCTGCGGCTGTTGCCGTGCTTCGCGCCGAAGGATTCAGTGTTTGTCTTGACCAATCCGACGTCACAGCGTTCGAGAATATTCAGGAGCAAATCGAAAAGGGGATTGCCGGCAGTCGCGCCGTCCTGGTCTGGTATTCACGAGATTACATCGAATCCCGGGCATGCCAATGGGAACTCGCAGCCGCCTGGCTTGCGAACAGCGGCGAAAGAGTATTGGTCGTTAATCCGGAGTCTGACTGCTCTCATATCATTCCCCGCACGCTCACCCAGCGGCAGTTTCTGACCTCCAAAGATCTTCCCGAAATCGCCCGGCACATAAGAGCCAGGTTAGCTGCGTTTCCGAATACAATCGGCGACGAGATCGTTCTTCATTCGACCGCTTGGTATCCTCACCAACGCCCGAGCTCGAATCGCTTCGTCGGCCGTGCTTCGCAGCTCTGGCAGATTCACGACGCACTGAGTGAGTCTGGCGCTCCGATGCTCACGGCCGTCCGCCGGAGCGTCGCTCTCGTGCAGGGCTTCGGAGGTGTCGGTAAGACGCTGTTGGCGGAAGAATACGCGCAACGCTTTTGCGCGGCGTGGCCCGGGGGCATTTTCTGGCTGAATGCCGGCGGTAGCACAGAGAGCGGAGGCGCCAACACTCCCGAAAGCCGCGACGCCGAGCGCATGCGGCAAGTAACCGATTTTGCACTTTCGCTTCAGCTCGACGTAAAAGGGAAATCCTTCCCTGCAATTTGGTCTTCGCTGGGACAGGCGCTATCTGCCGGACGCCGCTGTCTGTGGACCGTTGATGATATCCCCTCGGGGCTCACGCGCGAGGAGTTTTCGAAATGGCTCTCACCGCACCCTTCCGTTCCCACGCTCGTTACCATGCGCGAGCGTTCTCATCGGGACATAGGCGTTGCAATCGACCTCGATGTACTCTCTCGCGAAGAGGCATTCGAGCTCTTGCGCAGGCACATTCTCATCACGAAGGAGGACTACGTTGCAGCGAGCCAGCTCATCGAAGCGCTGGGACGGCATTCGCTGGCTCTGGAAGTGACCGGCGCATACCTCGAATTTCGCGCCGGCGGCCTTTCAATCGCCCAATTTCTCGAAGAACTCGGCCACGCTTCGAAGGACTGCCTTGAAGAAGCCGCCGAATTCGCCGATGACCTACCCGGTGATCACTCACCCAGTATTCTTGCTACACTCCGGGCCACCATCGGTCAACTGACGCCGCCGGCTCTCGATTTCCTTTGTCTCGCGTCTATGCTCGCCGCAGCTCCGATTCCCGCGGAACTTGTGCGCGGTGTTTTCAGAAGGCTAAATAATTTGGACGATAGCTCTGCGGATGCGCTGCGCATGAAAGTCTTCAAACAGACGGACCGTTTGGCTGTTTCCCGCAGCGAACCGGTGCGTCCGGAGGCGCGCAGCGTACACAACCTTGTGTCACGCACCGCGCGTCTTTATGCCGCTTCCCGGGAACGTCTTGCGCAAACCGGTGCCGCCGCGGTTTCCTACCTGATCGATCAATTGAGTGAATGGGGTCTCTCCATCGGCCGCCTGCTTCGCTTCCATCTCGAGGTCACGCATGCCAGGGAGTTATCAGCAAATCCGCAAACCGCAGAAGAAGCGCTCCTCCTGATTATGGTCGGCAACACCGATCTCCAGCGAGGCAATTTCGATTCTGCCGAACGCTTAACGCAACAAGCGCTCGATTACTGCCTTGCCAATCTGGGATCGGAACACCTTTATACGTGGCGCGCGAAAAGCGGGCTTGCCCAAATCCTGCTTTCCCGCTGGAATCACGCGGCAGCGTGTCAGATTCTTGAGGAAGTTGTTCCAGCCTTACAGCGTCTCTCGCCGCCCGGTGAGCTTTTCCGCGCTGGTGCAGAGATGGGTCTGGCGGCTGCCCTTCTTCATCGAAATCCGGAGGCCGCACGCAAAATAGCTGAGCAGACTCTGGCCGATGTAATAAATGCCCAAGGATCCGAAACCGAACTGGCCCTCTTCGCAATGACGGCGGCCGCGCAGATCCGCACTGCACTCAGCGATTTCCAGGGAGCCAGCGCGCTTCAGAATCAAGTCATCGAAATTCGAAGGCAGCATCTCGATACAGGTGATATCGATCTGTGGGTCTCCGAATTCCTGCAAATTCAGTTCCGAGCCCAAGCGGGAGACTTCGAGCTGCCCCGAGACACGCTAGACGAGATCGCCGCGGCTTTCGAAAAGAATCTTGGAAAGGAGAACGTTTACACGCTACACGCCAATCTGCTGCAGCTTCTTGCTCGGAGAGAAGAACCCGCGCAAGTGGAGCCGGTTCTGAATCAGCTCCAGCCTTTGTTCGGACGCATTTTGGGTGCTGTGCATCCCTACACGCTCATTGCACAAAGCGTGGGCGCGAACGCCCGTTTTTTGAGCGGAGACTATGCCGGTGCAATCGAACGTCTCGAGACGCTTATTCCGCTGCAGGAAGTTACTTTTGGTTCAGCACACCCAGCCGTTATCGATTCACGAATCGCCTTAGCGACTTCCTTCCGAGCGATGGAAAACGATTCCGCTGCCATCGCTCTTTTCAGGCAGATCATTCCTCTCTCGGAGCGCAGCTTGGGGCCCGATCATTTGACCGCGGTCAACGCGAAAAGCTCCCTGGCCGTTGCGCTTACTTCGCAAGAAAAGTATGAAGAGGCCGGTCAGTATTTCGCGGAAGCTCTGGCTGCGCACGCGTATCCTTGGTGCCGAACACGCTCGCACGCTCCTAGATGCATTCAGCCTTTTTCTCAATCGTCAGCGGCTCGGGGATTGGGCATCCTGTTGGCAAATCTACGTCCGCTATTTCGCTGCTTTCTGTGGGCGCGATCCCGCTTTGCTCTCTCCCCAACAGAATAAGATTCGCGACTGGATCGCCCGCAGCACGGTCTGGCTTCAAATCCCAACGTGAATCGCCGCCGCGTGATACCATCGCGAAAAATCTCACTTTGTCGCTTCCACTAGAGAGAAGCCACCAATCAGCGGCACAGTGTGCGAAGGAGGACTGATGCGATTTTCACTTATCCGTGCCGGACTCGCTCTCATCATCGCGGCCGCCTGCGCTGCAGCGCAGTCACTAAGCATTGATATTCCTTACCAGAAATTTGTTTTGCCGAACGGCCTCACCGTCATCGTGCATGAGGACCACAAGGCTCCCATTGTCGCCGTGAACGTCTGGTATCACGTTGGCTCCAAGGACGAGAAGCCGGGAAAAACCGGCTTTGCCCATCTTTATGAGCACCTGATGTTCGGCGGTAGCGAAAACGCCAAAGGCAGCTATATCCAGGCGATGGAAAAAATCGGCGCTACGGATTTGAACGGCACCACCAATTCCGACCGCACGAACTACTTTGAGAACGTTCCTACATCCGCGCTCGATTACGTCCTGTTCATGGAGTCCGATCGCATGGGGCACTTCATCAACTCCTTCGACAAAGCAACCCTCGATCAGCAGCGCGGCGTTGTGCAGAATGAGAAGCGCCAGGGCGAGAATCAGCCGTACGGGCTTGTTTGGGACATCCTTGCGCACAACACCTATCCGAGCGGCCATCCTTACTCCTGGACCACTATCGGCTCAATGAATGACCTGAATGCCGCCTCCCTCGAAGACGTCAAGGAATGGTTCCGTACCTATTACGGCCCGTCAAACACCACCCTTGTGCTGGCCGGCGATATCGACGTAAAAACAGCGCGCGAGAAGGTGGGGAAGTATTTCAGCGACATTCCTGCCGGTCCTCCGGTCGATCATCAAACCGAGTGGGTCGCCAAACGGACCGGCACGCATCGCATGCGCGTGCAGGACCGCGTCCCCCAGGCCAGGGTTTATCAAGTGTGGAACGTGCCCGGCTTCGGTACTGCCGAAGCCGATTATCTCGCGCTCGCTGCAGACTGCCTCGCCGAAGGCAAAGTGTCTCGCCTGTATCGCCGCCTTGTCTATGATGACCAGCTTGCCACCGACGTTACGGCATCCACCGACGAGAGCGAAATCGGTGGGCAGTTCCTTATTCAGGCCACGGTGCGCCCTGGCGTGGAGGTCGCCAAAGTGGAAGCTGCCTTGAATGCGGAACTCGCTCGATTCCTCACAGAAGGGCCCGCCCCAGCCGAACTCCAGCGCGTGCAGACACAGTATGCCGCGCGATTCCTGCGGGGGCTCGATCGTATCGGTGGTTTCGGCGGAAAATCCGATATTCTCGCCGAAGCCGAGGTCTTCACGGGCGATCCGTCTTATCTTTTCAAAACATCTTTTCGACGCCACGAGGAAGCTACGACATTGCAAGTCAAGGCGGTGGCAAACAAATGGCTCGCCGACGGCAAGTTTGAATTCGAAGTTCTGCCGTTCCCTGAATACAAGGTTGCGACTACGGGCGTGGATCGTAGCAAACCGCCCGCAATCGGTGACGCGCCCGATCTGCGCTTGCCCCAATTGCAGCGCGCAACACTATCCAACGGCCTCAAAATCATACTTGCCGAGCGGCATGAAATCCCGGTGGTGAACTTCTGGCTGCAACAGGATTCCGGTTATTCCGCCGATAGCTTCGCCACGCCGGGAACGGCCAGCTTCACAAGCGCGATGCTCCTGTACGGCACCCAGACCCGTACGGCAATGCAGATCAGTGAAGACACGGAGGACTCCGGAGCTCAGCTTCGCGCTTTTGCCGATGTCGACTATTCCAATGTGCGGCTTTCTGCCCTCAAGCAGAGGCTCGATCCTTCGCTTGACCTCTTTGCCGATGTCATCCTGCACCCGACCTTCCCGCAAGACGATTTTGTGCGCTTGCAGCAGCAGCGTATTGCCGGTATTCGCCGCGAGAAAGCCGTACCGATCCAGCTCAGCCTTCGTATCACGCCGGCACTTCTATACGGACCGGACCATCC
>Ga0213872_10002148_pt1 | contig 11822 bp, 10 predicted proteins | sample VelepicomBERX_R2_FD_160071 | JGI IMG/M metagenome (GOLD analysis project Ga0213872, IMG submission 160071) | Rhizosphere microbial communities from Vellozia epidendroides in rupestrian grasslands, the National Park of Serra do Cipo, Brazil - RX_R2 | ecosystem: Host-associated > Plants > Roots >... | reverse complement strand
GATCCGGCAAAGCGCCTTGCCGGGCTTGCACCCTTCAATCCCGGAGGAACTGTCCCATGGACCGTATCGCGGCAATGAACGCCTTTGTTCGTGTCGTCGAGGCCGGCACTTTCACCAAGGCCGCCGACACGCTGAATCTGCCCAATGCATCGGTCACGCGCTTGATCCAGGGCCTGGAGGAAGAACTCAAGGTCCGCCTGTTGCATCGAACGACGCGGCGGGTGACGGTGACGCCCGAGGGCGCGACCTATTACGAACGCGTGGTCCGGCTGCTGGCCGAGTTGAGCGACATCGAGTCGTCCACCAGCCAGTCGCTGGCCAAGCCCTCGGGCAAGGTCAAGGTCGAGACCGCGCCAGGCCTGGCGACCGCGGTGCTGATTCCGGCGCTGCACGAATTCAGGCAGGAGTATCCTGACATCGATGTCGAACTCGGTTCGAGCAACAAACACGCGGACCTGGTGGGCGAGGGCATCGATTGCGTGATCCGGGCCGGCCAGGTGAACGAGCAGTTGCTGGTGGCGCGACGCATAGGCAGCCTGTCCTTCATGACCTGCGCTACGCCGGAATTCGTCAAGCGGCACGGCATGCCGACCGCGCCGGACGATCTGAAGGAGCTGCCCACGGTGGGCCTGATCACGGCGCAATCCGGCGGGCGGGCCGCGCCGTTCAAGTTTGCCCAAGACGGGCACGACGTGGAAATCAACCTGCAGCACAAGCTGCTGGTGAACGACACCAATTGCTATGTGGCCGCCGGCCTGGCCGGTTTGGGCGTTGTGCAGCTGCCCGCCTATGCGGCAGCGGCAGCCGTGAAGGCCGGCACGCTTTTGCTGGTGCTGCCGGCGTGGAACCGGAGCGCCTTGCCCATTCACGTTCTGTACGCTCCCAACCGCTACCTGAGTGCGAAAGTCCGCGTCTTCATCGACTGGGTCGCCGCCTTGTTCGAGGAGCACCCGCAGCTGCGCCGGAGCTGATGCCTGCGGCTCATGCGGCTCATGCGGCGACAGGCTCGGCCTGGAGCGGCCTCATCGGCGTCGCCAGCACAATCCGGTTGCGGCCTTCCCCCTTGGCGCGGTACAGCGCCTTGTCGGCACGCTTGAGCGCTTCATGGATGGCGCCGCCGGTGTCGTAGGAGGAGACGCCGCCGCTGATCGTCACCTGCACGGCCCCTGAATGCTGCCGGGCCACGCGCAAGCGCAGCTGGTTGATTCGCTTGAGGGCATCGACGGGCCGCGTGAAGGGCATGACGACGGCAAACTCCTCGCCGCCTATGCGGCCTATCAGATCGCTTTCCCGCAGTTCCGCACGCAGCGCCTGGGCCACGTCCTTGAGGACCAGGTCCCCTGCGGCATGGCCGTGCCGGTCGTTGACTTGCTTGAAATGGTCGACGTCCAGGATGGCCGCGCAGCTCTCGCCGCCGCGCCGCGCCACCAGCTTCTGCAGGCGTTCGGCTTCGTGCATGAAGGCACGGCGATTCAACAAGCCGCTGAGATCGTCGATGGTGGCCAGGCGGGTCATCTTCTCGAGCGCGGCGGTCAGCTCCCTTTTGGTCTGGCGCAGCGAGAGCAGGTTCATGGCCTGGCGTGCCAGGCCGCGCAGCAATTGCATCTGCTCGGCATTGAGCGGCCGCTGTACGTCGTCCGTGATGCACAGGGTGCCAAGCTTGCGGCCATCGTCGGTCTTGATCAAGGCGCCTGCATAGCTGACGATGGTCGAATTGCTGCGCCGCTCGGCGACGGCGCGCGTGCGTTCATCCAGCCAGACGTTTTCCGCGATCAGCATTTCATCCTCGTGCAAGGCGGCCTGGCAATAGCTCTCTTCCTGGCCTCGAATGGGGGGCCTGGCCGGATCGGCCAGGGTGACATAGGCATGGGGCAGACCCGTGACCAGCTTGGCCATGCGTGTCAGCACTTCCAGGTCGGCAAGCACCGACGCTTCAAGCGCGTCGTCGGGGTCGGCCACGCTCACCAGAGGTCGGGAGGGCAGGGTCATGGCAGTTCTCCTTCTGTATCCAGGGAATTCAGCACGCGCGTCGTGGCGCAGCCGAAATGGGTGGTCAGCAAATCGGCCATGCGGCGCAGCACGGCGCCGTCGACCAGGGTCCAGTTCAGTTCCGTGGACGGGCGCATGCCGGTCAGCACGCCCAGCGGATGGCCTTTGTAGGCCAGCGCCGCATGCAGGAGGTGCCAGGGATGGACGGTCTCGGCCAGCCATCCCAAGTCATTGAGCTGGTGCAACAGGGGAGAGGTTTCGCAGGTCGCGCAACGCATCTTGATGTCCTTGCAAGCCAGGCGGCGGCGCAGGCCGCAATGGATGCGTACATTGAACTTGCCGCGGTCTATGGCGCCGGCCGCGAGATCGCGGCACAGCTCATGCAGCGCGCTGTCCGGAACGTACCGTCCGGTCGTTTCCATGCATTCGTTCCTCCGATTCGCATGGATGGACTTTAAAAACGCGACGCTGCGGAACCAATACCGTGAAAGGAAATACGGCTTTGACAATTTATCAATGGTGCGCGGCAAAAGGAGCGCAAGACCAGGAGTGATCTGGCCTGTCAGACCTGTCGGGCCTATGGGGCCTATTGGACTTATTGGGCCTCGGTCGGATGTTCGGCAGATTCGCCGTCAAAGGCGCAAATCTGCATGCGCGTGGAACGTCCGGCCCTGCGCTGCACCTTGTGCTCCGGGCCAATGGCCCTGCCGGTGCGAGCGTCAATCAGGGCCAGCTCCACCGGTTCGCCGCTCGTCGTATCGATGAGGCGCACGGGCTGCGCCCTGGGCATCGCGTGTCGATTGCCCCAATCCAGCAGCGTCAGCAGTACCGGGCGGATGTCCCGTCCCTTGGGGGTCAGCAGGTATTCGTGGCGCGGCGGTTTCTCGCTGTACAGCCGCTTCTCCAGCAGCCCGACTTCGACGAGGTCCGCCAGCCGGCGCGTCAGGGTGTTGGTGGCAATGCCCAGCTCGGTCTGGAATTCATCGAAGCGCGTATGGCCGTAAAAGGCCTCCCGCAGGATCAGCATGTTCCAGCTGTCACCCACCGCGTCCGCCGCGCGCGCCAGCGGGCAGGGCATCGCTTCGAAGCTTGTACGTCGCATGGCGTTCCTCCAGAACCTGATGTCAGATTCGCAAACGCTTGCATTATGCAATTGAGCTTGCCGACCGGCAGTTCCGATTATCTCTGATTTCGACAAAATACTGTTGCTTGCATTATGCAAGTTACTAATTTAGAGTTGCCCCCATCGAGCCGGCATCCTGCCGACTCCCGATGCCGGAGCCCCTCATGAGCACGTCGCACACCTCTTCATCGCCACAGGATCCCGCCGACGCGTCCGGGCGGGCGCCCGGCGCCTGGCATTCGCGCGGCCGGATCGCGCTGTCTTCGACGGTGCTGGCCATCGCCGCGCTGGGGGGCGTCGCCTACGGCGCGCACTGGTGGACGGTCAGCCGTTTCCACGAGCAGACCGATGACGCCTATGTCGGCGGCGACATCACCGTGATCGGCACCAAGGTGGCGGGCTACATCGCCGAACTGGCGGTGACCGACAACCAGTTCGTGCATGCAGGCGATTTGCTGGCCCGCATCGACGTGCGCGACTACCAGGCCGATTTGCGCAAGGCAGGCGGCGCGGTTGCGGCCCAGGAAGCGGCGCTGGCCCACCTCGACGCGACCGCGGCGCTGCAGCAGGCGCTCATCGCAAAGGCCCAGGCCGACGTCGATGCCGCTGTCGCCGAGGAAAGGCGCGCGCAAGACGACTTCCTGCGCCATCAGGACCTCGTGCGTCGCTCAACAGTCTCTATCGAGGCGGCCCAGCGTGCGGAGTCCACCGAGAAGGTCGCGCTCGCCAGCCTGGCCCGCGCTCGCTCGGAGGTGCTGGCGGCGCAGCGCCAGCTCGGGGTGATTGCCGCGCAGAAGCAGCAGGCCCAGGCTGCCCTTGAGCAAGCCCATGCGGCGCAGCAGCTGGCGCAGCTCAATGTCGGCTACACCGAGATCCGCGCCCCGCGCGACGGCTATGTCGGTAACCGCAAGGCGCGCGTGGGCAGCTATGTCAGCCCGGGCACGGCCTTGCTGGCCATCGTGCCCGCGCAGGGGCTCTGGGTCGACGCCAACTTCAAGGAAGACCAGCTGCGCCGCATGCAGGTCGGCCAGCCCGTGAGCCTGCGCGCCGACGCCTGGCCCGATCAAGTCCTGCACGGCCGTCTCGCCAGCCTGGCGCCGGCCACGGGCGCCCAGTTCAGCGTGCTGCCGGCCGAGAACGCGACCGGCAACTTCACCAAGATCGTCCAGCGCGTGCCGGTGCGCATCACGCTGGACGCTGCGGACGACCGGCTCGACCGCCTGCGACCCGGTCTCTCCATCGTCGTCGATGTCGACACGACGCCCAAGCCCGCGAGTCAGTCATGAAGCCCGGCTTCTGGTCATCGGACGTCGTGCCGGTCGAACAGCTCACGACGAAGCAGAAGGTGCTGGCCTTCGCCACCATGTGCGTGGGCATGTTCATCGCCTTGCTTGACATCCAGATCGTCTCGGCCTCGCTGCGCGACATCGGCGGCGGACTGTCGTCCGGCGCCGACGACACCACCTGGGTGCAGACCAGCTACCTGATTGCCGAGATCATCGTCATCCCGCTGTCCGGCTGGCTTGCCAATGTGATGTCCACGCGCTGGCTGTTCGCCGTCTCGGCGCTCGGCTTCACGCTGACCAGCCTGCTGTGCGGCCTGGCCTGGAACATCCAGAGCATGATCGCCTTCCGCGCGCTGCAGGGCTTTCTCGGCGGATCGATGATCCCCATGGTCTTCACGACAGCGTTCATGTATTTCAGCGGCAAGCAGCGGGTCATCGCGGCATCGACGATAGGCGCCATCGCCTCGCTGGCGCCGACGCTGGGTCCGGTGGTCGGCGGCTGGATCACCGACACGCTGTCGTGGCAGTGGCTCTTCTACATCAACCTGCTGCCGGGCATCGTCGTGACCGTCGTGGTGCCGGTCATGGTGCGCGTGGACAAGCCTCATCCTGAACTGCTGCGCGGCGCCGACTATGTCTCGATGCTGCTGCTGGCGGTCTTCCTCGGCTGCCTCGAATACACGCTGGAGGAAGGTCCCCGGTGGAACTGGTTCGGCGACAGCACCATTGTCGTGACGGCCTGGACCGCCGGGCTGACCGGCCTGGCCTTCATCGCGCGCAGCCTGATGGTCGCGCACCCCATCGTCGACTTGCGAGCGCTCAAGGAACGCAATTTCGCGCTCGGTTGCCTGTTCTCCTTCGTGACCGGCGTCGGCATCTTCGCCACCATCTACCTCACGCCGCTGTTTTTGGGTCGCGTGCGCGGATTCAGCGCCCTGGACATCGGACTGGCTGTGTTCTCGACTGGCGTGTTCCAGATCATGTCGATTCCGTTCTACGCCTTCCTGGCCAGCCGCTTCGACCTGCGCTGGATCCTGATGGCCGGCCTGGCGCTCTTTGCCTTGTCGATGTGGGACTTCGCGCCCATCACGCACGACTGGGGCTCGCAGCAGCTGCTGCTGCCGCAGGCGCTGCGCGGCATCGCGCAGCAGCTCAGCGTGCCGCCGGTGGTGACGCTGGCGCTGGGTTCGCTGCCGCCGCCTCGGCTCAAGCTGGCCTCGGGCCTGTTCAACCTGATGCGCAATCTCGGAGGCGCCATCGGCATCGCGGCCTGCGCCACGATTCTCAACGACCGCACCAACCTGCATTTCCTGCGCCTGGCCGAGCGCATGAATGCGCCCGTCGCGCCAGGCGCGCTGGAGAACGCCAGTGACGTCCTGCAGCAGCTTTGGTCGCTGACCTACCGCGAGGCGTTGACCATGACCTTCTCCGACGCCTTCCTGATCGTGATGGTCTGCTTCATCGCCGCGCTGCTCGTCGTGCCGCTGCTGCACAAGATCGCCTCGCCGGCTGCGCCGTCAGCGGATGCGCACTGAGCCGGTCCGCCATCTTCACCCAAGGAGTCAAGCCATGAGGTCTCGTCCATCGCACCTGCCATTGCCCACGTCCCTGCTGCGCCGTCCTGCGCGGCTCGCCATGCCCGTGCTGCTGATGGCACTGGCCGCCTGCGCGCAGCTGCCCGACGCACCCGTGCATCCCTTGCCGCTTGCCCAGAATTTCGTCAGCCAGGATCGCTTGAATGCCCAGGCCGCCGAGCTGCCGGCGCCTTCGCTCGATACCTGGTGGCTGGGCTTCGAGGATCCGGTGCTGACCGGGTTCGTGCAGGGCGCCCTGGACCAGAACCTCGATCTTGCCCGGGCCCTTGCGCGGGTTGACCAGGCCCGCGCGGCGGCGCAAGGCGCCGGCGCCAGGCGCCTGCCCCAGATCGGCGTGGACGGCCAGGTCGTGCGCCAGCACCAGTCGCTGCTGAGCCCGGAGGGTGAGCTGGGGCGAGCCTTCCCCGGCTACCAGCGCGACCAGACCTTGCAGACGCTGGGCCTTGGCGCAAGCTGGGAGGCCGACCTCGCCGGCGGCCTGCGCCACGCCGAGTCGGTCGCAGTGGCCGAGTGGCAGGCTGCCGAGGCCGCGCACATGGGCGCCCGGGTGAGCATTGCCGCCGAAGTCGCCGATGCTTATTTCCGCGCCCGCGGCGCCCAGACTCGCCTGCTTGTGAAAGAGGAACAGCTGGCGACGCAGGAGCGGCTGCTGGCCCGCATGCAGGACCGTTTGGACCATGGCCTCGCCAACCAGGGCGAGCTGGCCCAGGTGCAGGCCCAGTTGGCGGCGCTGCGCGGTAGCTTGCCACCCTTGCGTGCCGAACTGGCCCAGCAGGCGCACCGGCTTGACGTTCTGATGGGCGCGCAGGCCGGCAGCCTGGCCGCGGAGAGGCTGTCGGCGACCACGTCCACCTTCAGCGTTCCGGCCTTGCCGGCCGGCATGACCCCGGCCGAGCTGATGCGTCGTCGGCCCGACGTCATCGCGGCCGAGCGCGAACTCGACGCCAACCAGGCGCGCATAGGCGTCGCACAAGCCGAGTACTACCCCAGCATCAGCCTCGGCGGCCTGCTCGGCGCCGAGAGTCTGCACGGCGGGCTGTTCTCGTCCGCAGCCTTCCAGCCGCAAGCCTTTGTCGGCCTGCATTGGCGGCTGTTCGATTTCGGCCGCATCGACGCGGAAGTGGCGCAGGCACGCGGTGCGCGCGCCGAGGCGCTTGCGCAGGTGCGGCAACGCATGCTGCGCGCCAGCGAAGACGTGGAGAACACGATCGTCTCGCTCGCCGAACTGGAGGCGCAGCGCAACGAGATCAAGCAGGAAGTCAGCGCCCGGCAATCCGCGCGCGACGCCGCGCAAGACGCCTACCTCGGAGGCGTATCCAGCCTGACCGAAGTCCTCCAGGAGGACCGGCAGCTGCTGGCGGTCCGAGACCAATTGGCCCAACTCCAGTCGGAGCGGGCACGCGCCGCCGTGGCGGCATTCCGGGCGCTCGGCGGTGGCTGGGCGCCTTCCAACACTTCCAAGAAAGCATCATGACCATTGAAAGGTCTCTCATCGCATCTGCCCTGATCCTGTTTGCGCTGCCAGCTGCTGGAGTTGATGTCAAGGCGGGCGTAAGCTGACGGTCCCGATTCATGAACAAGCACGTCTCATGAATCACGAAATCGGAACCGGGAGAATCGAGCATGAGCATTGAAATCGGAGCGCCTCTGAACATGTCCAGCACGCTGCGCAAGCAAGAGAGCTATGTCGAGTTGCTGGCGCTGACGCGGGGGCTGATTGACGGCGAGCGCGACTGGCTGGCCAGCCTGTCCAACTTCAGCGCATTGGTGTTCAGCCAGGTTCCGGACCTGAACTGGGCTGGCTTTTATGTCGCCCGGGACGGAGAACTCGTGCTGGGGCCGTTCCAGGGTAAGGTCGCCTGCATTCGGATTCCTTTCGAGCGCGGTGTCTGCGGCGCTTGTGCTCGTACCGGCGAGGCCCAAATCGTGCCGGACGTGCATCAATTTGAGGGGCACATCGCTTGCGACGCCGCGTCCAGGTCCGAGCTCGTCGTCCCGCTGATGAGAGGCGAGGAGCTTCTGGGCGTGTTCGACCTGGACAGTCCGATCCCAGCCCGTTTTGACATCGACGATGCGCAAGGCATTGCAAAGGCGATCGCGCATCTTGCCCAAGGTACGAATTGGCTTGAGCCGGTTCCCATCCTGAAGCGCCTGCTGAAGGACTGAGCGCGGGTCTCCGCCACGGGTCGATTCGACCTGAAATGGCCGCGATGCCGGGATTCGACAGCCGGGCCAGGCAGAACGCCGCACGGGTTCCGTTCTTCGTGGGCATGACCAGGCCCCATGGCGTGCCAGCGAATGCCTGCGCTCATGGCCAGCAGCCACGCTGCAATGAAATACTTCTCCCATGGAATGGCAAATACGTAAGATAGAGGCGACCCACTCCTGCGGCTTTCCTGGCTTCAATGGGAATCGGGAACGTGAGATTAAGACGCCTCTTCTTTTTGCTCAGTCTCGGCCTGTCGCTCACCGTGGTTGCCATGGCGGCCTATGTCGTGCGCGGCGCGTGGAGAGAGGTCCATCAGGCCACGGCCGGACTGGAATCCATGCAAGAGCTGCGGGCTTTGCTGATCGCCGGCGAAATGGCCGCGCGGGAACGCCGCTTGACCGACGCGCTGCTGGGCGACACGATGCCGGACGAATCCCTCAAGCGGGGGCAATTGCGGGCGGCGCGCCAAGTGGCGGACGCGGCATTCGACACCCTTGAACATGTGCTCTACTCAGCCGCCGAGTCCAGGGAAAGCACGCACCAGGCCGTGCTGCTGGCCCGCAGGCACCTGGACGAGGCTCGTCAATCCGCCGATGTGCTCGATCTGAAGGGACCTGCCGCACGCAGTCCGGAAGAGCTGCGTGCGGCGGCGAGTCAGATGGTCGGGGTCATCGACGATCTGGCTCCGGCGGGTGGGGTTCTCGCCAATGACGCGTCGGCCAGGTTTCCGACCGCGACCGACGCCCTGGCCGGTGCGAGGCAGGCCGCCTTGCTGCGGGCCTATGCGGGCTTGCTGGGATCGCAGCTCACGGCGCCTCTGAGCACGCGGCAGCCGCTGACCCCGGAGGAGCGCATGACGATCGATCGCTTGCACGGACGGATCGATCAACTCCGCCAGCAGCTCATGGTGGGGGCGGCGTCGGTGGAGGCCAGGCCGTCCATACAAGCCGCAGCCAAGATCATGTTGACGCGCTACTTCAATTCGGCATTGCCGTTTCTGGAGAAGCAAGCCGATATCGGCATGCACGACGGACGCTACGAGGTGAGCACGACCGATTTCATTACTCGTTATGGGCCGGGCCTGGATGCCATCGTGATCTTGCGCGACGCCCTGCTGGGCGAAGCCATGGCCGATGCGCACCAGGGGCTGGAGCAGGCCCGCCGGGCGGCGCTGTGGACGGTTGCCGGCACGGCTTTGATGCTCCTGCTGCTGGTGGCCACCTGGTGGCTGTTGCACCGCCGCGTCGTGCGTCCCCTGACCCGGACGACCGAGCTGATCGTCACGATTGCGCAGGGCCATCTGGACGTCGATGTGCCATTGCCCAGGCATCGCGACGAGGTGGCCGACATGCTGGGCGCCATTGCCGTGCTGCGCGACAACAGCATCGCGCGCCGCGCGGCCGACGATGCCATCCGGCAGATGGCCTATTACGACAGGCTGACGGGCTTGCCGAACCGGCGCCTGCTGGAAGACCGCATGCAGCAGGTGCTCGCCGTCGCCAAGCGGCAGCACGCCAAGGTCTCGGTGCTGTTCATAGACCTCGACAAATTCAAGCAGGTCAACGACGAGCAAGGCCATGAAGCGGGCGACTGGCTGCTTCAGCAGGTCGCCCAGCGCATGCGCGCCGTGCTGCGGGCATCCGATACCGCTGCCCGGGTGGGGGGCGACGAATTCGTGGTGCTGCTGCCCGATGCGGTCCATCTCGACGATGCCGTGCACGTGGCCGAAAAGATCCGCCTGCAGATGGAGAACCCCTTCACGATGGACGACGGCGTCACGCTGGACATCTCATCGAGCATTGGCGTGGCGATGTATCCGGACCAGGCCGACAATCCCCGGGACCTGCTCCGCTTCGGCGACGAAGCCATGTACAAGGCCAAGCGGCGCGGCCGCAACGCGATTGAGGTGTTTGCCGCGCAGGATGAATTGGGGGGTGCGCAGCGCTGAATCGAGCCGCATGCAGGGCCTGATTCGTTGCACGCCTATTCCAGTGATCGCCGCAGGGAGACAAGCCCGGCCTCGAGTTCGGCGGTCCGCGTCGCTTCTTCCTCAAATTCAGGGGTGAACCTCCGTGCGCATCTCACGGCTCCCATGCTCAAGAATTCGCAGGCATCTTGAACGGGCTGGCCTTGTTGAGTTCATCCACATAACCGTCAACAGCCTGAGCTTCGCGCAGCAGGAAGTCTTCGATGGCAGTGGCAAACCGGGGGTCGGCTACGTGATGGGCGGAATAGGTCTTGACCGGCAAGAGGCCGCGCGCCATCTTGTGTTCGCCTTGGGCGCCGCCTTCAAAGTACGTCAATCCGTGCTCGATGCAGTATGCAATCGACTGCAGATAGCAGGTCTCGAAGTGCAGGCCTTTGACCGCCGCCATGCTGCTCCAGTAGCGGCCATAGAGCGTGTCCGGGCCTTTCACGTTCAGCGCGCATGCCACTGGTTGATCGTCAAGCAGCGCCAGGATGAGCACCAGCTGCAAGGCGCCTTCGGCATGGGCCCGCTGGAAGAACTCGGGCGAAAGATAAGGGCTGGAGCCGTGCTCCAGATAGGTCTTTTGGTAGCAGGCATAAAAGAATTCGAGATGCGAGTCCTCGAGTTGCGTCCCTTCCAGCCAGACGTAACGAATGCCTGCCGCGGCCACATATTTGCTGTCCTGCCGGATTTTCTTGCGCTTGTCATGTGAAAGCTGACTCAAGAATTCGTCCGTGCTGCGGTAGCCCTTGTTCTGCCAATGGAACTGCACGCCTTCGCGCAGCATGAATCCGGCTTGCCGAAGCGCTGGGCGGTCGGCCTCGTCAACGAACAGCGCATGCGCCGAAGACGCGTCGGCGGCGCGGCAGAGCGCCAAAAGCGCCCGTGCCAGGGCATTTCGCGCATCGGCGTCGCGCGCCAGCAGTCGCGGGCCTTGTACCGGCGTGAACGGCGAGGCCGCGATCAATTTGGGGTAATACGGCAGCCCGTGCTGTTCGAAGGCGCGTGCCCAGGATTGATCGAACACGAACTCGCCCCATGAATGGGTCTTGAAATAACAGGCGGCCGCCCCCGCCAGCGCCTTTCCTTGCGTCAGCAGCAGGTATTGCGGATGCCACCCTTTGTCGGGAGAGACGCAAGCCGTGTCTTGCAGCAAACGAAGAAAGCGATGGCTGACAAAGGGGTTGCCGCCGGCCAGCATTTGCCATTCGGCTTCGGGCACAAGGTCCAGCGACTCCACCACACGGGCCGAGTAGCGGCTTTCATCCATTGGGGCGGATTTTTGGCGTGGGGAGGGTGGCTGGCATGGAAACCTCGTCTGCGTTGCTCAGTCTGTCCGCCTAAATGTCCTCCCATTGTCGCCCGTTTCATGCGGGACTGGCCGTCGATCACGCGCTTCCTGCGAGACCCCTCGCGCGACTTCAGCAACTTCAATGGCCTGGATTCAGGCCTCTGCGCACTTGCACCACGGCCGGCAGAGTCAGCTCCTGCCCCACCAGTTCGCGCGCCATGAAGTAGCTGCGTATGGCGCGGTCCGTCAGCGCTGAAAACGCAACCTGTCCCTGCTCATCGCATGGAAATGCGTAGCCTCGGCCGGGATGCAGCAGATGGTCAAAACGCAATTCGTAGGCTTTGCCATTGAAGTCGGTAC
>Ga0213872_10002147_pt1 | contig 11824 bp, 13 predicted proteins | sample VelepicomBERX_R2_FD_160071 | JGI IMG/M metagenome (GOLD analysis project Ga0213872, IMG submission 160071) | Rhizosphere microbial communities from Vellozia epidendroides in rupestrian grasslands, the National Park of Serra do Cipo, Brazil - RX_R2 | ecosystem: Host-associated > Plants > Roots >... | reverse complement strand
GTTGTAGTTCAGTGTCATGCCGACCGAGACCGCCAGGAACGCGACGATTCCCGCGCTCATCACCGCGCCCATGGCGACCCAGTGCCAGGTCATCAGACCGACCGACACCCCCAGCAGGGTGATCACCGGCAGGAAACCCAGGATCAGCGTGTCGCCCAGCACGTCGTAGCCCCAGACTCCGCGGGTGATGTTGCGCACCGTCGAACCGGCGAAGGTCGAGGCGTGCCAGTCGGTGGACAGGCGCTGAACCTTGCGGAACCCCTCGTCGATCATGTCCCGCATCACCGTCAGGGTGGAGTCGATCAGCAGGCTGAAATTGATGAAGCGGAAGATATAGACGAAGCCGCCGCAGGAAAGCACGAGGATGGCCGCCGTCACCGCGCCGGAGCGCTGCGCCCTGGTGACCGCGTCGATCAGCCGGCCGAGCAGCATCGGCGTCACCGCATCGGCGGTGGCGGCCAGCGTGGTGATGGCGATCATGGCGGCGATCCGCAGCGGCTGGCGCCGCCAATGGGTCGCGCAGAAGGAAAAGACCAGCCGGAACAGTCCGGCTTTCGAGCGCCCTTTCATCTTGGGCGCTCGGACGGGAAGGGGACGCGGAGAGATGTGATCATGGCGCTCTTTGTAGCATTGCCGGGGCGGCCGGCAAAAATGAACTTGCAGCGGGCTATTTACTCAAATTATCTATGTCAATAATGAGTACGCGTTTTTATGCACACAGATTTTTTGTGCAATAGATCGGATGACGCCCATGCGCCTGTCACATCTTCCTGTTCTCGCCCTCCTCGTCTTGCCCCTGGCGGCGCCGGCCGAGGTTCCCTCGCCCAAGCTCGGGCCGGTCGAGCTGGCCCAGCCGCTGCCGCTTCCCTACAATCTGCAGGCCGACGCCCGCGCCGACGTCGACGCCGCCCTGGCCCGCGCCAAGAGTTCGGGCAAGCGGGTGCTGATCGATCTGGGCGGCAATTGGTGCGGCGATTGCCGCGTCTTCGCCGGGATCATGGAAGTCCCGGAGGTCAAGCGCTTCGTCGACGCCCATTACGAGGTGGTGCAGGTCAATGTCGGCCGCTACGACACCAATCTCGACATTCCCGCCCGCTTCGGGCTCGAGAAGCCCAGGGCGGCGCCGACCACGCTCATCGTCTCGCCCGAGGGCAAGCTGCTCAATGGCGACGATCTGGTGGCGCTGAAGGATGCCCGCTCGATGACGCCGCAGGCGGTGGTCGATTGGCTGGCCCATTGGGCCGCCCCGGTGACGCACCAGGGCTGAACCTCATTTCACCATTACGGTGATCGTCTCCGGCGGGTGGCGCTGGATGATGTTGCCGTCGCGGTCCAGCGTCTGCAGCACCAGCTTGTGCTGGCCGGACGGCAGGCTGAGCGTCATTTGCGGCAGGCCGGCGGGGAAGGCGACATGTTGGGCATCGGCATGAAACGCGGCGCCGCTGTCCAGCGCCGGCTGATCGATCAGCAGCACGAAATGCGGCCCGCGCGGCCGATGTTCGCCGAGGCCGGTTCCCTCGCTGGGGCCGGTACGGTCGTCCATCTCGCGGCGCGGCGGCGGGGCGTCGGGCGGCGGCCCGTCCGAAATGCCGGTGCCTTCCGACGGTCCGTGCGGCCCGCCGCCGGCAAAGCCGATGCGCACGGTGAAATCGCGATCGACAGTGGCGCCGTTGGCCGGCACCACCAGGGTCGGGCCGCGTCGCTCGTGGTCGCGCTCGTGCTCCTGGGCCGAGGCGCCGCCCGACAGGATCATGTTGGCGGCGAGAATCAGCGCGAAGCGGCCGGCGCTGGTGAAAGGCGAAAACAGGCGGGTCATCGTTATGGGTCCATACACGCAATTCGGCCGCCACTTTGCGAAGGCCGCTTTTCTCGGCGATTTCCGTATGGTTGCGTTTTGGTAACAGAAGAGGCAAATAGGCGCCGATGATTCTGACGCCCGTTGACCTCGCCGCGGTTCCCCGCCTGCTCGACGATTTCGCCGCCGCCCTCGATGGCGAGGACGCGGCGCTGGCCGTGCTGCTGCGCATCAAGGACAGTCTGGCGGCGGTGGACGGCGCCGACATCTCGCTGTCCCAGCGCGAGGATCATCATCGCCAGGCGGTCGATCTGCTGGCCCGCTTCGGATTGGGCGCGCTGGACGAGGAGCCGCAACAGGGGGTGACCTGGGACGGCGCCAATGTCGCCATCCGCATGGAGCCGTCGGTGATCATCCACGAGGTCGCCCATTACCAGCTGGCGCCGCCCGAGCGGCGGCATCTGGTCGATTTCGGCCTGGGCGCCGGGCCGGAGAGCGGGGACAAGACGGCGGGAGAACGCGATCGCCGGCGTCACGGCGTCGACTGCGACCGCGAGGAGGCATTGGCCTCGCTGCTGGGTGTTTTATGGGAGGCGGAGTTGGGGCAGCCGGCCGTGCTTGCCTTCCTCGAGCAGAATTGGCTGGAGGGAGGCGCCAGCCGTCATAATATCGACCATTTCGTCCGCAATGTGCGGAGCCTGGTCGAGGGCGGCTTCATCGACGAAACCGGCCGCCCCACCTCCAGTTTGGCCTGATCCGGGCTAGATCACCCCGACCAGGGCGAGGATCAGGACGATGATCAGAATGGTGCCCAACCCGCCGCTCGGGTAATAGCCCCACGAGGTGCTGTAGGGCCAGGTCGGCAGAGCTCCGATCAGCAACAGGATAAGGACCACCAGCAGAATCGTTCTGAGCATCGCCTATCCTCCCGGATTAGTGTTTTTTGATGCTTTCCCGCACCTTGTCCTTCATGCCGCCAGCGGCGTTCTGAGCCTTGCCGGCGACCTTGTCGGCCTCTCCTTCGGCTTTGAGCTTGGCGTCGCCCGTCATCGAACCGGCCGCGCTCTTGATAGAACCCTTGGCTTGTTTGGCCGTTCCGGCCACACGATCCTTGTCCATATCGACGTCCTTTCCATCATTGGACCGGGATGAACCCGTCATCTCGATCTAAGCGAGGATCGGACAGCCGCCAACCCTTTGGCGCGTGACCTTTTAGGGGCTGAACCAGGCGGCCAGTATGGGGACGAGGATCGCGGTGACCACGCCGTTGAGGCCCATGGCGAGGCCGGAAAATGCCCCGGCGGTCTGGTTTTCCTGCAGGGCGCGGGCGGTGCCGATGCCGTGCGCGGCGGTGCCCATGGCGAGGCCGCGCGCGCGGGGATCGGTGATCCGCAGCCGTTCCAGCACCCAGGGGCCGATGACCGCGCCGATGATGCCGGTCAGCAGCACCAGGGCGGCGGTCAGCGAGGGCAGGCCGCCGATCTGCTCGGCCACGCCCATGGCGATCGGCGTGGTCACCGATTTCGGCGCCAACGACAGCACGGTCTGCGAGTCGGCGCCCAAGGCGCCGGCGACGGCCATGGCGCTCAGGCTGGCGACCACCGAGCCGGCGACCAGCGCCGCCGCCAGGGCGAATATCGAGCGCCGCAAGGTGTGCAATTGGCGATAAAGCGGCAGGGCGAGGGCGACGGTGGCCGGTCCCAGCAGGAAATGGACGAACTGCGCGCCCTGGAAATAGGTCTGGTAATCGGTGCCGGTCGCTTTCAGCAGCAGGATCAGGATCACCACCGACACCAGCACCGGATTGAGCAAGGGCGAGCCGCGCCCCTTGGCGAACAGAGAGTGCCCGGCCAGATAGGCCAGCAGGGTCAGCGTCAGCCCGAGCAGCGGCGTCGCCGCCAGATAGACCCAGATGGTCTGCAGATCCGCCGGGATCATGGCCGATCCCCGGTCTGGCGCGCCAGACGCTGCATGAGAAAGCCGGTGGCGCCGATGGTCAGCGCCGTGCTGAGGACCAGCGCGGCGGCGATCGGCTTCCACTGCGCCAGGATCAGGTCGAGATGCCGCATGATGCCGACGCCGGCCGGCACGAAAAGCAGCGACAGATGCGACAGCAACCCATCGGCGGTGGTTTCGAGCTTGGCCGGCAGTCCGCCGCGGATCACCAGCCCGGCGAACAGCAGTCCCATGCCGATCACCGGCCCGGGAATCGGCAGGTGGGTCAGCCGGACAAGAACCTCGCCGGTCAGCTGGCAGAGCAGTATCAGCGCCAGGCTCGCGATCATGAAAATCTCCTCGGAAAGAATACCGGCGAGGAGCTTACACCAGGATCAGCCAATGCTGCGCGCTTGCGGGGTTCTGCGCGGTGGCCTGGACGTCGGCGAGAAATTCCGCCGAGCCGGAGAAATAGACCAGCATTTGCGCATGGGCCTGGAACTGGGCGGCGGCGAAGGCCTGGGTGCCCGGCGTCAGATTGGCTTCGGCGGGCGTCATGACGTTGGCCTGGTAGAAACTGACCTCGGTGGCGGTCGGGGCGCGGTGCAGCAGGTTCTCGTAGCTGTCCTGGATGAACTGCGCATCCCCCGCCGCTGACGCGGCATAGCTGTGGGCCTTGGCATATTCCGACGACGACAGGAACCAGTCGGCGAATTGCAGCAACGGTGTCGCCGGATTGCTCTGCAGATAATTCTGATAGAAGGACAGTCCGGCGATATCGGGCTCGCGCGCCAGCACGGCGGAATAGAGTTCGGTGATGTTGCCGGTGGTGACGCCGCCGCCGCCGCCCGGCGCCTGAGCGACGATGGCGGTGTGGTCGGCGAATTGCAGCGCCGAGACATTGGTCAAGGTGTCGTCGAGTCCGGCCCCGTTGACCGTCAGCGTCCCATTGGCGGCGGTAATGACGTACTGGGCCTCATCGCCCGAGAACTGCACGGTGGTGGCGTGGTCCGCCAGCCCGGAGATCGGGGCGGAGGCGGATCCGGCGGCGACGGTCAGGGTGAAATTGCCGCCGATCGCCTTGAGCGCGGCGGAATCCGCCGCCAATTGCGCCGCGCTGACCGCGAGGGCGGGCGTGCCCGCATCGGTCAGGGAAATCGCTGACACGGTGCCGGCGGCGACCAGGCTCTGCAGGGCGGGCAGCGCGGCCAGCACATCGGCGGCGCTGTCGGCGATCACCGTGGTGAAATTGCCGGAAATGTCGCCCAGCGCGGCCGAGTTGGCCGTCGCCGCCGCCACCGTCAGGGAGAGCTTGACCGGGGCGGCGTCCGTCAGGCTGATCCCGGCCAGCTGTCCATCGACCGCCAGGGCCTGCAACGCGGCGAGATTGGCGAAAATATCGGTGGAACTGTCGTCGATCTCCACCGACGCCACATGATCCGAGGCGGTGGCGAGCAGCGTTTCGGCGGCGGCGACCGAGGCGACGCCGGTCACGTCGAGGGAATAGGGGCCGTCGATGATCGACAGGACGCCGCGATCGGCGGTCAGTTGGGCGGCCGTCACCGTTTCGGTGTGGGCGGTGGCGTCGGTCACCAGCACGCCCAGCAGGCTCCAGCTCGGCATCATCGTCTCGAGGGCGTCGAGATTGGCGAAGATGTCGGCGGCGCTGTCGGCGACCGTCACCTGATACGGCGTCTCGCCCTGGTTGAAGGTCTGCAGGGCGGCGGCGGCGCCGTAGCCGACGTCGACCGGGATCTGGGCGACGTCGCTGGCCTGCTGGCCGTTGACCGCGGTGACGTCGAGGATCGCCACCCCCGGTGTCGCCGGCGCGGTATAGGTCAGCTTGGCGAGATCGCCGGCCGAGACGACGATGGTCGCGCCGGTGCCGAGATTGACGGCGCCGTTCAGATTGATGCTGCCGCCGCCGGCCTCGATGCTGACGTCATAGGTCGTGGCGGTGCCGATGGTCTTGAACAGGCTGGCGACCGGGACGGCGCCCGAAGGCGCCGCCAGCGGATCGACCGCGGGCAGAACCGTCAGCGCGGTGCCGTCCACCGACCATACGGTTTCCAGCGGCGTGCTCCAGCCGGTGCCGTCATTGCCGGAGACGAACAGCTCGATCAGGCCGCCGGAGGCGCTGCCGGCGGTCATGGTCAGCTTGCTCAGATCGCCGGCCGAGACGACCATCTGGCCGGCCGCCTGCTCGGTCGAGTTTGCCTGGTCGACAGCGCCATTGAGTTGGATCGAGCCATTGCCGAGCAATTGCACCATATATTGGGCGACCGCCAGACCGGCGGTGTCGCTCGCCTGGATCTGCGCCGCCACCGGCACGACGGCGCCGGCGGCCATAGATGAATTGGTCTGGTTGAAGGACGGGCTGGTCTCCGTGGCCAGGCTGGCGACCCCCTGGGAATTGGCGATCACCACGTTCGGCGCCGCGGCATTGTCGATGGCCACGTCGCCGGCCTGGCCGGCGATGTCGCTCATCGACACCTCGAACTGGGTGATGTAGCCCTGATTGGCCCCGGTGGCGCCCCACGGGTTGCGGATGATGAAATCGCCGGTGGCGGCGTCATAGCCCATCACGGCATAGGCGTGGTCGCCGATCAGCAGCTGGTTGCCGGCGCTGTCCGTGGTGCCGGCTGCGTTGGTGCCGGTCTCGACGATCACGTCCTGATGGGCGTCGACGGCGTTGATGATGATCGATTTGTAGGCCGCCCAATTGGCGCTGGAACTGTAGAGATAGAGAATGTTCGACGCGTCGGTCAGATTGGTCAGCACGTCGAAGGCGGTGTCGGCCGAGATGTTCTGATAGGAATTGACCGCCGGATGATCGATGTTGCCGGTCGAGCTGAGCTGCGCATAGGCCTTTTCGATCAGATCCGCCCACAGGCCCTGGGACTGGTCGGCGGCATAAGCGTTGTTGAAGATCAGGCTGTGCTGGTAGGTGGGCAGCTGGTCGTTCACCGTCACCCAGGTCGCCTTGCCGTTGACGTAGAAGCGCAGGCCGTAAGTGCCGTTGCCGTCATCGACGAACATCGACTGGACCAGGCCGGGATGGTTCGCCACCGCCTCGATCATGCCCGAACACAATTCGCAATCGCCGACCACGCCTTGCGCCACGTCGGCGATCTGCGGCGCTCCGCTGGTGCCGAACAGGGCATCGTTGTACACGCCATAGACCGGGTGCAGCGTCGGTTCGCCGTCCTGGGCGGGGACGGTCGGGTCCGGCAGGTCGGTGCCGAGGAACCACTTGCCGATCAGCTCGTTCATCTGCGCGGCGCTGGTGCCGGCGCCGAGATTGCCCAGCGGCGTGGCGACCGCCGAGCCGCCGTTCCACTCGGCGTTGGCCTGGCTGCCATCGACGAGCTGGGTGAAGATCGAGGCGACATAGTCCGAGGTGACGATGCCGTTCTCGAGATTGGCGGCGACGGTCTTCAGCGCCGCGAATTCGGCTGCGGTGACGGCGCCGCGGGCGGCGACGTCGCGCAGGATCTGCAAGGCGCCGTCATAGCTCAGCGTTCCGCCGGCGGTGACGGCCTCGACATCGGCGAGAATGCCCGGGTCGCCCAGCGAGGCGATCCAGGCGGTACTATTCTGAGACGTGGCGATGATGACACCCGAGAACGGCAACCAACTGGCGAAAAGTAGAGCGTTGGACGGCTCTCCTGTCAATTGACGCAAGTGTTACCGACTGTTTCGGCGCGGCTATTTCCGCCCCGACATCTGGTGCGCGAATTCCTGTCCGGCCACCCTTAATCTGCCGGCATCGTCGAACAGCGAAATACTGTCCTCGCCGTCATAGGAATACCAGACCGCCACCTTCATCCCTCCCGCCATGGCCGCGCGCAGCAGGGGACGCACATGGGACGGGTCGGCATCGCTGCGCCGCAGCGAGATCTCGTTGCTCATCACCGGCTTCCCGGTGATCCGCCCCAGCGCGTCGATGGTCTGCGACAAGGCCGCCGCGTCGCCGCCGTTCCAGTGGAAATTCACCGCATCGATCGGCGCCATCCGGTAATAGGGCACCAGCCCGTCGCCATTGGCCAGCAGCCTTTCCCGCAGATCGGGGGGGACCTCGTCGGCGCGGTGGAACGAGCAGACCGAGCCCAGCCGGTCGTAGAAGGCGCGCCTGGCATAGTCGCAGGCAAGGTCGGGCTTTCCGTCGCGCAATAGTTGCAGCCAGGTCAGGCCGGTGGCCGCCTCGTAGGACAGGCCGCCATTGGCGCATTGGGCGCCGTGCTGGTGCGCCACCTTGCAGGCGGTCTCCAGCTCCTCGTGATAATCCTGGGCGGTGCCGGCGAAGCGGTAGAGGCGGTTTTCCTCCTCCTCGACCACCAGCATGGCCGGATGCCACTGATCGAGCATCGCGGCCACCGTGCGGCCATAGACTCCCAGATCGTCGGGCGGCGAGGAAGGGCGGTGCGGCGACGCGTCGTGACCGCTATTGCGCACGGTCAGGACCAGCGACAGCCCGCTGCGCGCCAGCTCGCGGCACGAGGCGCAATTGGCGTCGGCGCGCCAGCGGTCGGCATAGAGCGTCGGCGGGCGGAACCAGGCGACGCCCAGAGCGCCGGCCCGCGCCGCCATCATCGAGAAATCCTGGCCCGGCGCCGGCCACAGCATGACGCCGAACGGGTTGTCGGCCAGCGCCGCGGGCGAGGCCGCGGCCAGCAGGAGAAGGAGAAGCAGCCGCCTGATCATGATGCGGTCATGATGCTGAAGGCGGCGGATGGCGCCAAGCCGAAAATCGGCTTATGGTTGGAGCAAATTTGGTTCCAGGAGATGTGTCGTGCGTTTGTCCCTGTCCCGTTTCGCCGCCGGTTTGGCCGTTTTCGCTCTGGCCGGCGCCGCCTCGGCGCAGTCCAGCCAGCCCAAGATCCAGCTCGGCAAATATGAGAGCGCGCTGAAGCTGATGGACCAGGGCCAGTGCGACAAGGCCCGCGAAATGCTGTTCCCCAACGGCAAGATGGCGCAGGGCGACGAGGTGGCGATCTCGGACATCGGCGATTGCTATCTGGGGGCGGCGAAAAAGATCCAGGACCCGGCCGAGGCCCAGAAGACCCGCGAGACCGGCGCCGGCTGGATCCTGCGCGCCGCCGATATCGGCATCCGCGAAGCCCAGGCGACGGCGGTCAAGCTCTATCTCGACGACAAGATCTTCGTCGCCGATCCCTATGAGGCGGGGAAGTGGTACCTGATCTGGCAGAACAATCGCAGCCAGATGCAGCTCGGCCAGGTCGAATTCGACCCGAACCTCTCGAAGCAGCTCAACGCGTTCGGCAACGACGTCTGGGCCGAGGCCAAGGCCCGCGCCGCCGCCTGGCGTCCTACTGCGTTGAAGTCTGATTCCGCTCCTTGAACCGCTTCAAGGCGGCGGAGAACTGGTTGGCCAGGTAATTGGCGGAATCGACCGCCGCGTCGCCCTGGGCCAGCCAGGTCAGGGCCAGTTCCTGGCCGACGTCCGAGGGCGCCGTCTCGGCCTGTTTCTTCAGGCAGGCCTTATAGCCTTCGAGCTGGTTGACATGGGCCTGGATGGCGTCATGCGCCTGCTTCATGGTCTCTTCGTCGGCCTGGGCGCCATTCGGCACCGTCGGCGCGGCGCCCGGCCGGACGCAAGCGGCATCGGCGCCGCTGGCGGCCAGCAGCAGAAGAATGGCAGTGATCGGGGCTTTCATGACTATCCTTTTTCGAACTCGGGCTCGGGCAGCGGCACCGGGGCCGCGTTGCCCCAATTATGCCTGCCCGCGAGCGAAACGAAAGCCCGAAGCGCGGGCGAGAATCGCCGCCCGGCGATGGTGGCCAGCCTGATCTGGCGGTTCATCTCGGGTTCGACCAGCGGCCGGGTGGCGATGCCGGGCAGCATCGGCAGGAATTCCGGCATCACCGCGCAGCCGAGCCCGGCCAGGATCATCGCCTGGATCCAATCCTCGCGCTCGGTCTCGAAACAGACATTGACGTCGGCCTCGTCCGGAATGCCCAAGCTGTTGAAATGGTCGGGATATTCGCAATTGATCCGCGACAGATAGTCTTCCTTGTCGAGCTCGCGATAGGGCACCACCGGCATGCGCTCGAAGCGATGCCCGGGATAGAAGGCGACGACATAGCGCTCGGAATAGAGCGGGATGGCGTCGAAGCGCTCCGGCAGGTCCGGCAGTCCGACCAGGGCGACGTCGATCTCGCCGCCCATCAGCAGCTCGACGATTTCCCGGCCGGGGGCGTCCTTCAGCGTGATGTCGATCGAGGGCAGCTCGCGGCGGAAGCGCTTCAGGAAGCTGATCAGCCGGGTCGGGCCGATGGTGCACATCACGCCCAGCCGCACCGAGCCGCTTTCCAGCTTGTGGAAACTGTTGGCCTCCAGCCGGACCGCCTCCGAGGCGTGATAGACCGCCTCCAGATGGGGCCGCATCAGCCGGCCGAGATCGGTGAGGTGCGTCAGGCTGCGCTCGCGGGCGAAGAGCGGGCCGCCCAGCTCTTCCTCCAATTTCTGGATCGCCTTGGTCAGCGAGGGCTGGGCGACGCCGCAATGTTCGGCGGCGCGGGTGAAATTGAGGGTTTCGCAGAGGGCCACGAAATAGCGCACCTGATGCATTTCCATGGCGCGCCTCCCTCAGCCGGGTCCGCCGCTGCTGATCGGCAGCCGGTCGTCGTCATGATCGGAAATGGCGGCGATCAGCCCGTCCTGCAGCCAGGCCCCGAGGATGCGGCCGATCTCGGCGCCGCCCTCGTCCAGCCCTTCGGCGGCGAGGAGGGCGCAGATCTCGGCGAAACCGGCGCCCTCCAGCATCAGCCGGGCGGCGCGCTCCTCGGCGGCGTCGATGCTGCGGAAGCGGGCCGACAGGCCCTGACGCCAGACGCGGATGGCGCCGGCGATAGGCTGGCGCTCGGCCGGCGGCGGTGTGGCGCCCTCGGCCAGGGCGCTCCAGATCGCGGCGCAATTGCTGGTCACCGGCCCGAGCGCGAGGGTCGGGACGGGATAGAGCACGGCATTTTCCCAGTCGATCCCGGCAAGGCCGGACGGGTCGAAAGCCCCGGCGTCCGGGCCGTCGAAGGCGCGGCGCAGGGTCCATTCCAGCCAGGCCAGTTCGGCCACCTCCGGATCGTCGGGGTGGAGCCCGGCCAGCGTGCGGTCGAAGCCGCCGCCATAGACGTTGAGGGTCCAGGACGAGGGCGGATGGGCGGCGATATGGGCGTGGGCCGCCGCCTCGAAGGCGTCGTCGCCGAGCCAGGACCAGCTTTTCTCGAAGGTATCGCGCAGGACGCCGAGAAGCTGGGCGCGATAGGCGTGGTGATAGACCGACAGATCGCCCACCGCTTCGGCGGCCGCCCGGTTCGGGCGGTCGAGCAGATAGGCGCAGAAATCGCTTTGCAGGTCGGGCAGCTTCATGCCGCCTCGCTTCGCGCCCGGGCGGCGCGGTCCTTGGCGATCTCCAATTCGGCCAGCAGTTCGTCGAGCGGCGGAATGTCGTCGTCGCGCTCGATCATCGCCGCCACCGGACCGATGCGACGGCAGGCTTCCTCATAAAGGTCCCACACCGGATCGGGCACCGGATGGTCGTGGGTGTCGATCAGCATGGTGCGGCCCTGGCTGTGGCCGGCCAGATGAAGCTGGCGCACCCGGTCGAACGGGATGGCGTCCAGATAGTCCATCGGCTCGAAGCCGTGATTGCGGCCGCTGACATAGATATTGTTGACGTCGAGCAGGAGATAGCAGCCGCTGCGGCGGCTGAGTTCGGCCAGGAACTCCCACTCGCTCATCTCCGAGCTGCGGAAGGTGACGTAGCTGGAGGGATTTTCGATCAGCATCGGCCGGCCGAGAACGTCCTGCGCCTGGGCGATATTGTCGCAGACCAGGCGCAGCGCCTCTTCGGTATAGGGCATCGGCAGCAGATCGTGGGAATTGAAGCCGCCCGTCCCGGTCCAGCACAGATGGTCGGACACCCAGAGCGGCTCGACGCGGTCGGCCAGGGCCCGCAGCTTCCGCAGATAGTCGCGCCGCAGCCCTTCGGCGGCGCCGATCGACATCGACACGCCGTGCAGGATGACGGGATGGCGCCGGCGTACCTGGTCGAGAATCCACAGCGGCCGGCCGCC
>Ga0213872_10002145_pt1 | contig 11831 bp, 9 predicted proteins | sample VelepicomBERX_R2_FD_160071 | JGI IMG/M metagenome (GOLD analysis project Ga0213872, IMG submission 160071) | Rhizosphere microbial communities from Vellozia epidendroides in rupestrian grasslands, the National Park of Serra do Cipo, Brazil - RX_R2 | ecosystem: Host-associated > Plants > Roots >... | reverse complement strand
AGACTTTTTTCAAATAAATGAGACCAAAACGAAAATCATCAAATTGGTAGGATCGAAAGCAAATGGCCGATATGAATCGGCCATTTGCTTTTATAGCTCTTAACATTACGGTTTATCTGGGGGTTTTTGTGGGTGATGTGCGCCAACTTTAAAGCCAGAGGAAAGCGCCGTTCCATCCTCAAGCTCGACCCGCAAAATGCGCTCACGCGCGTCATAGCCGATCGCGCGCAACTTGCCGGCGTTGATCTTTTTCATTTCCATAACTCGCCCCAATCCAAATGCTTTTGAATAAGGTATGCCAAGTGGGTAGAGGAAAACCTGCTACTCTTGAAGCGACTACCTATTCGCAAAGCGCAATGATCTGATTGAGCGATTCGCAAGCTTGCGCAAATAGCGGCTCGGGAATCTGCTTCATCGGATGCGCTTTGGCGCCGCGCATTCTCCAGTCAAACGACTTTGGCTGGTGGGTCAGTATGTAACTCACCACACCTTTGGCACCGCTGAATTTGACGGCAAAAGGATTCGATTCGTTGAATGCTGCGGTCGTCATCGGCAAGCCGATTACGATGCCAGTGCGCTCATTGAACGGCTTAGGTGAGAGCACCAGCAAGGGATGAATGTCCTTCATTTCGCGGCCGGTTTGAGGATTGCAATTAATCCAAATCACGTCCCGTCTGTCTGGTGCCCAATTCTTGCGGGCTGCCATCAAACAATCTCCGCGCCGATCGGTTCGGATACCATCACCTCGCCGCCGTGTATTGTCGGATCAAATAGCGCCAACTTCTGGGCAAGAGACAGTTTCGGCTTGCCGACTGCCCTCACCAACACGGAATGATCTTGAAGAACAACCTCGACCGGCTGGCCGACGACGAAACGCGCAGACCGGGCGATTGAGGCAGGAATCCGCACCGCCAGGCTGTTGCCCCATTGTTGAATCGAGAGACTGGCTGTTTTGTTCATGATTGGCTCCTATGTATCAACAAGTATAGCCGAAGCGCGCCACGTGTCAACCTGTCGATACATTGCCATCCGATAACCGCCTACGCCTGCGTATCCCCCGGCAACTGCAACTCCAACTGCCGCGCAAAACTCGCGAAACTGTCGATCTTGCGGAAGCAGATATTGTCCTTGCCGCTGCCCTTGACCTCGTACATCAGCTCGTCGGCCGCCTTGGTCATGTCGGCGAAGAACATGTCGATGAAGCCGAACCAGGCTACGCCTATGGAGACCGTCACCGGCGGGAAGTCGGCGAGCACTTGTTTGATTGATTCGAAGATCTTGGTGCCGGCCGTGACTGCGTCGTCGTAGGTGATTTCGGTCAGCAGGATGGAAAACTCGTCGCCACCGAGGCGGCCGACGATGTCGCTGGAACGCAGCGTGCGTTGCAACGCTATGGCAACGGCGCGCAGGGCGGCGTCGCCGGCGTGGTGGCCGCGGCTGTCGTTGAGTTTCTTGAAGTTGTCCAGGTCCAGGAACAGCACAGCCAGCGGGTGGCCGTGGCGGCGGGCGCGTTCGACTTCGAACATGCCAGCCTCTAAAAAGGCGCGGCGGTTTTGCAGGCCGGTCAGTTCGTCGCGCCGCGCATACAGGTGTTCGCGCTCGACCTGTTTGCGCATCTGGATGAACTGGCTGGCGATCACCAGCGCCAGCAGCAGCGCTTCCACGGCGACGGCAAGCAGGCCCAGGTGTTCCACGTAGAAGGTGTAGAGGCCTTCCACTTCGGAAAGCGAAATCGAGACGATGCCGAGCGCAAAGAACAACAGCACGGCGACCGAGTAGTACGGTGCGGCAAAGTCGCCCTGGCGCGCCCGCAGAATACCCATGGTGAGGCCATAGCTGAGGAACAAGGCGACGCCGGCGCGGTCCAGCTCCAGCGACCAGTTTGGCTTGATGGCAGCCAACACGATAAAGCCGGCGAACAGGGCCAGCAAGGCCATGCCGGCGTAATGCATGCGCGGATGAACGGCGCGCGTGATGCCGAGCAGGCTCAGCACGAACACGATGTAGGCGCAGTTGGAAAACAGTATCGGCACGCTGATCAGGTAGAACCAATGCAGCTCGAAAAACTGCGGGTAGATCAGCAGCGCCGTGCCGTTGTACAGCAGGTTGCCGAGGATGAAGACGCAATACATGGCGTCGGTCAGGCTGCGCCGCATCAGCGCCAGTGCAATGTAGTAGAACGCCAGGCTCAGCAGAACACCCATGCTCAACAAGGTGATGGCGTTGCCGGGTGCGATGGCCTTGCGGTAGTGTGAAAGTGTGTCGATGTAGGGCGCCGGCTGCGCCAGGAAGAATGGAGAGGTTACTTCGCTGATCAGGCGGTAATGCCCCGCCGGCAGGTTCAAGTCGCGGCCGTGGCGCAGCAGAAAGGGATTATTTTCTTTGCTCTGGATGCCGCCTTCCAGCGTCAGCACCTGGCGCCCCTTGGCGTCGAAGATGTGGTGCGTGAAGCGGCCTATCACGCTGGAGTTCTTGAAGTCGATTACGTGCGGCTGGGCGTCGGTTAGTTCGAATTCGCCTTGGTAGATGTAGTGCCCGCCTACGCGCGACAGCGCCGGTACCGGCGATAGGTCTGTCTTGGCTAAATCGGTTTGGTCGGCGTATTGCCGAGCGACGCCGGCGTCGTACCACGTGCCGTGCAACGCCTGCGGCTCGGCTTGGCACGGTACGGCCACAAACAGCAGCGTCCAGGTCAACACGGCCAAAACCGCCTTCCAGAGTGCTTTCATCGTGATGCGCGAACCTTTCGGGAACGTAATCAAGCAAACAACTCGGATGCTGCCTCATATTGTCATCCCCTGCTACACCCTGCGCGGGGACGACGGGGTAAAGGGTTGCTGTTATTCTGACGCAATTACCCGCATTCGCAATGCGACACAACGCCGATTTTCATGCATGGTCACTCAAGCATGAAAACTCGCCAACGGGAATTTTTCCGTGATCACGCCCAGCGGTAGGCCGCCCTGGTGCAGCAGGTAGCTGCGCGACAGCAGTTGCGTATCGGCCGGCAGGCCGAAATGTTCGGCCACGGTAGCGCAATGTTCTACGCGGATGTCGATGATCTCGCGGTACATCTCTACCTTTTCCTGCTTCCAAAGGGTGCCGATCGGCGTATCCGTTTCCAGCAGCTTGGTCTGGATGGTTTGTGAAAAGCGTTCGAACACGAAGGTTGATTCAGCGTACACGTGCTTGCGCTTGGAATCGACCAGCATGATCTTGCGATGCAAGAGCCTGGCGTCGGGCGCGCATTGCATCTCGGCCGGTGCGTCGCCCTGGCCTATGAATTGTTCTATCTTGTGTACGCTGATTTTTTCGCCGGCGTATAGGGCCAGCAAGTGCGTGACTGAGCCGTCGGTGGTCAACAGTATCTTTTGGAACAGGCTGAGCGGATATTCGTGTGAAATCAGCTTGCCTTCGTCCAAAGGCATGGTTTCCATTTTCATTTCCATAGCAACAATTTGATAAATCGTTTTGGATGGGGGCAGGGCGCGGGTAGCGGCTGTCCCCTAAGTTCAATAAATATTCGATGCCGCCGTACTGTCGTTCCCGTGAATCGGATGGCCGTCGCGCAGTAATCCATAAGTCGGTTGCACGTCCGCACTCCCTATGGATTCCCGTCTACGCGGGAATGACGGGGGAAGTGGGCACTGCCGCAACGGCATGTCCCCGCCATCGACAGCTCTGGCAATTTATTTCTGGTTGAAGTGCGAAGACCAAACAACACTGAGAATTTTCCAGCTGCCGTCGATACCCTTCATCACCTGCCAGGTCTCAACACCATAGTTCTGCACCTTGCCGTCAATCAGGAATTCGAAGTCGAACATGACCCAGCCTACGTTGGCGTCTTGCGTGATCTTGATGTTGTAAAACTTTTCTTCAACAGGCTTGGGCGACATGCCGATGAATTGTGCGAACTGGGTGAAGCCGCCGGCGGCGACGCCGTTGAAATTGACGTCGTATTTTTCCTGCACCATCTTGATGCCGTCGGCCGGCATGGGCGAAGTGAACAGGATGCCGGAATTCACCAGCAGGCTGGAAAGCTGGCGCGGGTTCTTGCCGACGATGGCGGCGCTGAAGTCCTTGGTGAGCTGCATGATGGCAGCCGTGTCTTCCGGCGTGCTTTCGGCGCGGCTGGCATAGGGTGCATCTTCGGCATGGGCTGCGCCGCAGGCCAGAGCTGCGGCAAGCAGGGCGGCAAACAGGGTGACAAATGAGAAACGAAACATGGCGATCTTTCGGTTCGGAAGTAAAGGCGTCATCGTATACGAGATTGGTGCAATCCGCCCCCCAATGTGGCTCAGTCGGGCGCTACGCAAGCACTATGCCGCACGCGCCAGGGCGCGTTCTATCAAGGCTCCGCGCATGGCGATCTTGTCGGCATCGGCTTGCAGCAAGGCTTGGCGGCGCAGCAGCAGGCTCCAGCCCGACCAAGCTACGGCGTCGGGGTCGGACGGCGGCGCCATTGCTGCCTCTGCGCCGGCCAAGACCTGCTCCGCTTGCGCAAAGCTGAGACGCAAACTTTCACTCACCAGCTCTCTCGGCAAGCCCTGCAGGTGACGCCGCAACAGCAGGCGCAGGGCGGCGATGTGGGCCGCCACCAGGTAGTTGTCGACAATGAACAGGTGAATGTCTTCCACCGCATGGTGCTTGCTGGGCGGCTCGTCCAGCATGCGAACCAGGGCCGCGCCCAAGCTGCCGACGCTGTCGAAAAAGCGTTTGCGGCAAATGCGGTAGACGAAGTCGTCGCCCACCTTGCCGGTCAGCAGGTCGCTGGTGGCGCCCAGGTAGCGGCGGTTGGCTTCCAACACGTTCCGAATCAGCTCCGGCAAGGCGCGGTATTCCCAGCTCGGCAGCACGAAGCTGAACAGCGAAGCGATGGCCACGCCGATCACGGTGTCGAGCAGGCGTTCGCCAATCACATGGTGGCTGCCCGGCGCCAGCAGGGCGATCTGCAACAGGATCTGCATGCTGGCAAACACCGCCGCATAACGGTACTTCACGTACAGGAAAGACGGCACGCCCACCGTGGCCAGGAACAGGAAGCCGAGCAGGGCCAGCGGCGCATGCACGTAATGCAAAATCAACGCGGTCAGCACGCAGCCGATCAGGGTGCCGATCAGGCGGTCGCCACGGCGCTGCTTGGTCATACTGAAAGTGGGCTTGAGCACGATCACGATGGTCAGCACGATCCAGTAGCCGTGCGAGGCATAGGGCAGGTGCTCTGCCACCAGCAAGCCGAAGGCTACCGCCATCGACAGCCGCAGCGCAAAGCGGAAGGTCGGCGACTGCCAGTGCAAATTGCTCAACAACACGCCCAGCTCGTATTTCTGCTGGCTCAGGAAGGGCGTCATGTCCACGCCGGGCACGATGGGCAGTTCGCCATCCACCTTCTGGGTCGCTACGTGCAGCTTGGCGATGGTGTCGGCCACGGAATTGAGCTTGTTGAAGGAGGTACGCAGCAGGGTCAGGGCTTCGCCGTTCGGGTCCGCGGCTTGCAGGCGCGCAATTTCGGCTTCGATGGCTTGCCGTTCGGGCCGGTAATCGACGCTGGAGAACGAAGGGCGCGCGCGCGTGACGGCGAAGGCGATGCTTTCCGTATCTTGCGCAGCCTTGCGCGCCATGCTATGCAGTACGTCCAGGATGTCGGCGTCGGCCAGATGCTTGTGCAGCAGCGCGAAATCGGCGTGGGTGGCCAGCACCAGCTCGTACAGGTCAAGCATGCCGTAGTGCACCTGGACCGAGATCATGTCGCGCGCATCAGGGTTGCCGCGCAGGATCATGTCGCGCGAGGCCTGTTGCCTTTCCGCCAGCACGCTTTGCTGGCGCACCAGCAAGTTGAACTGCTCGTGCAAGTCGGTATGAACGTCGTAAAAGCCGGACTTGATCTCGATATACTTGGCCAGTTCGAACAAGGCTTCGGCCAGCACCTGCTGCTTGATGCGAAAGCGGAATACCCAGGCCGCCGTCATCGCATAGGCAAGGTAGGCCGAAGCGCCGGCCAAGAACAGCAGGCTATGCAGCACCGCCTGGCCCGCGCTCAGCTCGTTTTCCATGGACAGCGTCATGATCAGCAGGGCCGCGAACTGCAAGGGCATGGTCTTGCGGCCATAGATCACCATCATGCTGGCGATGAAGCTGACCAGCACCAGCATCACGCCCAACAGCCAGTGGATGGGCGCGCACAGCGTGATAACCAGCGACACCACGGAGCAAAACAGCACGCAGGCCAGCATTTCGTGGAACTTGTGGCGCAACGGACTCGGCAAGTCCATGAAGCTGGTGCACAGGGCGCCCACGCACACCGTCATCGCCACCGGCAGGTTGGTGAAGTACAGGGCCAGCAGGGTGAGACCGATAACGCCGACCGCAATGCGCAGGCCGGTGTAGAAGTAATGGCTGAAAAGGAAGGTGCGCGGGTTGAGGGCGTAATGCATTCTACTGAGGCATTGGACTAAGCAATGGCTATGTGCATTTGCGACAATGCAATAGCTCACACTTTAGCCGATTTTCAACTCTCCGTCGCCCCCGCGCAGGCGGGGGTCCAGGTAGCTTTTGATTTTTTGCCTAAGCCAACTTCAACCTGGGCCCCCGCCTACGCGGGGGCGACGGATGATGTTCGATTTAATAAGGCGAAAATGCGCTCGGTCGATGAGGTACAACGTATAGAACGACTCGTTACTTCGCCGCCTGCACCACATCCCCCGACCAGCCGCCACCCAATGCCTTGATCAGGAACACCGAAGTCGTCATCTGCTGCCCGTGGATCTGCACAGCCTGGCGCTGGTTGGCCAGCAGGGCTTGCTGGGCAGTGATCACGTCCAGGTAGGTGTCGAGCCCGCCGGTATAGCGGTCGTTGGCCAGGTCGAGCACGCGCTGCGCGCTGCGCACGCTGGCTTCGGCCATGTTGCCGGCGCGGCCCAGCAGGCCAAGGCCGGAAATGCCGTCTTCCACTTCCTGCATCGCCACCAGCACGCTTTGGCGGTAATTCGCCACCGAAGCCGTATACCCCGCTTCGGCGATTTTGACGCCGGCGCCGGTCTTGCCGGCGTCGAACAGCGTTTGCGTCGCCGACGCGCCAAGCGACCACAGCACGCTCGGTGCGCTGAGCAGCGTGCTCATCCGGTTGCTGTCCCAGCCGTAAGTCGGCTGCAGCATGATGGTCGGAAACCAGGCCGACTTGGCCACGCCGATGTTGGCGTTGGCCGCGGCCACGGCGCGTTCGGCCGAAGCCACGTCGGGGCGGCGCTGCAACAGGTCGGCCGGCAAGCCGACCGGAATGGCGGGCGGCGTGGCCATGCTGACGTCGGGCGCCAGCTTGAATTGCGGCGCCGGCGTGCCGGTCATGGTGGCCAGCGCATGTTCGAATTGCGCTCGCTGGTTGTTCAACAGTTCAAGCTGGGTATGGTTGGCATCGAGCAAAGCCTGTTGCTGGGCGAGGTCGAGACCGGAAGCCAGGCCCAGCTCATGCCGCGCGGAGATGAAGGCCAGTGCTTTTTCCTGCAAGACCAGGCCCTGGCGCACCACGTCGATTTCGGCATCGAGCGCGCGCAAGTTGAAATAATCGGCGGCCAACTCCGCCATCAGCACCAGGCGCGCATTCTCGAAATCGGCAACGGCTTGCTGGCCGGTTGCGCGTGCGCTTTCGGCGCTGCGGTGCACGCCGCCGAACAGGTCGGCCTCGTAATTGACGGCGAAACCGAGCTGGAAATTGCTCTGCACGGTAGACTGGTTAGGCACGCCATAAGCGCCGAGCGGACGGTCGGCCGATATCTTTTGGCGCGCGGCGCCGGCTTGCAGGTTGGCTTGCGGCAGCAGGGCAGCGGTGCCTATGGTCACTTGCGCACGTGCCTGCTCCAGGTGGGCGGCGGCGGCGCGCAGGCTCTGGTTTTGCGCCAGCGTCAGGTCGGCCAGCCGGTTCAGCTCGGCGTCGTGGTACATCTCCCACCAGTTGCCCTTGAGCGCGGCATCGTTCGGCTCGGCGGCATGGAAGTCGGCAGATTGCCAATTGGCCGGCAGCGGCGCGGTGGTCGCTTCCGGCTTCTTGTAGTCGGGGCCGACCGCGCAACCAGTCAACACAGCGGCCAGGGCCGCGCCCAGCGCCGTCAGCACCGCCGGATTGATGGCCTTGCGCATCATGGATGGGCCTTCTGCGCCGCGGCGCCGTCGGCTTGCTTGGGCTGCGTGACGATGACCACGTCATTGTCGGCCAGCGAATCGGCTGGGTTCAGCACCAGCTTGTCGCTGGCAGTAATGCCGTCCAGGATTTCCAGCGCATTGCCCAGATCATGGCCTATCATGACCGGATGCAGCTTGATGTGCCCACTGTCGTCCACCACGGCAATGCGCGCGCCTTCCGGACGGAACAGGATCACGTTGGACGGTACGGTCAGCGCATTGGAGGCGCCGCTGACCGGCAGCGCCACTTGCACGTAGGCGCCGGCCAGCAGCTTGCCGTCGCGGTTAGGCAGATTGATTTCGATCTGCAAGGTGCGCGTAGCCAGGTCGATGGCGCCGGCGGTGCGCGCCACCGTGCCCTTGAAGCGCTGGCCTGCCAGTTCTGCCTGCGTTACCGTGACCGAGTCGCCGGCCTTGATGCGCTGCGCATAGGCTTGCGGCACGTAGACATAGATGCGCAGCGGGTCGACCTGGGCCAAGGTGAACAGCGCACGGCCGGCGCCGCCGTTGCCGGCGTCGATCAAGTCGCCGACGTCGACATTGCGATGCGTGACCACACCGGCGAACGGCGCCACCACTTTCTTGAAGCCTTCCAGCTTTTGCAGGCGGCGCACGTTGGCGTCGGCTGCGGCCAGGTTGGCTTGCGCCTGGGTATAGGCGCTGGTGCGCTCTTCCAGTTCCTGCTGCGTGACCGCATCCTTCTTGCGCAGCGCTTCCCAGCGCGCCGCGGAGGTCTTGGCCAGCTCCAGGCTGGAAGCAGCTTGCTGCTGGGCGGCGACCGCCTGCGACAATTGCTGGTCGACTTCGGGCGTGTCGATCTCGGCCAGCACTTCACCCTTGGCGACGTGGCTGCCGATATCCTTGTTCCAGTGCAGCACGTAGCCGCTGGAGCGCGCATAGATCGGCGATTCGATGAAGCCTTGCAGCGTGCCGGGCAGCGTCAGCGCATCGTTGTTGGCGACGCTCTTGGCATTGGTGGTGGTGACATACAGGTGGCCCTGCTCAGCCGTCGCTTCGGCCAGCGCATGCGCCTTGCTGACGCGCAGCGCGACCGTGCCCGCGGCACCGAGCACCAATACCGCCAGGATGCCGGCGCTGGCCAGCTTGGCGCGTTTCAGGATAGGGCCGCGGTGCGCGTGATGCGGCGTTCCATGCGGGTCGAGACCGTGGATGCCGAGAGCGGCGTGACGTTTATCAGACATTTCAGGTTCCTTCAACAGCTGGCAGGTTTGGCGGCAACTGCTTCTCGGCACGCGCTTGCCTGCGGTGCTCGAGATAGCGGTGGATGCCGGCAAAAACAATGGGGACAAAGAACAAGGTGGAAACCGTGGCGAACAGCAGGCCGCCGATCACGGCGCGGCCCAGCGGCGCATTCTGCTCGGCGCCTTCGCCCATGCCGATCGCCATCGGGATCATGCCTATGATCATGGCGGCAGCCGTCATCAATACCGGGCGGATACGCGTGGCGCCCGCTTCCAGCGCAGCCGACAGCGGCGGCAAGCCTTCCTGCATGCGCTGGCGCGCAAACGACACCATTAGGATACTGTTGGCCGTGGCCACGCCCATGGTCATGATGGCGCCGGTCAGGGCCGGCACGGACAGCGTGGTGCCGGTCAGGAACAGCATCCAGGCGATGCCGGCCAACGCGGCGGGCAGGGCGGTGATGATGATGAAGGGGTCGACCCAGGACTGGAAATTGACCACAATCAGCAGGTAGACCAGCACGATTGCCATCAGCAGGCCGAGGCCGAGGCCGATGAAGGACGACTTCATGGTTTCCACCTGGCCGCGCAACACGATGTGGGTGCCGCGCGGCAGCTTGGCTTCGGTGTCGGCCACCAGCTTGCGCACCTCGGTGGCAACGCTGCCGAGGTCGCGCCCCTCGACGCTGACGTAGAGGTCGATCACCGGCGTGATGTTGTAATGCGAGACATCGGCCAATTGATGCGCCGGCTGCACCTGCACCACGTTGCTCAGCAATTGCGGGACGGGCGCCGGCCCGGCCGCGCCCGCGGCGTTGGCCGGAACGCCGGCAGCGACAGGCGTACGCAACAGCGCGTCGAGGTCCTTGATCTGGTACTGCGGCGTTTGCACCGCGACGTTATACACCACGCCGTTGGTAGGGTTGAGCCAGAAGCCCGGCGAAACCTGGCCGCTGCCCGACAAAGACAGCAGCAGGTTTTGCGCTACGTCGGAGGGATTCAAGCCCAGTTGCTTGATCTGCGTGCGGTCCATGTTCAAGGCCAGCGTAGGCTGGTCCAGTTTTTGATGGATGTGTACGTCGACCGTGCCCGGCACCTGCTTGACCTCCTTCATCAAGTCGCTGGCGAAGCGGTAATTGGATTGCAAGTCGTTGCCGGCAATCTGGATGTCGATCGCCGCCGGCAAGCCGAAGTTCAGGATTTGCGTGACGATGTCGGCCGGCTGGAAAAAGAATTCCATGCCGGGGAAGCGGCGCGGCAGTTCGCGGCGCAACTGGTCGACGTACTCGCCACTGGGCCTATGGCCTTCCTTGAGCGAGATTAGGATTTCGCCGTCGAGCGTGCCTATGGTACCGGCATTGCTGTAGGACAAATTGATCGAACTGTAAGGCACGCCGAGATTGTCGAGCAAGGTGTCGAGATCCTTGGCCGGCACGATATCGCGGATGGCATGGTCGACCTCGTCTGCCAGGCGCGCGGTTTCCTCGATGCGGGTACCGGTCGGCGCGCGCATGTGCAGGCGGATCTGGCCGGAATCGACGTTGGGGAAAAAGTCGCGTCCGAGTCCGAACACCAGGCCGCAGGACAGCACGCAGAACGCCAGGAAGGCGCTGCCGAACGCCTTGCGGTGCGTCAGCAGCGTGGACAGAATCAGGATGTAGCCGCCGCGGAATTTCTCGAAAGCTGCATCGAAACTGCGGTAGACGCGCTGCAGCAGGCTGGGCTTGGCTTCGGCGTTGTGGGCGCGGTCCATCATCAGCATCACCATGGTCGGCACCAGGGTACGCGACAGCACATAGGAAGCCAGCATCGCGAATACCACGGCTTCGGCCAGCGGCACGAACAGGTAGCGCGCCACACCGGTGAGGAAGAACATGGGCACGAACACGATACAGATGCACAGCGTCGACACCAGCGCCGGTACCGCGATTTCGCCTGCGCCTTCGAGAATCGCCTGGTGCAGGTCCAGCCCCAAATGCAGGTGGCGCTCGATGTTCTCGATGGTCACGGTGGCGTCATCCACCAGGATGCCGACCGCCAGCGCCAGGCCGCCCAGGGTCATGATGTTGATGGTCTCGCCGAGCGCATACAGGATGATGATCGAGGTCAGGATGGACAGCGGGATCGAAACCGCGATGATGCAGGTGCTGCGCCAGTTGCCGAGAAACAGCAGGATCATGGCTGCGGTCAGGCAGGCCGCGATCAAGGCTTCGCGGATCACGCCGCTGATGGCCGCCTTGACGAATAGCGACTGGTCGAACAAGGGCACGATTTTCAGGTCCGCCGGCAACGATTGCATGGCGGTGGGCAGAATTGCGCGCAGGTTGTTGACGATGTCGAGCGTGGAAGCGCCGCCGTTTTTCAGGACCGACAGCAGCACGCCGCGGTGGCCGTTCTGACGCACGATATTGGTTTGCGGTGAAAAGCCGTCGCGCACGCGCGCCACTTCGGACA
>Ga0213872_10002144_pt1 | contig 11833 bp, 8 predicted proteins | sample VelepicomBERX_R2_FD_160071 | JGI IMG/M metagenome (GOLD analysis project Ga0213872, IMG submission 160071) | Rhizosphere microbial communities from Vellozia epidendroides in rupestrian grasslands, the National Park of Serra do Cipo, Brazil - RX_R2 | ecosystem: Host-associated > Plants > Roots >... | reverse complement strand
GTCGCGCAATATACCAGCCCGAACGGCTATTCGCCGGACCGCCTGACCAATTACGAAGTCGGCGTCAAAAGCGATCTGTTCAACAAGCGTCTCGAGCTCAATCTGTCCGGCTATTACATGAAGTGGAGCAGCGTCCAGCAGTTCCTCTATCTGCCGACCTTCAATCTGAACACCACGGTCGGCCTCAACGGTCCGGACTACGAGATCAAGGGTCTGGAAGCGCAATTGGTGGCCAAGCCGGCCAAGGGCTGGACCTTGCAAAGCTCGGCTTCCTACAACGACAACAGCCAGTCGAGCTCGCCTTGCTTGATCGACAATAATCCCGCCACTCCGGGATCGGGCAGCTGCATCACCACCGCCTTGCCCAAGGGCTCATCTTCCGTGGTGCCGTTCACCAACCCGTTCGGCGTGATCGGCGGAACTCCGGCCTTCAGCCCGCGTCTGCAAGGCAGCGGTCATATCCGCTATGACTGGATGTACGAGGATTTCAAATCCTACGCCTCGTTCGGCGCCTCTTATGTCGGCAGCATGTACAATCAGCCGGCCAATTATCCGTCCGGCGACGGGGTGCTGGTTCCCAGCACCACCTATCTGCGCTATCTGCAGCAATCCTATTACACGCTGGACGCCAATCTGGGGGTAACCAAGGACCATTGGAGCGTCGGGCTGTTCGGCAACAATCTGAACAACAGCCACGCTTCGATGTTCACCTCCTCGGCCCAGTTCATCAAATCCGAAGTGCCGATCCGGCCGCGGGTTGTCGGGCTGAAGCTCGGTGCGACGTTCTAAACTTTAACGGAAACAGGCGGGATCAGATCCCGCCTGTTGTCCTATGTAGCAAGACATGGAAACTCTGGAACAAGATGTCCGCCGCCTGCGCGACTGGCAAAGGCAGGGCCGCCACGCCGAGGCCTTCGCCGAATCGTCGCGCCTGGCGCAATCCTATCCGGAAAATCGCGATCTGCTTTTGCTGGGCGCCATCAGCCTGCGCCATCTCGGTAAGATCGACGATGCGCTGAGCCGGCTGGAGAGGCTGGAAAAGCTGCAACCGAGCTACAGCCTGTTGCATCAGGAACGCGGCCTGTGCCATGTGCCGCGAAAAGACGCCCCGAAAGCCATCGAAAGTTTGTTGCGAGCGGTCAATCTCAATCCTGCACTCCCAGCCAGCTGGAGCATGCTGGACGGACTTTACCGCCTGACCGGCGATCAGCGGAACGCCGCCACCGCCGCCACCCATGTCAAGCTTTTGAAGTCGCTGCCTCCCGAGGTGGTGACCGCCACCGCGCTGTTCCATGACGGCGAAATCCGGATGGCGGAACAGATGGTCCGCGCCTTCCTGCTAAGCCATGGCGATCATCCGGAAGCGATGCGGCTGTTGGCCAAGATCGGCGTCAAGGAAGGGGTGCTGGACGACGCCGATCTGCTGTTGCAAGGCGTCCTCGCCCTGGCACCCGACCATCGCGCCGCCCGCTTCGAATATGCCGAACTGCTGGCGGACCGGCATAAATTCCAGGAAGCCGGCGCGCAGCTCGCCCTGTTACAGAAGGACGATCCGGACAATCTGGATTATCGCTCGCTGCAAGCCACTATCGCCGTCGGCTTGGGCGAACATCGGCGCGCCATCGGGCTTTACCATCGCATGCTGGCCGAGCGGCCCGATCAGCCCGATTTCTATCTGTGGCTCGGCCACGCCAAGAAGACCATCGCCCAGACCGAAGACGCCGTCACCGCCTATCGCCGCGCCGCCAAACTCCGCCCCGATTTCGGCGACGCCTATTGGAGCATGGCCAATCTCAAGCGTTACCGCTTCGACGACGACGAGGTCGAGACCATGCGGCGACAGGAAGAGAAGGCGGCGCCGACCGACCGCTACCATCTCTGCTTCGCACTTGGCAAAGCCTTGGAAGACCGCGAAGACTATGAAGCGTCGTGGCGCTATTACGAACGCGGCAATGCCCTCAAACGCGAGGAAAGCCGCTACCGCCCGGAAGTCATCGAGAGCAACAGCAAAAACCAGATCGAAACCTGCACCAGAGCGTTCTTCACCGCCCGTGCCGGATGGGGATCGCAGCGTCCCGACCCGATCTTCATCGTCGGCCTGCCGCGTTCCGGTTCGACGCTGCTGGAACAAATCCTGGCGTCGCACTCGCAGATCGACGGCACGCAGGAACTCCCGGACATCCAGCATATCGTCCTGGAATTGCAGCAGGGCCGCGACTATCCCGCCGGCCTCGCCGATCTGACCCACGAGGATTTCCGGGCCTTAGGCGAGAAATATCTGGCCGCCACCCAAATCCAGCGCGGCGACAGGCCGTTCTTCATCGACAAGATGCCGAACAATTTCCGCCATATCGGCCTGATCCACCTGATGCTGCCCAACGCCAAGATCATCGATGCCAGGCGCGATCCGATGGCCTGCTGCTTCAGCAATCTGAAACAGCTCTTCGCCAATGGGCAGGAATTCACCTATAGCGTCGAGGACATCGCCCGCTATTACCGCACCTATGTGGAATTGATGGATCACTGGGACCAGGTCCTGCCCGGCCGCGTGCTGTTGGTGCGGCATGAAGAGGTGGTCGAGGATCTGGAAGCCAGCGTCAGACGCATACTGGATTATTGCGGATTGCCCTTCGAGCCGGCCTGCGTCGAGTTCCACAAGACCCGGCGTAGCGTGCGCACCCCGAGCTCCGAGCAGGTGCGCCAGCCGATCTATCGCGACGGCCTCGACCAGTGGCGCAATTTCGAGACCTGGCTGGCGCCGCTCGCCAGGGCTTTAGAAATCTAGCTTTGCCCGCCGAAAAAACCGGTTATTCTACCGTAAATTGAACTGCGGTGGTGTCCGATGCGCGGCTGCAAACTGGTTCTGGGTACGATTTTCCTCATCTCCGCCGGCGCCATGGCCGCGCCGCGCGCCTGCGGTCCCGACAAGGCGCCCGCCTCGCGATATGCGGTGACGGCGGGCGAGGTCAAGGATCTCGAGAAGAACATTGTCTGGGCCAGGTGCATGGCCGGACAATCCTGGGTAGAGGGAAACGGCTGCGTCGGTCCGCGCCTGGCGCCGCCGGCTGGTCAAGTGACGGCGCAAATTCCGGAGGGTTGGCGCCTGCCGACCATCGGCGAGATCGCCACTCTCGGCGACATATGCTGGAGCAGCGAAGCCAATAGATCCGTGTTCCCCAATATCAGCCTCGAGGGTATCGGCTGGTGGATCTCGGATCGCCAGATCAATGAAGGGGCGCCGGTGGCGGTGCGGCTCGGCGGCGGCCAGGTCAATGTCGCCATCGGCCAGACCAATGCGCTGGTGCGGCTGGTCAAGCTGTGACCCGGCAAGGCAACGAACTGATCCACTCCTATCTGACGCTCAGGAAGTGGATCGGCGGAATCGCGGTCGCCTTACCCATCCTTTTGGCGCTGGTGCATCAAGGCCCCGCCTTGACCTCGATCAGCCAGTCCTATTATCGCGACGTGAATGCAGTCTTTGTCGGCTTCCTCTGCGCCATCGGCGTCTTTCTCTTTTTCTATCGCGGTTATGACGGTCGAGACCGGACCGCGTCGCTGATCGCCGGCGCCTGCGCGATCATCGTCAGCCAGGTGCCTTGCGGCAGCGGCTGCCGCGCGCCGATGCCGCCGGTCGAGACGCTTTGGCAGTGGCGAGAAGACTATCCCAAGATCCTGACGGCGCTGCATTTCGGCGCGGCGGCGTTGATGTTCGCCGCGCTCGCCTATTTCTGCCTGGTTTTGTTTCCCGAAACCGACAAGCGCGGGCATGAAGGAGCGAGAAAACTCCGGCGCAATCGCATCTATCGCCTGTGCGGCTGGGTCATCGTCGTCACCATGGCGATCGCGGCGGCGGACCATGTCTGGGGCTTTCTTTGGACAGTCGGCACCTATTGCGTCGAATCCACCATGATCTTCGCCTTTGGATTTTCCTGGGCGGTCAAGGGCGAGAGTTTTTCAGCGTTGAACGACTGAACCCTCACATGCTCCGGACGCTTTCCAGGAACGATGCCACCTGCCGCTGCAGAGTCTCCGCCTGACCTGAAAGCGTCCCGGCCACGCGCAGAACGCCTTCGGCGTTAAGGCCGGTATCGGCGGCGGCGGCGGTGACGCCGCCGATATTCGCCGCCACGTCGCGCGTCGCGGCGGATTGCTCCTCGACCGCGCCGGATATCGAGGCGCTGATCTCGCTGACCGTCTCGATCGTCTTGACGATGGCCCCGATCGCGGTGGCGGTCGACTGGCTGGCCTCCTGGATGGCCCTGATCTGTTCCTCGATCTCGCCGGTGGCGCGCGCCGTCTGCGTCGCCAGCCCCTTCACTTCGCCAGCGACGACGGCGAATCCCTTGCCGGCCTCGCCGGCGCGCGCCGCCTCGATGGTGGCGTTCAGGGCCAGGAGATTGGTCTGGCTGGCGATGTTGGTGATAAGCTGGGTCACCTCGCCGATGCGGTGGGCGGTGGCGAGCAGGGTTTCGACCAAGGCTTCGGATCTGCGCGCATCGGCGACCGCCACCCCGATGCTCTCCGCGGCCTGGGAAATCTGCCGGGCGATCTCATCGACCGAGGTGGAGAGCTGTTCGGTCGCGGCCGAGACCATCGACGCCTGGCCGCTGGTCTGTTCGGACGCGGACGCCAGATCCTGGGCCGTCGATTTCAGATGCAGGGCAGAATCCGCCACCGATTCGACCATCCGCTTTATCCCGGTCTCGAAGGAATTGGCCAGCTCCTGGTTCTGCTGTTTGCGCGCCGACAGGTCGGTCGCGTATTTGACCACCTTGCAAATCCGGCCATTGAGGTCGCGGACCGGGTTGTAGGACGCTTCGAGCCACACCACCTTGCCCGCTTTGCCAAGACGCTTGAACTGGCCCGCGCGGAATTCGCCGCGCCGCAGATCGTCCCAGAAGGCTTGGTAATCCGGGGTGCCCGCATAGTGGGGATCGACGAATATGCGGTGATGCCCCCCGACCACCTCGTCGCGCCCATAGCCCATGACGCGAAGGAAATTCTCGTTGGCGTCGAGGACAGTGCCATCGAGAGCGAATTCGATCACGGCCAGGGAACGTCCGATGGCTTCGACCTTGCCGGCCAAATCGGCAAAGACCGCCTTCTGCGCCGTGATGTCGGTGGCGTATTTCACCACTTTCACCGGCCGTCCCGACCATCCCAGGATCGGATTGTAGGACGCCTCGATCCAGATCTCCTTGCCGCCTTTGCCGAGCCGGCGATATTGCGCCCGCTGCGGCTCGCCGCTTCGCAAGCTTTGCCAGAAGGAGCGATATTCCTGACTCTCGGCATAGCCCGGCTCGACGAACATGCGGTGATGCCGCCCGACGATCTCGTCGGCGCGATATCCCATCGCCGCGCAGAAATTCTGATTGGCCCGGAGAATGTTGCCATCGAGGTCGAACTCGATGATGGCCTGGGTCTTGTCCAGGGCATCCAGGACGGAATTTTGTCGCGTGATCGACTGCAGCATGGGACTCTCCTTCGGTTTGTCATTGGCAAACTAGAAAAACGCGATATATTTGTCCAGGACAAAATAGACAAAGGCAGCCCATGCCCACTCCCGTTACCGAAATCGAGGCCGAGACCGGCCTGTCCAAGGAGGTGGTTCGCAAATGGGAAAGCCGTTACGGCTTTCCGCGGCCACTGCGCGACGCCAATGGGGAACGGCTTTATCCCGATGAGCAGATCGCCGACCTCAAGCTGATCCGCCGGCTGATCGACGCGGGAATGAGGCCCTCCAAGGTGGTTGGCCTTGAACATGACGCCTTGCGCGGCCTGACCGAAGTTGTTTCGCTCAGGCCGGAATCCACCGAGGACAGCTTCATCGCCGACGCCCTGGCGGCGCTCAAGAAGCACGATCTGGAACAGCTGCAACAGATGCTGCGGCAGCGGCTGGGGGCCAAAGGACTGCTCGATTTTGTCCAGGACGATATCGCCCATTTGAACGTCGCTGTCGGCGAATATTGGCTGCGCGGCGAACTGCGCGTGTTCGAAGAGCATATCTATGCGGAAATCGTTCAGGATCTTTTGCGCCAGATTGACGCGATGATGCTGTCCGATGCCTCCGGACCGATGATCCTGTTGACCACGCCGCCCGGCGAATTGCACACCTTCGGCATCACCATGGCGCGGATCGTGCTTAAATTGGAGGGGGCGCGCTGCGTCTCGCTTGGCGGCCAGACCCCTGTGCCCGAAATATGCGAAGCGGCGGCGAGCCTCGGCGCCGCCGCGGTCGCCATTTCCGCCAGCATCGCCCACCCGAACCGCAAGATCGTGGCCTTCCTGAAGGAGCTGGCACGTGACCTGCGGCCGGAAACCGCGATCTGGATCGGCGGAATGGGGGCCGCCCGCCTTCCACCTGTGCCGCGCGTAACCGCCACCTTGACCTTCGACGCGGCGCGCCGGGCCTTGAGCGAGATCCCCCGCAAATGACGCGCTGGTCAGTGCGCCTGATCGATAATCGCGGCGAAACCAGATCCGAGGTGGTCGATGCGGAAACCGAGGGCGAGGCGACCAAGATCGCCGAATTGCGCTGTCCCGGATGGAACGCTATGACGTGCCGGCCCGCCGACCCACCGCCTGGCGGGCGACCTTGGACGCGACCCAATAATTGAGGCGCCGTAGGCCCTCAGGCTTCATCCAGCGCACTGACCGCCACCGCCGCCCCCTTGGCGACGAGATCGACCGCATTTTTCGCTCCGAGCTTGACCCTGGCGCCTCGCAGATGCTTCTCGACGGTCTTTGCCGACACAGAAATCGCCTCGGCGATCGCTTTGGCCGGATGACCCGAGGTCAGCAGACTAAGGCACTGACGTTCGCGGACGGTCAAATTCCAAAGCGATCTGCCCGCGTCGTTCTGCGCTTGCGGCCTCCCCTTCATACCCAGCGCGAAGATCCCTTTGGCTACGGCATGAGGCCCGTTGCTCACCCCAAGGCTGAGCTTGATATGTTCAATGTGATGTTCGACCGTGCGCTCGGAGATTTTCAGCGCATAGGCGATCTGCTTTGCGGACAGGCCTTTCGCCAGTTGTTCGAGGCAGCGCGCCTCCTGATTGGTAAGCGTCACCGGCTCGGTCAGCTCGACGCCGTCGGCAAGATAAAGCAGCCTGGACAGAGAAAGGGCGTTGCGTCCCTCTTGGTCAAAATAGGGCAGCAATATGCCCTCATAGATGGCAAAGGTGCCGACCATCGGCGTCATGATCCGCCGGAAGATCGGCGCATTTTCGTTTGTCGCCGCGGTGTAATTGGGCGCAAGCACGGAATCGATATAGGCGGCGTCGGGATAATTTCCGATCTCCTCACCCCGTGATTGGCGGAGGTCGAAGGCCTGGCGAAGGGTCTTTACCTTGTAGGCCAGGACCGAGTTCGCGTTCATATCCGAATGGAACAGGTTAGTGGCAGGATCGCAAATGGCGGACAAGGCCGCGCTTGCCGCCGCGATCCCCGCTCCTCCGACCGTCGCTTCCCAGATCCTGAGGGCTTCGCCAAACATCGGGTCGTGCTGGACATCGTCCAAATGCACTCGCCGCACCTTTGTCTCATACATGTCCGGTCCTAGGTATTTTTCCCCAGTTGCAGAGAATCCTGCACGACCAGAACATTGTTCCATAAAACCGTGTAACTGCACATACCCAGCACGGTTAACAAAGAAAATAGAAAAAATTTATCTAAACTATGATGGACCGCGCAACTACGCCAGCGGCGTTATTTTATAAAAATGTCAATAACATTTTATCAAAGACCAAAAATCTCTCCATATTGACGATCTACACAACAGGCTTGTCTACTAGACGCGCGTTCTTCGTGAGGAATTTATGACAATTAGCTACGGCAATCTGGATGCGCTGGTGGGGACGACGATCAACGCGACGAGCTTTTCCGACGTGTCAGGAATTTCGTCCAAAGTCGTCTCATCTTGGCTCGGTCAGTCCCCGCAATATTTCACCAGCCTGACAACCAGCTTGGCGACGTTCAACATGTCGCTTTTACAGTCGGCGACCATTACGGCGGTCGATGACAGCAGGAACCTGGTAACCATACAACTCAATCAGGCCGGTTTTCCCGCGGTATCTCAGCAACTCTATGCACTCGCCACGTCCGGCAACATGATCTTGCTCGATAATGACTATATGCAAGCCGAAGCGGGCAATCTGGCGGAAAACTCGTTCACGCATCTGAATGGCGGTGGCGCATGGGCAGTCGCTCTTGACGGGTCCAATTTGCGGACCGCCGCTTCGAGCACCGTCATTAACTGGACCGGCCTTTATCCGGCCAGTCTGACGGCAGCCCAGGCAGTCAATGAGTATAATGCGCTGGGATTTAACTTCCCTCAGGGCGTCCTGGTAGCGGACAGCGCAGCGAACGTGTCAGCCAATCTTTCTGCGTTAACGAACCTCGCTACCGACCTCGGCGGGATCGTCTTCACCGACGCCGGCACGCCGACACTCAATCTGCCGAGATCCTATTACAATATGGCGATGCTGAACCTCATTCAGTCGCCGGCCAATATTCACGTCACCAATGCTCTGGTGTCCGACATCCAGTATGGCTCCTTCAATTCAAGCATTCCCACCAGCGCGACGATCTCGGATACGGCCGCCCACATTCAAACCGGCCTCGATCTACTGGAGACCAATTTCGCGGCCGGCAAAGTGACCGGGGTAAATGCGACCGATCCGGGAATTCCAACCATTCACCTCTCGACGGCCCAGTTGACCGCGGACGCGCCGGTGCTGACGGCCATCGGCGGAACCGTCATCTTCGATGCAACACCATCGGGTTCGAGCAGCACGGTTAACGGGATCTCCGGTCGGGCCACCATCCTCGAACTTACAGGTAACGCCAGCGCCTACAGCTTCACCGCTAAAGGCGACGGGTTTCACTTCACTGTCAGCGGCAATGGCACAAGCGACCAGATTTCCAACGTTACCGAACTCAAGTTCGGGGATTTCTCCGATTTCGTCGCCAGTCAGACGCCACAAACGGCGGGCGGCGTATCATCGGCGCAGATCGCCGATCTCTATTCCGCGGTATTCGCCCGCGCCCCCGATGTGGCCGGGCTGGCCTATTACGAAAATCAGGCGGCCGCCAATCCGAGCCTGCCGATCACCCTCTATGCGCAGCAATTCCTGCAATCGCCGGAATATACCGGCAACAGCGCCCACAATTACGCCCAGACATCGCTCGGCGACGCCCAGTTCATCACCGATACCTACAACAATCTGCTGCGCCGGGGGCCGGCCTCTGGGGATGTCGCCTGGTACCAGGCCAATGTCATCCAGCCTTTTCTCAACGGCCTGACACCCGGCACTTCGGCCTATGCCAGCGCCGAACTCCAGGCGCATGCCGCCATCCTCGCCGATTTCAGCCAATCGACCGAATTCCTCGGCAATGTCCAGGTCACCGCTCAACATCCGAGCGACGCCCAGCATTGGCTGATCCTTATTTGAAGATAGCGCGACCCCACAAACTGCAAGTCAGGGCAATAGGATAGACAATGGCCACTGCAACGATCACATCTTTCCCGGCAATTGGCACTGCGGAGATTACCAATACAGGTGAAGTGGTAATTAGTGAAATTGGCAATTCGTCTTCGTCTTGGATACAGATATATAATAACGGTTCCGTATCAAATTTCACCATTTCCGGTGAAATTATTGGCGCCCCCGTCATTGGCAATAACGGGGAGATCGCCATTAACACTTATCAAAACTCTGGCACTCCACAGGTAACCGATGTTTCTTATATCATACAAAATGGGCAGATAACTCCGTTACCGCATTTTGATACATTCGGGACGCAAATAGCATCTATAAATAACAACGGCCAGATAGCCGGGACGCTTACCGCGGATTCTAGTACTACAGTCAACCAATCTGACGCAAATCTGTTTAATGCCAGTTTCACATGGCAAAATAATTCTTTTTCTCCATTGCTTTCCTCGGTGACATTCGGTGGGAAAAACTATTCTCTCGAGGTGCTCGCAGGAAATGGCGCCGGCGATCTGACCGGCTTTGCCGGCACCATGCTCGGCACCCCTTCCTACTTGCACGCATTTCTTTTGAAGAACGGAATCTCGACGGATCTTGGTCGAACCGGAGCACAGGCGGTCTCCGTGTCGCCCACCGCGATCAATGCTCAGGATGTGATTGTCGGCGGCGAGTCCACTGCTGTGGGGGCGATTCAGTCTATTCCGTTCGTTTGGCGGAATGGCATCATGTCGGCCTTGCCGACTATTTCGCCAACCGATCAGATCGCCTTCGCATCGGGAATAAACGATCTCGGCATCATCGTCGGAACCGACGCCGCTTCGACAGCGGGTCCCTACACTGCCGTCATCTGGGTAAACGGATCCCTTATCAATTTGAACAGCCTGCTGCCGGCCAACTCAGGTTGGGTTCTTACCAGCGCCACCGGCATCAATGATAGCAATCAGATCGTAGGAAACGGCACCTATAACGGCTCTGCAGCCACATTCGAGCTCACTTTGCCGATCATCACGGTGCCGGCGGCGATGGCGGTAGCGCAGTTCCAGTCCGGATCGACCATCACATCCACCGCGATTCTCGACAGCGCTGCCAATGTGAACGCGAACATCGATGGACTTGAAGCCATTGCGACCGCCGGATTGCTCGGCAGCGTTTCATTGACGGATGGGGGAACGCCGACACTTTCTGTGTCGGCCACCCAGCTTGCATCGGACGCAATGGCGTTGAAAGATATTGCGGGGAGCTACAGCTTGACGGTCACCGGCGTCGCGGCCGCAAATGCGACCAGCGATGCGGCAGTGGCGAATGTTGGAAAAATCCAGATTTCCGACAGCGCCATCAATGTCTCCGCCAATCTTGACAGTCTGGAGTCTCTCGCCGCCGTTGGGAAAATCGGATCGATCGCTTTGACCGACAGCTTCATTCCCACATTGACGATCTCGGCTGCGCAATTGTCGTCCGATGCAGCTGCGCTCAGGGACATCTCGGGCTATTACAGTTTGGCCGAGGCCGCCCCCTCCACCAGCGCGACGATCAGCGGAGCAAGCAGCGGGCTCGGCACCACGGTGACCTTTTCGGGCACCGCCAGCCAGTACACCATTTCCCCTTCCGGCGATCATGCCAGCTTCACCATTACCGGGAACGGCCTGACCGACTCTGTGAGCAATGTCCAGGCCCTGCGGTTCTCGGACCACACTCTGATCGTCGCGGCCCAACCCGGCAGCAATATGGTCACCACCGGAAACATTACCGAACTTTACGGCGCGGTGTTCGGACGGTTACCCGATGTCCCCGGTCTCTCTTATTACCAGCAAGAGCTGGCCGCCAATCCGTCACTGACTTTGACGTCGCTGGCCGAGAATTTCCTGCAGTCGCCGGAATATATGAACAATTCCGCCCACAACTACGCGCAGAATGCGACCGGAGACACGCAGTTCATAACGGACCTCTACAGCAATCTGCTGCATCGGGCGCCGGCTTCCGGCGACGCCGCCTGGTACGAAACCAACGTCGTCGCCCCGATCGTCGGCAGCACAACGCCTGGCACCGCGGCCTACACGGCGGCGCTGCTGTTGGCGCATGCCACGGTGGTAACGGATTTCAGCGCTTCGGCGGAGTTCCTGGGCAACGTCCAGGTGACCACGCAGCATCCCGCCGATGCGTCGCATTGGCTGGTGCTCATTTGATTGATTGTCGCCATTTGGGGCTATGAACTTGGCTGGGGCGCTAGGATTCGAACCTAGGAATGGCGGGACCAAAACCCGCTGCCTTACCACTTGGCTACGCCCCAAAAGCTCAGGGACCGGCACCATAATTTAAGGCGGGCCGGGATGCAACACGGC
>Ga0213872_10002143_pt1 | contig 11835 bp, 9 predicted proteins | sample VelepicomBERX_R2_FD_160071 | JGI IMG/M metagenome (GOLD analysis project Ga0213872, IMG submission 160071) | Rhizosphere microbial communities from Vellozia epidendroides in rupestrian grasslands, the National Park of Serra do Cipo, Brazil - RX_R2 | ecosystem: Host-associated > Plants > Roots >... | reverse complement strand
ATCGGCGCACAGCTCCCACAGCGCCACCGGGTGGGCCGGATCGGTCACGTCCAGCGCATAGTAGCCGCGGCCGCCGCCGTTCAGGCCCGCCACCAGTACAGTTTTCCACACACCGCCAATCTGTACGTCCGCCAACTCAGGCGAGCCGTCGGTGGTGAACTGGTGGTTGGTGCCGTAGGTAGTGCTGGCCAGCGCGTACAGCTTCTTCATCGTAATGCGCGGCACGTAGGCCCACAGTTCTTCGCCGGTGGCGGCACTGAAGGCGTGCAGCATGCCGTCATTGGCCGCCGTGAACACTGTACCGGGACGGTTGGCATTGGCGGTCTTGTAGGCCGAATAGGTCGGATCCGTGTAGCTCTTGCGCGGATCGCGCAGATAGGCAGGCTTGGACGAGGCGATATCGCCCAGCACGATGGGGATCGGGCCGGTAGCGTTTTGCGGCGTGTGGTCGGTCAGCGTGTAGGCGCGGAACAGATTGTCGTCGGCGTACTGCTGCTCGCCGCGCAGCCAGTTCACCAGGTTGGTGCCACTGTTGACGGTGGCCTTGTCCGAACTGGACAGCAAGGTGCACTGTGCCAGCGCGGTGCACTTGTTATCGAACCAGGCACGCTCGGTCGCCGTCATGGCGCTGTACAGGAAGTCTTTCAAGGTGTTGTTGGAAGTGTCCAGCATCTTGATCGTACGTGTATCGGTTGCAGGCGCCACCTTCAGGCCCACTGTATCGGAACTGATCCAGGCTGCCGTGGTGCCGACGATACCGGTGGCCGGGTCGATCTTCTTGTCGGACAGCTCGCCGTACCACTTCACCGTGGTGAAGGTGTCGGAGAAGATGTCATTGTCCTGCTGCGAGATATTCGGTGTCGAGGTTGCCGCTGCCGCCGCGGCACCCAGGCGAATCTGCATATTGGCCAGTGCGCTGCTCAAACCATTCACCACGTCCTTGGGGTCCTGCGCGCTGAAGTATTTGCCATGGCCATTGACGGCGGCGTGCCACAGGTCGTCCACCCGCTCCTGCACGGTGCTGGCGGTGTTGGTGGTGTCGGGGTCGGGCCAGACGTAGGCGCCGCCGCCGTTCCAAGGGCAGCCGGAAGTCGCCTGGGTAATCAGGTTATAGAAGTCGCCGCCCGGCTTGGGCGCGGTGTCGTAGTTCGGCTCATAGGTCATGATGCCGTCCACGCCCAGACCGAGGGTGTAGGTGTTCATGTGCAGGTGGGTGTTCTCGCCCTGCCCCGCCGGCACCTGGCCAGGCTTGGTCATATCCGGTTCCAGCGATGGCCGCAGCGATACCGTGGTGGTGCTGGAGCCGCCGTTATACCAGTGCAGCGACACGTCCGAGATCGAAGGCTGCGACTGCGCCCGCGTATCCACGCAACCGCGCGCATAGGTGCAGAAGCGCGACGGGTTCTCGACGTTGTCGTTGTTGATGACGTTGGGCGTGCTGTTGCCGTTCCAGTAGCCGTCGGTGGTCAGGATCATGAAGTTCTGCTGGCAGGGGAACTGCACCACTTCCTGGCCCGCCGCGTAGTTATACGGCGTCAGGTTGGCGTACATGCGGCCCACGTTGTCCATCGCCGCGCGGGTCGGCGTGGAACCCGAGGTGGTGGTGTTGTACAGCGTGGTGTACCAGGTGGCGCGTGCGGTGCCGGTAAAGTCGGCCGGCTTCAAATCAACGGCGCCGCTGGCACCGGCCACCGACAGCCTGAAATAACCCACCCGATAATTGGACGTCAACGGCGAGAAAGCGATGCCGATCGAAGTCTTCATCATTTGCAGGCGCGTCTTGTAGTAGGCGTACCAGTTGGCGAAGTTCTGCATTTCCTCGGCATAGGTGCACACACCGGATTGCGCCACGCAGTCGGTGCGGTCCGTGCCTTTCGGATAGGTCTGGCCGCTCACCAGGTTGACGCGGGTGAAGGTGCTGGGCGCGCCGGCGCCGGCCGACATGGCCGAGGTGGTGCTCGGAATCGCGTCGGTAAAGCCGGCGCTGTTGGTGGCGGTGAACGTGATGCCGGAAACCGCCGTCGCCGCAGGCGTCTCGCCATTGGCGGTGGCCAGCACGTTCACCAGGCACACGCTGGTATTGGACTTGGCCTGGCAGGTCGGCGTGATGCTGTTGCCGCCCACGTAGGCGCGCACGTTGCCCGCCACGCCGATGGCGGTGACAATGGTCTGCGCCGTCTGGGTCGAGTTCTTGCTGTTGGGGATGCTGATATTGCTGGCAATGGTGACGCCCGCCAGGGTAATGGTGGTTTTCAGCGTGCCCGAGCTATTGGTGCTGCCGCTCAGGCCGATAATGGCGGTGGACGGCACCAGCGCCGCCGGGCTGGCGGTCACGGTAAAGCCCCAGCCGGAGCGGGTCGAATCGGTCACCGGCACGCAGTTGGTCAGCGACTTGGTGCCGCTGCAGGTCACCGCCACCACGGCCACGATATTGTCCGCCGCCAGGGTGATGCCGAAGGTGCTGCAAGCCGGTACGGTCGGCTGCCCGGTCGGCGTGCGTACGCAGGCATAGTACTTGTTGCCGCTATTGGTCTTGGCGATGATGCTGGCCGCCAGCGCGCTGGCCAGGGTCTGCTGCTTGAGCGCCGTATTGGTGCCGGTCGACGCGGTCACGGTGCCGTTGGTCAGGGTGACGTTGCCGCCGCTTTCGGCGATCACAATGCTGCTGATGGCCAGCGAGCCGGCGCCATTGGACGCGCCGATGGCGATAGTGCCGTACGAGGTGGTCGCACCCGCCGCCGCCGAATAGGCCGGATAGATAAAGGTGCCGACGCGCTTGGCCTGGCAATGCAGCAGCAGTGTCTCCGAGCACCAGCGCACCTTGACCGGCACCGGATAGCCGGCCGGCGCCGCCGCGCCCACCGAAGTCGACACGCAGGAGGTCATGGTGTTGTCCGAGCAGTACTGCGCCACGCCGATGGTGTAGTAGTAAGGTCCGCCGCTGATGCTGTAAGCACTGGTGTGGACGTTGTCGGGATAAGTGTAGGTGGTGGTGTTGGTGCCGCAGTCGGAGGTATTGGACGGGTTGCACCATTTCAGATCCGGGAAGCCGGTCACCAGGTTGATGGCGGTCTGCGAATTGCCGTACAGGTCGGCCTTGTGCGCGCCGAAGCCGTCCGCCGTCACGCTGGTCCAGTTGCTGGAGTTGGCCGCGGTCTGCTCCGGATAGTAGGTGCCGTCCGACTTGATCGGCACGGCGTAATGCAGATTGGGGTTGTAGTACTGCTTGTTCAGGTCCGGGCTCATGAACGGCGGGTGGCCAACGTCGCAGGCCATCGTGCCGCCCGCCAGCGTCGCCTTGGAGCGGCAGATGGCGTCGTTGACATAGTCCGGCGTGTAGGACTGGTCCATCGAACCGGAGTTATCGAACAGCAGCATCAGGTTCGGCTTGACGGTGCCGGTACCCGTGATGTTCAACAGCGGTACCTGGGCGATATTGGTCTGGGCCGCAAAGGCCGACACCGCCGCCAGGCCGGCCAGGACTAGCGCGGCGCGGCGCAGAATGGTGGACAGAGAAATGTTCATGATCGTTCCAATCAAAAATCAGGGGCCCATCATGACGACGGACTGCGTCACCACATTGCCGCCGCGCGGCCCGAAGATACGCGCCGTGATGACATAGTGCAGCTGGGGTTGACCAGCGTACGGCGGCGCATTTTGCGCCAGACTGCTGCCCATCTGGACCGGCGCCGGCGCGTTGTTCTTGGCGGTCGTCTGCATGCAGAACTGGTTGGCATTGCCATAAGCGCCGGGGAAGCTGCACATGCGGTGGATCACGTACTCGATCACATTGCCCGAGTTATCCGGCGGCAGCGTGATCGAACCGTTCCAAAAGGCGGCAATACTCACCGTCCAGGTCGGGTCCATGGTGGCCACATAGCCGTTGGCGGGCAAATTGTTATACAGCACCGACTTATCGACCAGGCCGCTGAGCCACTCGAAGGCCTTGTGCACGCCCAGGTCGGCTTCCTTGCCCAGCGCGGAGTCGTAGGCCAGGTTGGCGGTGGTCAGCGTGGTCGAGGTACTGGCCTTGAGCAGATAGATACTGCTGACCAGCATCACCGCCAGCATAATCAGCATGATGGGCAGCGCCAGACCAGCCTGGCGGCGCAGCGAAGAGGGGCGTCGCATCAAGGCCTCCATTGAGAATTGCGGACCGGGACGATGGTCTCGAACACGCGGTAGCGATAGCACTTCCAGTCGATCGGATCGCCCGCCACCGCCACATTGACGGTGACCGGCACGGCAGGCACCGTGGCCGGGGCCGCTGTCGTAAACACCGTCGGCTGGGCCGTGGTGGCAGTGCACTGGCCGGCCAGATTGGGCTTCTCCGGCGACTTGCTGCGCGCCACCACGGCCAGCCGCACGGCGGCAATGCGCTGCCAGTCGCCCGGGCCGCCGGTCACGCCGTCGTTGTCCGAATCGATCATGGTGCTGCTCCAGTGCGTCACCTGCATGCCGTTGCCGTTGGGCGGCGGCGCCGGATTGTAGTTGCCAATGGCGCGCGTATCAAAGCCGTACTGGCCCTTGATCGAGACGATATTGTCGACCACCGACACCGGCGTCTGCGACGAACCGCTCAGCTCGGTCGAGCGCAGCAGCAGCACGCCATTGTTCAGGCTCCAGGTGTGGAAGGCCAGCCGGATGGGCGAGCCCAGGTTGAACAGGCGCGACTGTCCCTTCTGGTAAGTGAATGGCACGCCACCGGGCGGATTGAAGCGGAAGTTGGCGCCGCTGGTGAGCGTGATGGTTTTGCCATCGGCCGCCAAGCCGCTCATCTGCAGCACGGTACAATTCGAGCTGCCGGCGGTGGCCGGTTCCGGCGCCAGCACCAGCACATCGTTCGGCGAAAAGCCATAGGGATTGGTCTGCGCCGTGGTAATCGAGGTCGCACCCGGCGCAATCCCGCCGTCGACCTTGAGCGAGCCGACGCCGGACTCGGAAGTGCCGGTGTAGAAGCTGATCTGGTCCGGCCCGGCGCCGTTGGAATTGATGATGGCGGCGGCCAGCGGCGTGATCGCCACGCCGCCCACCGTGACCGATGCCAGGGCGAAGCCGGAGGCGTCGGTAAAGCCGGTCGGGCAGCCCGCCACCAGGGTGTCGTTCAAGCCCCAGCCGGACTGCGAGGCGTCGTTGCTGAGCGAATACAGCGCCAGCATGCCGTTCTGCATCGAGTCGGAACCGCCCACGGCGGCATCCTTGTTGACCTCGCCGTTTACCACCAGGCGGGTGGCAAACAGCAGCGCCACCAGGCCGACGGCCAGGGCCACCATCATCTCCACCAGGGAAAAGCCGCGCGCGCGGCGCATGTCGGGTACGGGCTTCATGTCAGTTTCCGATATAGGCGGTCACCAGGTGCTGGTTTTCCGGATCGCCGGCCCGCCGGGTCCACTTGATGGTGATGTCCACCTGGGTGCGGCGGTTCTGCGGCGTCACCACCACCGACAGCTTGGCGCCGGGGATGTAGGTGCGGGTCTCGTTCACCCAGGGCTGGATCGCGGAAGTGGGCGTGCCATTCAGCGCCAGCGCATAGTTGGCCAGGTTGCCGGCGTCGGCGTTCATCACGCCCAGCAGCTTGTCGGCCGCCATGGTCGCTTCGGCGCGCTGGCCGGCGTCGTTCAGGGCCGCCACGGCGCGCGCCTGCATGCCGACGGTGCCGACCAGGCCGATGGCCAGCAGCACGATGGCGACCATCGCTTCCACCATGGCGATACCCTGCTGGCGGCGTGGGGAGACTAAGGTTTTCATGGTGGGCAAGCTCTCGAATCGGTGGCGGACACGGTCGGATTGCATTTCGTCGCCATGCCGCCCAGGGTGATGGCCACGGCCGCCGGCGGCACGTCATTGGCATAGGACGGGGTGGGATCAAAACGCAGCAGGCTGACGTGGTTGGGCACGTTGGTGTCGACCCAGCCCAGCGCGGTGAAGTAGATTTCCGAGGCGCCGTCCGGCTGCATGGTCAAGGTCAGCACGTCGGTGGTGGGCAGCGAATCGGCCACCCGCACCACCGAGGTGTAGCCCGCGCCGCCCTGCGGATCGTTGGGCGCCGGCGTGGTCGGGGTCGACCAGGCGCCGCTGAGCGCGCTGCACTGGCCGCCGGCCGGGAAGCAGATATCGACTTCCCAGTCCATCTGCCCGGTATTGGCGTTGGCGGTGAAGGAGATGCGGCTTTCGGCGTTATGCGACACCGCCTGGCGCCGCGCCATCGCCAGTCCGTCCATGTAGAACTCGCTCACGCTGCGCGCCTTGGCCGTCAGCAGCCAGGAGGTCAGGTTGGGAATGGCGATGGCCAGCATCACACCGAAAATGGTGATCGTGACCAACAGCTCGATCAGGGTGAAGCCACCCTGGCCGCGCCGCGCGCCATTGCCGTCCCGGCCTGTTAGTTGGTGGAACATGATCCGCCTTTGTGGTCGACCCAGCAGTTGGGGTTGGTGCCCCAGCCGGTGGGCGAGCCCGTGGTGGCATGGGTGCCGCTCTGGTTCACCGTGTAGACAAAGCCCGCCATCTTGCCGATGCCGGTGGCCGTGATGGTGTAGGACGAGGGCGAGACATTGCTCAGGGCGTAGGTAAAGTTGGTGGTGCCGCCCGGGAAATTGGTGGTGGTGTCAAAGCCGGTGTAGTCGCGCTTATTGGACCAGTACTGCTCGGCCGAGGCCTGGGCGCTGCTCAGCGCCGAGAACGCCTCCGACAGGCGGCCGCGAATCACGTAATCGCTGTAGGCCGGCATGGCCACCGCCAGCAGAATGCCCACGATGGCGACCGTCACCAGTACTTCAATCAGGGTAAAACCGCGCTGTAAGCGTTTCATTCCATGCTCCTGTCAGGTTGGACTTGTCCTATTGAGCATGGTAGCGGCCCAAGCTTGCATTTCCCTGAGGAAATGCTGACAAATTCCTGACAAGCGCGCTTTTTAGGGGAAAATCACGCTGAACAGGGCGCCGCGCCCCCCTGCTCCGCTGTCCAGGCTGATGCGCGCGCCGTGGGCGGTGGCGATATCGCGCACGATCGCCAGGCCCAGGCCGCTGCCGGTGGTCTTGTCGTCCAGCCGCACGAAACGGCTGAACACGGCCTCGCGCTTGGCCGGCGGAATGCCGGGACCGGAGTCTTCCACCGACAGCAGGCCGCCGCTGGCGGCGGGATGGCAGCTCACCGTCACCGTGCCGAAAGCCGGCGTATAGCGCAGCGCGTTGTCGATCAGGTTGTCGATCAGGTCGCGCAGCAGGAAGCGGTCGCCCATCACCGTGGTGGGCGCCAGATCGAAGCCCAGGTCGATCTGCTTGAGCGCGGCCTGCTCGACGAACTGCTGGATCGCCTCCTCCACCAGCTGGTTCAGCAGCAGCGGTTCCAGGCGGGTCTTTTCAAAGTGGCTGGGCTCGGCGCGCGCCAGCGCCAACAGCTGGTTGGTCTGGCGGATCATGCGTTCGCTGGACGACAGCATCAGGCCCAGCGAATGGGCCGCCTCGGCATCCTGCGCCGGGGCGATGCGCGCCGCCAGCCATTCCAGCTGGGTGCGCAGGCCCGCCAGCGGCGTGCGCAGCTGGTGCGCCACATTGGCCAGAAAGTCCTGCTGCGCCTTGGCGCCTTCGCTGACCTTGGACAGCAGGCTGTTGAAGGCCGACACCACGGGACCGAGTTCATCCGGAATATCGGCCGGGCTGATGGGCGACAGGTCGTCCGCATCGCGCGCATTCAGGCCCGCGCGCATGCGGTTGAGCGGCTGCAGGCCGCTGCCCACCGAGAACCAGATCAGGCCCACCGACGCCAGCGTGAACAAGGCCTCCAGCAGCACCAGCGCGCGCACGGTGGCGTTGCGGATCTGGCTGCGCTGGCGCAGGGTCTTGGCCACGCCGACATAGGCTTGCCGCCCGTCGCGCTCGATACGCAGCACCACCACCCGCACGGGTTCTTCGCGCATCACCGCATCAAAGGTGCGGCGCGCCGGCAGCATGCGCGGCGGCAGACCCGGCGAGGTTTGCGCTCGCGGCGCCGGCTCCAGCGGAACGTCGTCGTCGCCGGCCACCGCATTGCGGGCCACGTCGCGCACGGTGAAGAACACGGCATCGCTGTCGTCGCTGCGCAGCACCTGCTCGGCCTGGCGCGGCAAGTCGATCTGCCAGCCCTCGCGCGTCACGCTCAGGCGCGCGCCCAGCGCGGCGGCGGCGTCGCTCAGATTTTGGTCGAAGGCCTTCTGCGCCGGAATCCAGGCCAGCATATAGGTCAGCGCCCCGCCCGCCAGATTCAGCAGCAGCATCGGCCCGATCAGCCGCCGCAGCAGGCGCAGGCGGATGCTATGCATGGTCCGGGGTCTGCTCCAGCATGTAGCCGAAGCCGCGGATGGTGCGGATCGAAATGCCGGCGTCGGCAATCTTCAGCCGCACCCGCGAGATGTAGACCTCCACCGCGTTCAGGGTCAGATCGTCGCCCCAGGGCAGGATGGCGTCGATGATCTGCTGCTTGGACACCACCCGCGCCGCGTGCTGCAGCAGGTACTCCAGCACCGCCCACTCGCGCACCGACAGCTCCAGCGCGCGCTCCTTGATGCGGGCCCGCTTGGCGCTGGTGTCCAGGGTCAGATCGCCCAGCGCCAGCACGGTCGGCTTGGGCGTATTGCGGCGCGCCAGCGCGCGCACCCGCGCCACCAGTTCGGCGCTGGCAAAGGGCTTGACCAGGTAATCGTCGGCGCCCAGCTCCAGGCCCTGCACGCGGTCCTCGATGGCGTCGCGCGCCGTCAGCAGCAGCACCGGCACGGCGCTGCCGCGCGCGCGCAGACGCTTCACCACTTCAAAGCCGTCCATGCCGGGCAGGCCGATATCCAGCACCACCACTTCGGCCGCGTCGGGCCGCTGCAGCAGGGTGTCGGCCTGGCTGCCGTTGTTGACCACCTCGACCGCCATGCCATGGCCGCTGAGCACACGGCTCAGGCCATCAGCCAGGACGGCGTCGTCTTCTACCACGAGTACGTGCATTGCCGCAAATGAATGAAAGTGAGGTTTGCATTATGCGGTATTTCCCCTGGGGCCGGGCTGAATTTGTAGGAGCAGGCCTACAAGCCCTTTTGTTACAAGCCTACACCAGAGCGTCTACTGCTCTTATGTTCGCTGCCTACATAAGAACATAAAGTGTCATCACTGAATCGCACCCTGTAACAAGCCAGTGAGGAAAATATGAACAACACTCAACAAGACATGACCACCGATCGTCCACTGGGCCGCCTGCCCGTTGGCGCACGCGAATTCCAGGTGGCGTCGCGGCCTGTTGTGACCTATAGCGGTACGCAGCAGAATGAATTGCTGGCCGCCCTTCCCCGTAACGTGCTGGAATCGCTGTTTGAACATCTGGAACTGGTCAGCCTGCCCTTCGGTAAAGAGCTGTTCGAATTCGGCGGCAAGATGGACTACGTCTACTTCCCCACCACCTCCATCATCTCCCTGCTGTACGTGATGGAAGACGGCGCCACCACCGAGATCGCCGTGGTCGGCCACGAAGGCGTGGTGGGCGTCTCCCTGTTTGCCGGCGAGCGCGCCATGTGCAGCGCCGTGGTACAGGGCGAAGGCTATGGCTACCGCCTCAAGGCCCAGCATCTGCGCGACGCCTTCAACCAGGGCGGCGCCCTGCCGGCCCTGCTGATGCGCTATAACACCGCGCTGTTTGCCCAGATGGCGCAGAACGCCGTGGGCGGGCGCCACAGTTCGATCGAACAGAAGCTGTGCCGCTGGCTGCTGGACCGCCTGGACCGTTCGCCCGGCAACGAGCTCAAAGTGACCCAGGAAATGATTTCCATCATGCTGGGCGTGCGCCGCGAAAGCATCACCGCCGCCGCCGGCAAGCTGCAGGAAGACGGCCTCATCACCTACCGTCGCGGCAACATCACTGTGCTTGACCGCTCAGGTCTGGAGCGCTATGCGGGTGAGTGCTATAAGGTGGCGAAGACGGAGTATGACCGTCTGCTGGTGGACGTGGCGAACTGCTGAGCGGCAGCCCCGCCGCCGCGCCATCCTGATGGGGCAAGGGAATCTGCACCTCGATACAGGTTCCCTCCTCATTGCGGCCGCGGCGGATATTCATGGTCCCACCGAGCAGCAGCGCACGCTCCCGCATGCCCAGCAAGCCATGCGACATCGGTTTCAGCACCGTGTTGGCGGCAATCCCGATGCCGTCGTCGATCACCCGCAGCATCAGGCCGCCCGCGTGGCGACTCAGGGTGACGCTGACCTTGCTGGCCTTGGCGTACTTGCGGATATTGGTCAGCGACTCCTGCACGATGCGGAACAGGGCAATGGCCAGATCGCCCGATTTGGCGGCCTCGCTTTCGATATCGGCGGCCACCTCGCAATCCACCCGCAGCTGGGCCAGGCGGCTGAAGTCGGCGCAATAGCTTTCGATGGCGGCGCACAAGCCCAGGTTGTCGAGCAGGCTGGGGCGCAGGTTTTCAACGATGCGGCGCTTCATTTCCACCGTTTCCACCAGCTTGGCGCGGGCGCGCTTGAGCTGCGCGGCCAGTTCCGGTTCGCTCTTTTGCAGCTGCGCCGTGACGGCGGCGATATCCATGCTGATGGCGGTCAGATTGGCGCCCATCTCATCGTGCAGCTCGCGCGACAGGCGCGCCTTTTCCTCTTCGCTGATGCTGATCAGATGGCGCGACAGCACCGACAGCTGCTGGGTACGTTGCTCCACGGTGCTTTCCAGGTTTTCATTGGCGCTTTGCAGCGCGTGCTCCACCGCCGCGCGGTGCGCAAAGCTGCGCCGCACCAGCTGATAGAACATGATGAGCACCACGATGGCCACGGCATTGATGCCCATGCCCAGGATCACGGCCTTCTGGTATTGCTGGTAAAAGTCGGCGCTGCGTTTGGCCAGGGTTTCGTTCTGCTCCTGCTCCATGATGACTACCAGCAGGCGGATCTCGTCCTGGCTGGAGCGGCCGTCGCCCAGCCGGGCGATCTTGACGATCTCGTCCAGCCCGCCTTCGCGGTAGACATCGATGGCCTGGCCGATGATGCCCAGCTTGCGCCGCACCAGGGTGTGCAGCTGCGCCAGGCTCTTGAGCTGGGCCGGGTTATCGGCCAGCAGGGTTTCCAGTTCGCGGAACACCGCCTCGCTTTCGGCCGGCGCGGCGCGGGTCGGGCCCAGATAGGCCTCGCGCCCCGAGATGAAATAGCCGCGCATCGAGCTTTCCGCATCCAGCACCAGCACATTCAGGTACTGCAGGCGGTCGGCAACGCGCGAGCTTTGCGTCACGAGAAAATTGGCGCCCCGCAGCGACTGCAGGTTGTGGAACAGGCTGATGCCGTTGAAGATCAGGATCAGCGCACAGGTCACGCACAAGACAGTCTTGTACAGCGGCAGACGGTGCTGCGGCGCCGCTTGAAGAGTGAAGTACATCCTCGGGAGTATCCTTTGTTTTGGCGGCCGGCGGAGGCGCCGGACCTGTCCAAATTATAGTCCGGGACCGCACAAACGGGCCGCACGCAACTCAGGCGTGCGGCCGGCGGCTCAATCGAGAAGATTGTTTTTCATGGCGTAGTAGGTCAGGTCGGAGTTCGACTGCATGCCCATTTTTTCCATGATGCGGGTACGGTAGGTGCTGACGGTCTTGATGCTCAGCGACAGTGCGGTGCCGATGTCCGACACGGTGGCGCCGCGCGCCAGGCGCAGGAACACCTGGAATTCGCGGTCCGACAGCTCGGTGTGCGGCGCCGTATTGGGATCGCGGTCGAAACTTTGCGCCAGCAGCTCGCCCACGGTGGCGCTGACGTAGCGGCGGCCCTGGTGCACGGTACGCACGGCGGTAATCAGTTCGTCGGCCTCGCATTCCTTATTGAGGTAGCCGTT
>Ga0213872_10002142_pt1 | contig 11837 bp, 7 predicted proteins | sample VelepicomBERX_R2_FD_160071 | JGI IMG/M metagenome (GOLD analysis project Ga0213872, IMG submission 160071) | Rhizosphere microbial communities from Vellozia epidendroides in rupestrian grasslands, the National Park of Serra do Cipo, Brazil - RX_R2 | ecosystem: Host-associated > Plants > Roots >... | reverse complement strand
GCTGCAGCGTGTCGCCGAGCTCCACCGCGTTCTGCCGCAGCTGCTGGCCGAACGCCTTCAAAAGTTCGGATGAGTCCTCGGCGATGCGGGTCAGTTCGCCGGCCTGGCCGGACAAAGCCTGCTTGACCGCGCCGATGTCGCTTTCCGCCTGTTCCGCCGAGCTGACGATGGTTTCCGCCTGGCGCTTCAATTCCTCGACCACCACCCGGACGCGGGCGCCGGCCTGCTCGCCGGCATGCACCAGATGCGCGCCTTTTTCGCCGAAGGCGTCGGCCACCTGCTGCACATCCTCGATGGCGCGCTGCGAGGCCAAGGTGACATCCTGGCTTCTGAGCCGCAGCACCTCGCCGGTGGATTGCAGTTCGGCGCCGACCCGGGACGACAGCGCCACCAGATCGTTGACATTCTGGCGCAGCACGTCGGCGATGCTCTTGATCCGCGCCATGATCTGTTCCGAGGTCGAATTCAGATGGCGGGATTGCTGGCCGAGGCTGGCTTCCGACAGCTTCGACTGGGTCGAGACCAGATTGGCGATGTCGGCCAATTCTTCGGCCTGCTTGCGCAAAGACCCGCGGATCGATTCCGCCTGTCCGGCGGCGCGCTCGGCGCCACGGCCCAATTCGTCGATATGCTGGCGCAACGCCTCCACCAATTCGCGGGCCCGCACCGTCATCTGGTCCGACGCCGCGGCCAGGGCGCGGCTCTGCCCCGAGAAGGCCTCGCCGACTTCGCGCACCTTGCCGACCGCGCGCTCGGCGGCGGCATCGACCTCGTCGCGGCGGGTGAGGAACACTTCGCCCACCGTGCCCATCTGCTGACTGGCGTCGTCGGCGGCGGAGCGCAGCCCTTCGGCGTGGCGGCTCATCAGTTCGGCCAGTTCGCGGAAGCGGGCCATCGCCTGGTCGGAGGCGGTGGAGAGTTCGCGGGTCTGCACCCCCAAGCCTTCTTCCACGATCTTGACGCGGGACAGCACCCGTTCGGTGATCTGGTCGAGGCCGTTGGCCTGCTGTTCCAGCGACAGGGTGATGCGACCGGTCTGCTCGGCCAGCCGGGTCGAGGCATTGGCGAGATCGGCGTTCTGCCGGGTGAAGAGGGCGTCCAAGGCCTCGATGCGGCGCTGCAATTCGCCGGTGACCTCTTCGGCGCGGTCGGCGGCTCGTGATGACGTGGTCGAGATGATCTCGCCCTGTACACCCACCGTCCGCACCAGATCGTCGATCCTGGCATTGGCGGTGGCGACGGCGCGGCCCAAGCCGTCGGCCGATTGGCTGAGATGCAGCCCGACCTCTTCGGCGCGGGCGGTGACCCGTTCCGAGGTGCCTTCCAGCTGTTCGACCTGTTCGCTCATCACCACCGAGAAATCGCGGGCCTTGGCTGTGGCTTCGTCAGTGGCCTTGACCAGATCGTTGGTGACGTTGCGGACATCGATCACCTGCTGCACGGCGCCTTCGCTGCAGCGGGAGAGGGTCTCGATCTCGTTCTTAAGACTGTCGACGATGCGACTGGAATCGCCGCCGAAGCGCTCGGCCAGCTTCTGCATCACTTCGGTGTGCCTGGTCAGCATGGCGCCGACCTGCTCGGCGCGCGCCGCCGCGTCGTCCGACGCCTTGGTCAGATCGGCGGCCTGGCGGCGCAGGCTGTCGGCGATGCTGGCGAGCCGCGCTTCGGCGTCGTCGGCGGGATAGATCAGCTGGTCGAGATGGCGCCTGAGATGCGCCGCTTCCATCCTTAGGATCGAGCCGCGATCGAGGAAGGCGACGATCAGCCACATGATGGCCAGCGGCAGGATGGCGGCGCCGACCACGCCACCGAATTCGGCCGGCTGCAATTCGAACAGATTGCTCCAGCCCACCGTCTTGTCGACATAGGTGAAGCAGATGGCGAACCACGCCACCGAGGCGATCATGGCGACGCCATAGATCATCTTGATGCGCATGGCGATGGCCGAGGCGGAGCGGTCGTCGCTCCAGGAAGGGGGCGGCGCCGCGAAGCTGCGCCGGGTTTCTCTTACAACCGGTTCTTCGACTGGTTCTTCCGCCAGAATGGTGGTCTGCGGTTCGTCGGCCATAGCGTTTCCGGTCCCGAAAGATTTTCCCCGGTTGCGACGTTGCCATAAAGGGTGCAGAAATCAACGGGTTTCTGAAAGATGTATCGCCGCAGGGGGACCTATGCGCGCTCTCATTCCGACAATTCTCGCCCTTGGTCTGAGCGCTTCAGCGCACGCCGCTGGCGGCAATGAACAGCATACCGCTGGCGGTTACGATCAGCTGGTCAATCTGGCTCAGGAATGGCGGCGCTTCGAGCAGCCGGAGCATCATAATTGCCTGCCCGATTACGGCGCCGCGGCGATGGCCAAAAAGATGGAAGGGCTGCAGCAATTCCGCACCCGCCTGGCCGCCATCCATAGCGACGGCTGGTCAGCGGGTGAGAAGGTCGATTGGCAGCTGATCGATGCCGAGATGAAGGGCTTCGACTTTGATCTGCATATTTTGCGGCCATGGGCGCGCGATCCGAGCTTCTACGCATCGGTATTCGGCGAGGAGAGCGACGTTCCGGCGCATGAGGGCAGCAGCGCCCAGCCGGCGATCGATCTGTTCCGCTATGGCTATCCCTTATCCGCCACCGATCAGAAGACTCTGACCTGCCAGCTGGGCGCGGTCCCGGCGCTCCTCGATCAGGCCAAGGTCAATCTCAAGGACGGCAATGCCAAGGATCTGTGGAAATTCGGATCGCAAGCCTTCAAGCAGCAGGCCGAAATTCTGGCCGAACTGGAAGCCGGAACCCTGAAGATGCGGGCGCTGGAGGGAACCGTCGCAGGCACCCTTGAGGGCGCCAATCCGGACTTGCTCAAGGCGGTGGAGGCGGCGCGGCTCGCCACCATCTCCTTCAGCCAATGGGTCGAGGCGGAGGCCAGGCACAAGACCGGCCGGTCCGGCGTCGGCAAGGAGAATTACACCTGGTATCAGCAGAATGTGCATTTCGTCCCCTATGGCTGGGACGAGCAGGTGACGCTGCTCAGGCGCGAACTCGACCGCGCTCAGGCGGCCTTGCGGCTGGAGGAAATGCATAACCGCGACCTGCCGCCGCTGCAGCCGGTGGCCGACGCCGCCGCCTTCGACAAATTGGCAGCCGCCAAGATGGCCAAGCTCACCGACTTCCTGATCAAACAGGGTCTGGTCCCCGACCGGCCCTATTTCAGGGAGGCGATGGCGCATCAGGTGGGGCCTTACGTGCCGCCCGAAAGGCGTAATTTCTTCGACCACACCACAGCTTTGGATCCACTTGGGCTCTATTCCCATTCCTATCACTGGATCGAGCTGGCGCGGATCAAGAACGAGCCGAACGCCAGCCCGATCCGCCGCCTGCCCATTCTGTCCGACATGTTCGACAGCCGCTCGGAAGGTCTGGCGACAGCCATGGAAGAAATTCTGATGGATGCCGGCCTCTATGACGACGAGCCGCGCGGCCGCGAGATCGTATGGATCATGCTGGCCAACCGGGCGGCGCGCGGTCTGGCCTCGCTCTATGTACAGGCCAATGAGGCGTCGCTCGACGAGGCCGGCCGCTTCCATGCGCAATGGACGCCGCGCGGCTGGTCGAACCCGGACAGTCCGCTGGTGCGCTTCGAGCAGCTGCTTTATCTGCGCCAGCCTGGTTACGGCACCAGCTATGTCACCGGCAAATTGGGTTTCGATCATCTGGTCGCCCGCGCCGCCCATGCCGCGGAGGCGGAGGGCAGGAGTTTCGACTTCGCCGAATTCTTCCAGCGCTTCAATCAGGCCGGCATCGTGCCATTCGCCTTGATCGAACAGGAAATCTTGCCGGGATCCTCGGCATTGCGCCCGTGAAATCCTGTCTACCGGTGGCAGCTTGAGCCTGCCGCCGGCGACGGTTTCACTTCAGTTATCCCAGAGTATCGCGCCTTTCAGCCATTAAAACGGGTCTTGACAGCATGTGTGCTACCGGTGGCATTATCTCCGCCAGAGCTCACAAGAGCCGCCTGTCGGAGGAAGTCCTGTTGCGCGTTCAGCGGTCATGCATGTCCGTAGGGTCCGTTCTCGCCCTGGTTTTGCTGGGGGCGGCTCTGCCTTTCATGGCCAGCGCCGAGCCGATGCCGCTGGAACTGGCGCGCCGGGCCGCCGACTGGCAGTTGGCCCATCTGACCGACAGTTCGGACGTCGCCAGCGCCCGTCACGAGGCGGCCGAGCCGCAGGGCTGGAGCCAGGCCACCTTCTTCATCGGCCTGACCGCCTTGGCCGATCGGGTCGGCTCCTACGGCGAATTCGTCCGCGCCCATGGCGAGCGGGCGGAATGGCGGCTGGGGCCGAAGCCGTTCGACGCCGACGATCAGGCGATCGGCCAGACCTATTTATGGGCCGCCCGCAAACTAAACATCCCCGCCGCTTCCGAGCCGCTGCGCCAGCAATTGGACCGCATTCTGGCCGATCCGCCGCAAAATGATTTCAGCTATGGCGACCCCGTGACCGGCCAGAAGCGCGGCGCCTGCCGCAACCGCTGGTGTTGGGCCGACGCGCTTTTCATGGCGCCCGCGCTATGGCTGGAGCTGGGGCGGATGACCGGCGATCCGCGCTATGCCGCTTATGCCGACAACGAGTTCTGGGAAGCCGCCGCCGTGCTTTATGACGGCGACGAGCATCTGTTCTATCGCGACAGCCGCTTCCGCAGCCGCCGCGACGAGAGCGGCGACAAGATCTTCTGGAGCCGCGGCAATGGCTGGGTGCTGGCCGGCCTGGCGCGGATCCTCGACCGGCTGCCGGCCGACCATCCCCATCGCGGCCGCTATCTCGGCCTTTATCGCGACATGGCGGCGCGGCTGCTGTCTTTGCAAAAGCCCGACGGCTTCTGGCCGGCATCGCTGATCGGCGGCCAGGCCCTGTCGGATCCCGAGACCAGCGGCACCAGCCTGTTCGTGTTCGGGCTGGGCTGGGGAATCAAGCAGGGAATTCTGACCGATGCCGCCTATTTGCGCGCCGTCAAGCGCGGCTGGCTGGCACTCAGCCAATCGGTGCGCAGCGACGGCCGTCTGGCCTGGGTGCAGAGCAGCGGCGACGCGCCCGGCCCGGTCGCGGCCGCCGACACCAGACCCTACGGGGTCGGAGCCTTTCTTCTTGCCGCCGCGGCCGTCGAGGATCTGCGCGCGGCCGGCCAATGGGAACAATAAACACGTCCTGGGAAAGAACTGAAGCACAGGGAGGGGTAAAATGGGGTCCTGTAGAATTTCGCGGAAATGGTTGCTGATCGGGTCTACCTCGTTGGCGGTCGCCGGCGCCGCGCCGGTCTTCGCTCAGCAGTCCAATGCCGGCGGTCAGCTGGAAGAAGTGGTAGTCACCGGCTTCCGCGCCTCGCTGGCCGATGCCTTGACGCGCAAGCGCGAATCCGACGGCATCATGGAATCGGTCACCGCCGAGGACATGGGCAAGATGCCGGATCAGGACATTGCCGAGTCGCTGCAGCGCTTGCCCGGCGTGCAGATCGACCGCGAGGATGGCCAGGGCAGCATGGTCCGCATCCGCGGTTTGTCGCAGAATCTGATCCTGTTGAATGGCGAGAGCTTCCTCACCGGCCTCGAGGCCTATTCCAACGGCGAGAACTCCGCCGGCACCAATACCGGCACCGGCGCCGGGGTGGTGAGCGCCAATTCGCTGGCCTCGATCCCCGCCGATCTGGTCGGCGGCGTCGATGTCTATCTGTCGTCCACCGCCAAGCTGATCGAGGGCGCGCTCGGCGGCATCATCGATCTGCGCACGCCAAATCCGCTGACCCAGCCGGTGGGCTGGAAGCTTTCCGGCAATCTGCGCGAGAGCAATAACGAATATACCAACCAGTGGACGCCGGTCGGCTCGGTGGTCGGAAGCTATAATTGGAACCACACTTTGGCGGTGGTGGCGTCCTTGTCCTATAGCGACACCGACACCCATACCGACAGCTTCAGCGGCGGCAATTTCAGCTCCTGGTCGGAAGTGGCGCCCAAGGGCGGTCTGCCGGCCTATTATTTCCCCAAGCAGAATTACTATTCCTCGAAGGATATCCAAACCGAGCGCATCGCCAGCAGTCTGGGCATTTCCTATGCGCCCACCGACTCCTGGCTGGTCGATGCCACCTGGATGCACACCACCTATGACATCAATACCAAGCTGGAAAGCCTGAAGGAGACCTTCCAGGACGGCATCGACGCCACCCAGCCTTACAATATCGACAGCAACGGCGTGATGCTGTCCGACATCTTCAAGACTCATCTGGCACTCGACGACGCCGTCTATCAGGTGGTGCACAGCACCGCCGACGATTTCCACTTCAACGCCAAATGGGATGGCGGCGGCCGCTTCAGAGGCGATCTCGGCGCGGTCTACGCCTCGACCAATTACCGCTCCGACCAGGCGGAAAGCGACATCACCTTCAGCGCCCTCAACTATGCCGCGCCCTGTCCGATCGACAAGACCCACACCACCGGCTATTGCATCACGCCGCGCGCGCCAAACCAGATCAGCAGCACCAATCTACTGTCGAACCAGTACATCAATAACGGCACCATCGCTTCCTTCGTGCCGCTGGCGCCATGGACCGGCATCTACAGCAATTACGCCGACGCCACGTTGAACCAGCAGCAGGCCTGGACCAATCTCAATCAGGAATACAAGTTCGCCTTCCGCGGCGACGGCGAATATGACGCCGGACTATGGTGGAACGTGCCGGTGAAGATCAGCGCCGGCGCCCGCTATGCCGACGACAGCCAGCATTATTACCTCGAACATTATCTGGTCGACCTGTCCGGGCAGGGGCAGCAGCCGGTATGCAGCATTTCGGGCTGCTTCGGCACCTACAGCTATTACCATGCCGCCGATGTCAGCGGCACGGCGGGAGCATCGACCCCGGCGCCGATGCAGGTCACCTATACCGCGCTGCAGACTCCGACCGCGGTGTTCCTGGAAAACAATTTCTTCCCGAGCAACCGCGCCTTGACCGGCAATGTGCCGATCCTGTTCGGCAGTTTCGGGCAGATGACCAATCCGGCGGCATGGCGGCAAAGCCTGAACCCGGGCGTCAACATGATCGATTTCCGCGATCCGCTGGCGTCTTACGACTATGACAAGAAGAGCTACGCCGCCTATGTGATGACGGATTTCGGCAATAAGAGCGACAATTTCCACATCAATGCCGGCGTCCGCTTCGTCGATAATCAATTGACCATCGGCAACGGCGCGGTGCCGGCGGTGGCCAATTACGTTCAAAGCTCGGCCACCGTCGGCGTCGATGCGCTTTTGAACCCGACCACCGTGGTGACGCATCGCGAATATACCGATGTGCTGCCGTCGATGACGGCTTGGTACGATCTGACCGATCAGGACAAGCTGCGCTTCTCGGCGGCCCGGGTGGTATCGCCGCCGACCTCGATTCAGGTCGGCGCCGGCGCCAGCTACCATTTCCACACCTTCACCGGTCCGAACAATGCGGGGCAGACCATCACCGGCGAACAGTTCGTCAGCGGCCAGGGCGGCAATCCGCATCTGAACCCCTATAAGGCGACCCAGCTCGATCTGTCGTGGGAGAAATATTTCGGCAAGCAGGGCGGCATCGCCGCCGCGCTGTTCTATAAATCGGTGGACAGTTTCGTCGAGACCACCAACACCATCATCTTCGTCCCCGACAGTTTCGGCGGCACCTACGGCCCCTTCACCCAGGCGGTCAATGGGGCGGGCGGCAGCATCTATGGCGGCTCGGTGAGCGCGCAATATGCCTTCGATTTCGGTGTCGGCTTCAACAGCAACTACACCTATTCGCAGTCGAGCGCGCCGACCACCTCGTCCTTCGACGGCTACCTGCCGATCCCGGGCGTGTCGCTGCATGCTCTGACCCAGCAGGTCTACTACGAAAATAACGGCTTCGCCGCCCGCATGTCCTATAGCTGGCGCTCCAAGTCGCTGGATCCCAACTCGACCTTGTTCAGCTTCGCCAATGCGGCGCAAGGCGGCAAAACCATCACCTATGGCATCTTCGATCGCGATTACGGTCAGCTCGATGCCCAGGTTTCCTACCAGGTCACACCGGAATTCGGGGTCTTGGCCGAGGGCATCAACCTCACCGACTCCTATCAATCCGCATATATGCAGTTTCCGAACCTGCCGTTCAGCTATGGGCTGACTGGCCGGCGGTTCCAAGTGGGTGGGCGTTTCAAATTCTAAGCCTCAGGAGTTCGTCATGCGTCTGAAAACATTGGTTCTCGTCGCCGCCATGGTGGCTGCGCCGGTTTGGGCACAAGAAGGCAAGCAGCCTCATTCCCAATTGACCATCACCTCGCCCGCCAGTGGCGCCGCGGTGGCGTCACCGGTGACCGTCACCTTCGGCTATCAGGGCGAGGGCAAACCGAGCGTCAAGCCGGTGTTCCTGTTCGTCGACCAAGCCTTGCCGGAACAGGGTTCGGACGTCGCCGCCGATCAGGTCCATGTCTTCAAGGTGCCGAAGGCCAAGACCGGCAGTTCGGAGCTGTCCCTGACCCTGACGCCGGGTAAACACAGCCTTGCCATCCTGGCGATGAGCAAGGGCAAGGCCGGGCGCGCTCCCAAGGGCTATGCGCCCGTTTCCATCACGGTGCAGTAAGATGCGATCGTCCCGACGCGACTTTCTCAAGATCGCCGCCGCCGCTCCTTTGGCAGCTTCGGTCCTCGGCTCTTCCGCCGCCATGGCGCTGGAGCCGATCAAGCGGGTGGGCGGCAGCGCGCTGAAGCTGTCCTGCAACGCCTATTCCTTCGCCCATATGCTGAGCGGCCAGGCCAAGGGCGAGGGCGGCTTCAGCCTGTTCGACCTGGCGGATTTTTGCGCCAAGGTGAATTTCGACGCCTTCGACGCCACCGGCTATTACTTCCCCGGCTATCAGAAGGATGGGCCGGGCGTGCCCACCGACAAATACATCTATGATCTGAAACGCCACGCCTTCGATCTTGGCCTGGCGATCAGCGGCACCGGCGTCGGCAACAATTTCACCGTGGCCGACAAGGCGGCGCGGGCGAAGGACGTGCAGCGCATCAAGAATTGGGCGGAGGTGGCGGCCAAATTGGGGGCGCCCGTGCTCCGCGTCTTCGCCGACACCCAGATGCGCGACGCCAATTGGCAGTCGGTGTCGAACGGCGCCAGCCGTGACGCGGTGGAGGCCTGGATCGCCGACGATATCCGCGAATGCGCCGATTATGCCGGCAAGTTCGGCGTCATTATCGGCGTGCAAAATCATGGCGACTTTCTGAAGACCGCCGACGACCAGCTCAGCCTCATCAAACGGGTCAATTCTCCCTGGTGCGGCGCCATCGTCGATACCGGCTATTACCGTGCCGCCGATCCTTATGCCGAGATGGCCAAGGCGGCACCCTATGCCGTCAATTGGCAGGTCAAACAAAGCCCGAACGGCGTCGAGAACGAGGCCACCGCCCCCACCGATCTGCACCGGCTGATCAAGATCGTCCGCGAATCCGGCTATCGCGGCTATCTGCCGATCGAAACCCTGTCGCCGCGCGGCGGCGGTCAGACCTATGAACCGATGAAAGTGGTGCCGGCGTTCCTCAAGGAGCTGCGCGCCGTGATCGCCGAGACGGAGCCGAAATAATGAAGTCCCTGGTCACATTCTGCGCCGCTCTTTGCCTCAGCCAGGCGGCATTCGCCGCGGTCGAGGAGCCGATCGACAGCCGCTTCGTCCCGGCCAAGCCCGACGCCTTGCGCGGCGATTGGGAAGGGGCCAAGGGCTTCGTCGCCCAGATGGTCGATGTCGCGGACGGCAAATATCAAGCCAATATTTTTGCCGCCTTCGACCTGCCCGACAACAAGCCGATCGTCGTCTTGCAAGGCGACGGCGTCAATTTCACCGGCGATGGCTGGACCGCTTCCATCAAGGACGGGCATTTCAAGGGGCAGAAGGGCGGCGACAGCTTCGATCTGCATCATGTCAGCCGCGTCTCGCCGACCATGGGCGCCAAGCCGCCGGCCGGCGCCGTGGTGCTGTTCGACGGCAGCAATGCCGATGCCTGGGCCACCAAGGACGGCAAGAACTGGCTGCAGGAAAAGGCCGGCCCGCCCGACGCCAAGATCGTCGACGGCGCGCTGGAAGTGGTTCCCGGCACCGGCGGCGGACTGATTTCGCATAAGCAGTTCGGCGACGCCCATATCCATGTCGAGTTCCGCACCATCGGCGCTCCCAGCAATAGCGGGGTCTTCATCGAGACCCGCTACGAAGCCGACATCAATGAGAGCTATGGCCGGCTGGACGGCAATCCCAACGGCAATTTCGGCAATTGCATGCCGGCGGAAAATGTCACCCATATCCGCCCGACCCGACCGGTCTTGGAATGGAATACCTTCGACATCGACTTCCAGGCGCCGCGTTTCGATGCCGCCGGCAAGAAGATCGAAAACGGTCATGTCACGCTGTGGTTGAACGGGGTCAAGACTTATGACCATGCCGATGTCGCTCCCGAGAAGGGCGCGGCGGGCCGCTTGGGCGAGGCGCCGAAAGGTCCGCTCTATTTGCAGGAGCACGGCATGCCGGTGCAGTTCCGCAATATCTGGGTGGTGGAGAAGTAACATGCGCCGGACGCTTCTTCTCCTCGCCGGCCTCGGCCTGGCGACCACCGCCATGGCGGCCCGCAAGGACAGCCATTCCGCCACCGCCGATCAAGGCACTTTGGCTGGTCCGGTGGTGGAGGTCACGCCCGCCACCACCAGCGGCCCCTTCATCCATCCCGGCGTGCTGGTCAACCGCGCCCAGCTTGACGAGATCAAACGCCGGGTCGCCGCCGGGATCGAGCCGCAGAAATCCGCCTTCGCCAAGCTGAAGCAGGATAAGCTGGGGGCGCTCGATTATCAGCCGCATCCCTGGCAGACGGTGGAGTGCGGCTCCTTCTCGACCCCCGATCTCGGCTGCAAGGCCGAGCAGGGCGACAGCGAAGCCGCCTATGCCCAGGCGCTGCTCTGGTACATCACCGGCGACAAGAGCTACGCCGAGAACGCCGTCAAAATCATGAACGCCTGGTCGGCTACCCTGACCGGCGGCCACACCAACAGCAACGGTCCGGTACAGGCGGCCTGGACCGGCGAAGTGTGGCCGCGCGCCGCCGAGATCATTCGCGCCTCCTATCCCGGCTGGGCCGCCGCCGATATCGACAAATTCAAGGCCATGCTGAAGACCCAGTATGTGCCGTCCTTGATCGAAGGCAGCGGCGAGAACGGCAATAAGGAATTGGCGCAAGCCGAAGGGCTCATCAATATCGGCGTCTTCAATGACGACCGTTCGCTGTTCAATGCCGGCCTCGACATGTGGCGGGGCCGGGCGCCGGCGACGATCTATCTGTCGAGCGACGGGCCGGCGCCGCTGCAGCCGCCGAAATGGGGGCCGGCGATCTGGGGCAATAAGGGCATCATCCCGCAATTGACCGACGGTCTGGAGCAGGAGACGGCGCGCGATTCCGGTCACGCCGCCTTGGCGCTGGCCGCCATGGTCGACGCCGCCGAGACGGCGCGTCAGCAGGGCGTCGATCTCTATGCCGAGCAGGGCAAGCGGATCATGGCGGCGCTGGAATTCCAAGCGCAATATCTGCCGCCCAACAATGGCACTCCGCCCGAGCATCTGGAGTTCAACCTGCACCCCACCTGGGAGATCGCCTACAACCATTATCATGACCGCTTGGGGCAGAAGCTTCCCAAGATGGGAGCGGTGCTCGACGCCATGCGCCCCACCGGGGTCAATCACATGATGAATTGGGAAACCCTCACTCACGCCGGGATCGGCGCCATCGGCCTGCCGCCGGTGAAATAGGGAGATGGACATGAATAAGTTT
>Ga0213872_10002140_pt1 | contig 11848 bp, 8 predicted proteins | sample VelepicomBERX_R2_FD_160071 | JGI IMG/M metagenome (GOLD analysis project Ga0213872, IMG submission 160071) | Rhizosphere microbial communities from Vellozia epidendroides in rupestrian grasslands, the National Park of Serra do Cipo, Brazil - RX_R2 | ecosystem: Host-associated > Plants > Roots >... | reverse complement strand
CGACGAGCATATCTGAATTGATACGTAAGGAGCGAGCAACGCGGAAAAACGGCCAACTGGCCGCGGCCCGGAGGGTTGCGATGAAAATGGGCCGGCGGCTGCGTTGCTCGTCGGTTACGTATCGCTTTAGATATGCGCCCTCTACCGCCAGTCCGGCTCGGACCGCCTTGCCGACGGCCCATTTTGATCGCAACGAAAGACATGTTATTTCGGGGACAGGACACTAATTCTCCATAATCGGACTCGCGGTCCCGCGTGACCGGCGTTGCCCGTGTAATACCCTGGAATCCCTGCAACGGCTGACGGAAAAATGTTTACTCAGAAGATTGACAGAGGCCACATGACTGCTACTATACCGGTCGGCTGGTTTACCCCAGGCAGGTCGGCCCTCCCCCCAGATATCGTACCTAAATTCTTTTCACGCCCCCTTTTCTTGGTAAGAATCCTGATAACTTGTTCCTCTGTATCTCCCGACCCCCCAAAACATGAAAAAACTAATTAACTCGCCCGAGAACGTCGTTCTCGAATCCATCAGCGGCCTTGGGGCCGCGTTCAGTGATCTGATCAAAGTCCACACAAACCCGAACTTTATCACCCGTGCAGACGCTCCGGTAAAAAATAAGGTCGCACTCGTTTCCGGGGGTGGCAGCGGTCATGAGCCCATGCACGGAGGTTTGGTCGGCCGCGGAATGCTCGATGCGGCTTGTCCCGGAGCCGTATTCACAAGTCCAACCCCGGACCAGATGTTCGAAGCGACCAAAGCGGTCAATGGGGGCAAGGGCGTTCTTCATATCGTAAAGAACTACACCGGCGACGTGATGAATTTTGAAATGGCTGCTGATTTGGCGCGGGCGGAAGGCATTGATGTGGAGGCAGTCGTTATCGACGATGACGTGGCCGTGAAAGACAGCCTTTACACCGCCGGCCGGCGCGGCGTTGGCACGACTGTTCTCGCCGAAAAGATTTGCGGCGCAGCCGCCGAATCCGGCCAGTCGCTCAAAGATGTCGCTGCCCTTTGCCATAAGGTCAACGCCAACGGCCGAAGCATGGGCATGGCCCTCACTTCGTGTACCGTACCGCATGTCGGCAAGCCTACCTTCGATCTCCCAGAGGACGAGATGGAGATTGGCATCGGTATCCATGGTGAACCTGGACGCACCCGGGCGAAGTTGAAGAGCGCGGACGAGATTACCGAGATGCTCCTTACGCCCATCGTCGAGGATCTCCCGTTTAAGGGCGGTCACGAAGTCTTGCTTTTCGTGAACAGCATGGGCGGTACGCCCCTGCTCGAACTTTTCGTCGTCTACCGGAAGGCGCACGAGATGCTTACAAAGAGCGGAATCAAGGTCACCAGAAGCCTTGTCGGCCCGTACATTACGAGCCTCGAAATGGCCGGGACTTCCATCACCGTATTGAAACTGGATGATGAATTGACAAAGCTTTGGGATGCGCCGGTTCTCACGCCCGCACTTCGGTGGGGTGTGTAGGATAATAGTGGGCGGTTTTCTTCGCCTTTGATCCGAATAGAGGCGGGCCCGAAAAGGTCCGCCTACCTTCTATGTCAAATATTTCTGCATCCCAGATTGTCGCTTGGATCGAGCGGTATGCCGCGCACATCGCCGAACAGAAGGACTACTTAACTCAACTCGATGCGGCCATTGGCGACGCTGACCATGGTGCAAACATGCACCGTGGTTTTCAGGCAGTACTTGCCAAAAAGGCTGATCTCCAAAACAGCGACATCGGAGCCCTTTTGAAAGCGGTTGCGATGACTCTGATTTCCACGGTTGGCGGCGCCAGCGGGGCGCTCTATGGAACGTTCTTTCTACAGGCCAGCACCTTGGCAGGTTCAAAGGCTGAGCTTTCCCCAAGTGATTTCGGATCGGTCCTCGAGAAAGGCCTCGCCGGAATTGTCTTACGCGGCAAAGCGGCTGTTGGCGACAAAACGATGGTGGACGCGCTGCAACCGGCGATCAAAGCGTACAAGCGTTCAATCGAATCCGGGGAGGCCCTTGAACAAGCACTTTCCAAGTCGGTGGCCGCCGCCGAGGAAGGCCTGAAATCGACCATACCGCTCGTCGCGCGGAAAGGTCGAGCAAGTTATTTAGGTGAACGGAGCGCCGGTCATCCTGACCCGGGAGCCACCTCCACCGTCCTCCTTTTTCGCTCAGCGGCTGAAAGCCTGGCCTGATGCGCTGCAGGGTCGCGCTCCCGCGCGACCGGCGCTGACTGGGGAACCTTCTCGGATCGCCTCGACGCCGGCCGCGCGGGAGGACGACCAACCCGCGCCCCCTCACCACGGCCCAAAACTCAAAACCCAGAACACAAACCCCTAAACTTTCAACTGATCCCCATGGTAGGCTTGGTGCTAGTGTCCCACAGTCGTCCGGTGGTAGAAGCGGTTGCCGACTTGGTGCGCCGCACGAGTAATTCGGACCTGCGGCTGAGTTTTTCGGGTGGCGTAGGTGAAGATCGCGCCGAGCTGGGCACCGATGCGATAGAAATTCAGGAAGCGATTGGTACCGTTTTTTCCGAAGATGGGGTGCTCGTATTGATGGATATGGGGAGTGCCATCTTAAGCGCCGAGACAGCGAAAGAATTCTTGAGTCCTGAGCAACAGGAAAAAGTGCGTCTCACGTCCGCACCTCTCGTAGAAGGAGGTATCGCTGCGGCAGTGCAGGCGCAACTTGGAGCCTCAATTGATGAAGTGGCAAAAGCTGCCTTGCAAAGCCTCTTGCCAAAACAGGATCAGGTTCGGGATGTTTCGCCCGCCGCCGAGGCCGTCCACGAAGGCCCTGCTTTGCCCGTCAGCGAGACGCTCGATGTTACGATCCACAACGCCCATGGCTTGCATCTGCGTCCCGCAGCCAATCTGATCAAAACCCTGTCAAAGTTTCCGGGCGAAGTCTTCATTGAAAACCGGTCTGCGAATCGCGGTCCTGTCCTGGCCCGCAGCTTGGTCGACGTGACCCGCTTACAGATTCGCCAGGGTGATTCGGTGCGATTTTCAATCTCGGTGCCCGACCCTAAACCGGTCATCGACTCAATTCAGGCTCTCATTGATAGCCACTTTGGTGAGTTTGCCCAGCCTGCGCCTCCGACCGAAACCAGTGACACAGCGGACGATAGCCGGCCTTTCGGTGTTTCCCGCGGGATCGCGATCGGTCGTCCTTTTTTGCTCGACACGATTACCGCGGCGATTCCGAGCTACACCGTTGAGTCTGCCCCTGATCTCACGCGGGAAATCGCCGGACTCCACTCGGCTATTGCCACCGCGATACGCGAATTCGATCTCCGGATCAAGCGCCTCAGACCCTCCCTGCAGAGGCACGAGCTGGACGTGTTCGATGCTCAACGAATGATTTTCGCGGATCCCACCGTCTTCAATGAGGCCGAGACAAAAATGCGAGAGGAGCACCTGAACGCGGCGGCCGCATGGCACGCGGTCCTTTCTCGTTACGCGGCCGAACAGGAAAAAGCGGATGATCCCTATCTCCGCGGGCGAGCCGCGGACTTTCGTGAAGTGGACCGAACCGTGCTAACGCAGTTGATCGACGGAAAAGAGCGGTCCGGCTTGCCCGAGCAGCCGTTCACCGAGCCGGTTTTACTGATTTGCGAAGAACTTACGCCGACACTTGCCGAGGAGCTTCATCGGCTCTCGGTAGCCGGAGTGATCCAGCTTGGGGGCGGGACGACTTCCCACGGAGCCATTCTGGCTCGAGCTCTCGGTCTTCCGTCAGTCGGTGGCGCCAGGCAGAGTCTCGATCATTTGAAAACAGCCCAACGGGTGGCGATCAACGGGTCTGAAGGTCAGCTCTGGATAGATCCGCCGGCGGACATTCTATCTGACTTGGTCGGCCGGCAACAGCTCGAGCGCGCCGAACTCGAGCGGGCTCTTCAAGAAAGTCAAGAACGGGCGATAACTAAAGATGGGCACGCCGTGCAGGTGGGTGCCAACGCCGGCTCTTCCAAGGATATTTCGAGCGCGCGCGCGAATGGCGCCGAATTCATCGGTCTTTTCCGGTCGGAATTTCTCTTTCAAAATTTTAACGAGGAACCGGACGAGGAACAACAACTTGCCGCTTACCGAGAGGCTTTAGCTCCGGCTGCCGGATCGTTGCCGGTCATCGTTCGCCTATTAGATATAGGAGGCGATAAGCCGCTCAAGTTCCTTTCGCAACCAACGGAGGCTAACCCTTTTCTTGGAGTCCGCGGAATCAGATTGCTCCTGGCGAATCCAAGGTTTTTTCGCGTTCACCTGCGAGCTATCTTAAGGCTGGCAGATTCCTTTATCATTCGGCTGCTAATTCCGATGATCACTGACGTTTCAGAAATCTTCGCCACCAGGAACCTGCTCGACGAAATTGCGGTCGAGCTGACAAATGCCAACGTCCCCCACAAATGGCCGATTCCCATCGGCGCAATGATCGAGACACCATCAGCCGCGCTCCTTATCGATCAACTCTTGCCACACCTCGACTTCGTCAGCATGGGAACCAACGACCTTACTCAATATGTCTTGTGTGCGGAACGAGGAAGCGCCGCCCTGTCCGCGTTCTCCGATTCGCTTCATCCGGCGGTTCTCCGAATTAGTGATCAGGTTGTTCGAGTAGCTCAAAAACATGGGACCAAAGTTTCGATCTGCGGCGAGATTGCTTCCGATCAGGAAGCTCTTCCAATCTGGCTAGGGCTCGGGCTTCGGGAGTTCAGTGTCGCGGCCGGCACCATACCCGCTGTCAAGTCGCTCATTCGAAAGCTGGATGTCTCCAGGATCGCCGCGGAATTGGCTGCCAAGCAACTCTCGTTTGTCGGACCAACCGAGGTCCGAAAATTTTCCAAAAGCCTAACCAGTGAACAGGAATCTGCCGCCGATGAAATATCTTCTTACTCTTGATCAAAGCACAGTCAGTGCGCGGGCCCTGGTGATTGATCATTCCGGCAACCCGATTTCTCTTGCCCAGAAAGAAATTACCCAGATCTATCCCCAACCCGGTTGGGTCGAGCATGACCCGAACGAAATCTGGTCGGCTCAGATCGGCGTCGCGGCCGATGCCGTTAGCCGAGCAAACATTGGACCGAAAGATATCGCGGCGATCGGAGTCACCAACCAACGCGAAACGACGGTGATCTGGGACCGGAAGACGTCGCAGCCGATCGCGAATGCGATTGTCTGGCAGGACCGCCGTACCTCGCCGATGTGCGAGACGATGAAAGCGGACGGCCTTGAGTCTTTCGTCCAAAGTAAGACCGGCCTGGTCATCGACGCCTACTTTTCCGGAACAAAAGTCCGGTGGCTCCTGGACCACATTCCCGGGGCGCGCGACCGTGCCGAACGAGGAGAATTGGCCTTCGGAACGATTGATTCCTGGCTGATTTGGAAACTGACGGAAGGCCGATGTCACGTCACGGATGAAACGAACGCGTCGCGCACAATGTTTTACAATATCCGCACGCGCATGTGGGATGATCACCTTCTCAATGCGTTGGGAATCCCGAGGCTTCTCTTGCCTGAGGTGAAAAGCTCCAGCGAAGTGTATGGCGAGACCGCTGGCACGCTCCCCGGGATTCCAATTGCCGGCAATGCCGGCGATCAGCAGGCAGCCCTCTTCGGCCACATGTGCAATCAGCCCGGGATGGTGAAAAACACCTATGGGACCGGTTGTTTTATGCTTATGAACACGGGGACGCAGCCGATCGTCTCCAAGAACAAATTGGTCACGACGGTCTCGTGGCGTATCAATCACCGGACGGAGTACGCGCTGGAGGGGAGCGTCTTCAGCGCGGGCGCAGTTGTCCAATGGCTACGCGATGGTCTTGGCATCATCCGTTCCTCGGATGAGGTGGAACGGCTGGCCTCGACCGTCAAAGACAATGGCGGAGTTTATTTTGTGCCCGCTTTCGCCGGTCTAGGCGCACCCTATTGGGACCCATACGCGCAGGGGCGAATTGTCGGTCTCACACGCGGTACCAAGGCCGGTCACATTGCGCGGGCAGCCCTTGAAAGCATTGCCTATCAGGTAACGGACATTCTTACCGCCATGGAGTCCGACTCCGGCATCCAGCTTTGCGAACTACGCGTTGATGGCGGCGCCTGCCGGAATAATTTGCTAATGCAATTTCAGGCCGATATTCTCGGTGTCCCGGTTGTGAGTGCGCAGAAGGTTGAAACGACCGCGCTGGGCGCTGCCTATCTGGCCGGCCTGGGCGTCGGATACTTCAAGTCGACCGATGAAATCACCTCCCAGTGGTCTGCCGGACAGATCTTCAAACCACAGATGAGCCAGGACCAGCGCGAAGCGCTGCGCTCCGGTTGGAGTAAAGCGCTCCACGGAACAAAATCGGACATCCACGGCAACCTGCCATAGGCAGGGGCGGTAGGGCGGTAGGCTCGGCGAAGCGCTAAGGCTCCGCAAAGCGGTGGAATTGCCATGAGCCGCGCACTGGCGCTGGAGGGCTACGCTCCAGCACCTGGCCGCCAGACGCCCCATAGATAGCCACACAAAAAGAAAAAGCGGCTCACCCGATTTCCTCAACGCGCAAATCTCTCCAACGCGATTCAGGATACCTGATCCTACGCTTCGCCTCGCCCTACCCTACCATTGACAATAGTTAACCTATCTTGTCTTTTGCTATTTAGCTTCTGTTGGTATCCGGCACCCGCCTGCTAATTAGCAGAAGTGCATCCATAGTAACATTTTCTGTCCCTGTCCGCGTCCGCTCAAACCAATATTCGCCATGTTAGTTATTTTACATTGGCTAGATAACTATTGACAAATTTAGCTTGCTTCCGTGCGCGCCGAATTTTAGAAGACTCTGATTTCTTACAAACATTTGTCCGTAAGAGAAGATAGCTCCCAGTTGTTAGCCCCCCAACAAATGTAACTCATGAATAATCCATTCATCGGCGAGCTCATCGGCACGATGTTGCTCATCATTTTCGGAGATGGCGTTGTTGCCAACGTCGTCTTAAGTAAGACAAAGGGACAAAACTCCGGCTGGATCGTCATCGCCACAGGATGGGCCATGGCGGTGGCTGTGGGCGTTTATGCGTCCGGGCCGATTAGCGGTGCTCACATTAACCCGGCGGTAACGATCAGCTTGGCGGTCATTGGTAAATTTTCGTGGGCGATGGTCGTGCCTTACATCATTGCCCAAATGATCGGCGCGTTCTTGGGCGGCGTCATTGTTTGGCTCGCTTACCGGCAACATTTCGAGGCAACAGAAAGCGCCGACCTGAAGCTGGCTGTCTTCTGCACGGGTCCGGCTATTCGTGATTACGCGGCAAACGTGGTGACGGAGATCATTGGAACCTTCACTCTGGTTTTCGGTGTTCTCTCGATGACCTATTTCTCCGGCAAAGACAACGCAGCTTGGGTCGGAAGCACCTGGGGACCATGGGTTGTTGCGGTCCTGGTATGGGCAATCGGTATGTCACTAGGCGGTCCCACCGGTTACGCCATCAATCCGGCTCGTGACCTCGGACCTCGCATTGCCCATGCGATTTTGCCAATTCCGGGCAAGCGTGACTCCGACTTCGCCTACGGATGGGTCCCAGTTGTCGGACCAGTCATCGGCGGTATCATTGGTGCGCTCGTTTATGCCGCCACTTTCGGGAGTGCTCCGGCCCCCCACTAACTAATATCCCAAAACTTATCTCAGGAACTATATAGTATGAAATACTTACTCGCTTTAGACCAGGGTACCACCAGCTCTCGAGCTCTGGTGATCGATTACTCAGGTAAAGTCATCGCCGTCGCCCAGAAAGAATTCACCCAGTTTTTTCCCCAACCTGGATGGGTCGAGCACGACCCAAACGAAATCTGGACGTCGCAACTCGGTGTCGCCGCCGACGCGGTTATCCGTGCGAATATCAATTTAGCAGACATCGCCGCCATTGGAATCACTAACCAGCGCGAAACCACGGTGGTTTGGGACCGGAAAACAAGTGAACCCATTTTCCACGCGATCGTGTGGCAAGATCGTCGGACGGCTCCCATTTGCGATCAAATGCGAGCGGACGGTCTGGAGGAGCTCATTGACAGCAGGACCGGCCTGGTGATTGACGCTTACTTCTCAGGAACTAAAGTCCGATGGCTGCTCGACAACGTTCCTGGGGCTCGCGCCAGGGCTGAACGAGGTGAACTCGCGTTTGGAACGATTGACTCCTGGCTCATCTGGAAACTTACGGATGGCAAAGTTCACGTGACCGATGAAACCAACGCGTCTCGCACGATGCTTTTCAATATTCACCGCAGAGACTGGGATGATGACCTTCTCAAGGCGCTCCACGTGCCTCGTTCGATATTGCCGGCCGCCAAGAGCTCCAGCGAAGTTTATGGGCACGCGACGGTCGATACCTTGGCCGGAGTCCCCATCGCGGGGATCGCGGGTGATCAGCAAGCTGCGCTTTTCGGCCAGATGTGCAGCAAACCCGGCATGGTCAAGAACACCTATGGAACCGGCTCTTTCATGCTGATGAACACCGGCACTGAACCGATCGCATCAAAGAACAAGCTAATTACGACCATCGCTTGGCGACAAGGTGGCAAGACATACTACGCACTGGAAGGAAGCGTCTTCATCACTGGAGCGGTCGTACAATGGTTGCGCGACGGGCTCGGAATCATTAAAACTTCGCCGGAAGTCGAACCGCTGGCTGCCAGCGTCGAGGACGCCGGCGGAGTCCTTTTTGTTCCGGCGTTCGTTGGGCTTGGCGCTCCCCACTGGGACGCTTACGCGCGCGGCGCAATCGTCGGACTTACCCGCGGGAGCACCGCAGCGCACATCGCGCGAGCGGCTCTGGACTCCATCGCCTTCCAGGTCACCGACGTGCTCACCGCGATGGAGGCCGATTCCGGCATTAAAGTCGCAGAACTTCGGGTCGATGGCGGTGCCTGCGCGAACAACCTCCTGATGCAGACCCAGGCGGATCTTTTGGGTGTGCCGGTGGTGCGAGCATCGAATCCAGAGACGACCGCCATGGGTGCAGCGTACCTGGCGGGTTTGGCTGTCGATTATTACAAGTCGACGGAGGAAATCTCGTCGCAATGGGGCTCCGATCGCACGTTCGAACCAAAGATCGGGAGCGACCAGCGCCAAAAACTGAGGGCGAGTTGGAACAAGGCACTCGACCGAGCCAAAGCCTGGGTCTAGGCTCTAAATAGTCGTGGACCGAAATCTTGCATTCCAGGCGATCTCAGATCGTTCTACGATCTGGGATTGCCTGGTGATCGGCGGCGGCGCAACCGGTCTCGGCACGGCCGTCGAAGCGGCTTCGCGGGGACTACGTACGTTGCTCGTGGAGAAGACGGACTTCGCCAAGGGGACATCGAGCCGGGCGACAAAGCTCGCCCATGGCGGAGTCCGATACCTTGCACAGGGAAACATCAGCCTGGTTCGTGAAGCGCTTAACGAACGAGGGTTGATGATCAAAAATGCCCCTCACCTGGCGCACCCGCTCAGATTCATTATCCCTGCCTACGGCTTTTGGGAAATTCCCTATTATGGCGTCGGCCTGGGAATTTATGACTTCATGTCGGGAAAACTTTCCCTGGGACGGTCCAAAACATTAAGCCGCGCTCAGACCATCGAGCACCTGCCAACGGTCGAGCAAAATCGGCTCAAGGGTGGGATCCTCTATTTCGATGGTCAGTTCGACGACGCTAGATTGGCTTGCACTCTCGCGCATACGCTTTTCGACCTGGGCGGTCTGGCGGCAAATTATGTAGAAGTCATCGGACTCACGAAGAAGAACGATAAAATAGCCGGCGCCATTCTAAGGGATAGAGAAGGAGGGGCCGAACTCGAGGTTTCGGCCCGGGTGGTTGTCAATGCGACGGGCGTTTTCGTCGACTCTGTTCGAAAAATGGATGATGCAGGCAGCGCCAAAATGCTCGCGGTAAGCCAGGGCGCACACCTGGTACTGCCGAAAGAGTTCCTTCCGGGGAAGTCGGCGCTTATGGTTCCCAAAACCTCAGATGGCCGGGTCTTGTTTGGTATCCCTTGGCACGACCGGCTGATCCTCGGGACCACCGATGCCGAGGTTCCCGAGCCTGTTGAAGAACCACGGATTAAGGAACAGGAAATATCTTTCATACTATCTGAAGCAAAGAAATATCTGGCCAAGCAGCCAACCGACTCGGACGTGCTCTCCTGCTACGCCGGGCTTCGGCCATTGGTGAAGGCAGGACACGAAGGCTCAACCGCTGGATTGTCCCGCGATCACACCGTGGTGATTTCATCCTCGGGGCTTGTCACGATCACGGGAGGCAAATGGACGACCTACCGTAAAATGGGCCAAGACTGTGTCGATCGTGCCAGTCAAATAGGTGGGTTTCCCTCGGTTCCTTCGCGGACCACCGACCTGCCTCTTCATGGGAGTAGCGCCGCAGCTGAGACTTTTGCGCCCCCCAATCATTTGGCCGTGTACGGAACCGACCGGAAAAAGGTCCAGGAATTGGCCGCGTCGGAAAGCGGTCTTGGTGACCCGCTCAATGATCGGCTTCCTTACTTGCAGGCGGAGGTGGTCTGGGCAGCCCGTCAAGAAATGGCGCGGACAGTCGAAGACGCTTTGGCTAGGCGAACCCGCGCTTTGCTCCTCAATTCGTCGGCGGCGGCCGACGCGGCGCCTCGCGTCGCCGAGATCCTCGCCAAAGAGCTGCAGCGCGATACCGCCTGGCAAGAGAAACAAGTCGAAGAGTTCCGTTCCTTGGCCAAGGTGTATCAACTCCGGTAGCGGCGCTCCCGCAGGACTGGCGTCCTCCCATAGGTCCGATGAGTCCTATAGGTCGTATAGGTCCTATGGGGCCCTGTTCACGATGCTCAGACGTGCGACGTCGGTCGCGCGGGAGCGCCCCTACCGGCTCTATGCCTATGCTACATTGAACCCTATGCTTGCTTCGCTCGGTCTAAGCTCAGCACAGATCGAAGTCCTCAGCAGGTTGGCGTTTCGACTCTCAGAAATACCGGGAGTCGCGGCCGTTGTCCTGGGCGGCTCATACGCGCGCGGCATCGCGCGGCCAGATTCCGACCTGGATATCGGCATCTACTATTCGGAGCAGGCTCTCCCCGACATTGACGCCGTGCGGCACTGTGCCGAACTGGTTTCGACCCCAGACCAGCCTCCAACCGTAACGGGATTCTACGCGTGGGGACACTGGGTGAATGGGGGCGCATGGATTCGAACGCCTGCCGGAAAAGTGGATCTCCTTTATCGCAACGCCAATCAGGTCCGGCGCGTGCTTGACGAAGGTCACCAGGGCATTCATCACCATGATTTCTACCAGCAGCCGACGTTCGGCTTCACGAGCCTCATCTACTTTGCCGAAACGAGGTGTTGTCTGCCGTTGTTTGACCGACAGGAGCTGATTTCGGAGCTGAAAAGCAGGGTAGAAATCTATCCAGCGCGTCTTCAGGATAAGGTAATCAGCGATTCCCTATGGAACGCGGAATTTACCTTTCTGCATGCACAGGGATTTGCGGGTCGAGGTGACGTATTCAACACAGCCGGGTGCTTGGCGAAAATAGCGTTCATGCTTGCGCAAGCCCTGTTTGCTCTGAATGCAGAGTACTATTTCGGCGACAAGGGAGCTTTGGAGGCCATCGACCGATTCCCGAAACAGCCCAAACAATTTTCCGCTCGCCTCCAGCGCGTGCTGGCGGCCCCGGGTACGACTCCATCTCAGCTTGAGGGAGCCGTCTTCGAGACGTACAAACTATGGCAGGAAGCTGTAAATCTGACAGAAGGAAAGTACGCGACCAGATTCAATCCTAGCGCACAGAGCCGGTAGGGGCGCGCTCGCGCTCCCGGGCGACCGGCGTCGCACGTTTCGACGACGTGGACGTGCTC
>Ga0213872_10002138_pt1 | contig 11854 bp, 4 predicted proteins | sample VelepicomBERX_R2_FD_160071 | JGI IMG/M metagenome (GOLD analysis project Ga0213872, IMG submission 160071) | Rhizosphere microbial communities from Vellozia epidendroides in rupestrian grasslands, the National Park of Serra do Cipo, Brazil - RX_R2 | ecosystem: Host-associated > Plants > Roots >... | reverse complement strand
GAAGGTCTCGACGGTCAATTTGGACAGCCGGTTGAAACTGCCCAGCCACAATCCGCCATCGTTCCGAGCCTGCGGCTGCGGCGCGCGGTCGCTGCCGGCATAGCTGACCCAGATGCGCGGCAGACGCCACACCGTCTCGCTGAATTGCCCATCGGTGGCGGCCGGCGTCATCACCCTGTCGCCGATCCAGTAATCCATCTCGGTCAATCCGGTGCTGGCGAAAAAGCCCAGATAATGCGCCTGCACCGGAGCCGCCCGCCGGGCGAAGATTCCGAGCCGGTTGCCCGCCGTATGGCCGGAAAGGTCGATCAGCACATCGATGCCGTCTTCCAGGATGCGCCGCCGCGCCGCCTCGTCGGACAGCGAGACGATCGGCGTCCAATGTTCGACCAGGCCGCGCAGCCGGCCGGTGACCTCGTCCTGACGCGCCGAGGTCGAATAGGCGTGAATTTCCACCCTGTCGCGATCGTGATTGGCGAAGATCTGCTCGATGAAATAGCTGACGGCATGGGTGCGGAAATCGCCGGAAACATAGCCGATCTTCAAACGCCCGCCGCCGCGCCTGGCGAAGTGCGTATTTCGCGCGCCGGCCCTCGCCGTCTGCGGAACGCAATTCCGTTCCCACTCCCGGCAGCGGGCAAGCAGCGCGGTGACGGGAATTTCCGGTCTGGCCGCCAGCAGGAAGAGGAGATTGCTGAAGACGTCGGCATAGCTCGGCCGGATATGCAGCGCCTGTTCGAAGGCGGCGATGGCGGTCTTGGTGTTGCCGAGATCGAGCAGCGCTCCCGCCAGATTGGAATAGGCGGTCGGCCCATCCGGCTTCAGGCTGATCGCGATACGGCAGGCGGCGACGGCCTCGGCCAGACGCCCGCGCCGTTTGAGGCTTCCCCCCAGGTTGAAATGCGCTTCCGCCAGCTCCGGCATGCAAAGCGTGGCGCGCCGATAGGCCTCGATGCCCGATCCGGTATCCTCCAAATTCACCAAGGCATTGCCGAGATTGGAATAGGGTTGGGCGGCGTCCGGCCGATCGGCGATGGCGGCTCGACACCGCGCGGCAGCCTCGGCGGGCTGGCCGAGATCGCTCAGAACCCGCCCCAGATTGAGAAGAGCGTCCGGGTAATTCGGCAATAGACGAAGCGCGATCCGGCAGACGGTGGCCGCCTCGATCGCGCGGCCGGTTTCGGCGAAGGCGTAGCCCAGATTGGAATAGGCCTCGGGCGAGCCGGGGCTCAGCGCGATCGCCGAACGATAGGGGGCGACCGCCAGATCGAAGCGGCCGAGACCGGTCCGCGCCACCCCCAGATGGGTGTAATAGGCGGCGTTTGCGCCCCTGACCCGGATGGCGCGGGGGATCAGTTCGACGGCGGCGCCGCTCTTGCCGGTCTGATGCGCCGCCACGCCCAGCAGGTGCAGACTATCGGCGTCAGAAGGATCATCGGCCAGAGCCGCGCAATAGTGGCGGATCGCTTCGCGCAGGCGGCCGGCTTGATGGTGGAGCAGCCCTTGTTTTTGCGCTTTGCCCGGCATCCGCTCACTCCTCGACGTCGAAGCCGGTGGCGGGGCGGCCTTGACGGTACTGCTCCCAGACCCTGTCGAGCGCGCTGCTGAAATGATCGGCGAAGCGGCCGGCATCGCACAGGACGGAGGAAAGCATGCGCTCGCGGATCGATTGGCGGAAGGCGACAAGCCGGTCCCGGTCTTGCGCCCATTCGAGGGCGCGCTCGACATAATCGGCCTGGTCCTTGGCGATCAATGCGCCGAGACCGAGCGTCGACAGATAGCCGAAGGAGTGCCGGCTGCAGATGGTGTCGCCGGGCAAAGTGACGACCGGCAGGCCTTGCCACAAACATTCCAAACTGGTGAGGCCGCCGGCATAGGGGAAGGAATCGAGGGCGATGTCGCACTCCGCCATCATCGCCCGATGCTCCGTCGGCGAGGTCGGGCCGGCCAGGACGATGCGTTTGCGGCCGATCCCCCATTTGCCGAACCGCGCCATCACCTCGGCTTTGGTCTGGGCGCAGGAGAAGGCCAGGGTCTTCATCACCAGCCGCGAGCGCGGCGCGCCCTGCAAGATCCTGCTCCAGGCCTCGATGGCGGCGGGCGAGATCTTCTTCAGGACATTGAACGATCCGAAGGTGATGGCGTTCGACTTCAGGACGGGGGCCGGGCCGATGTCGCCGCCATCGTCCGGCGGGGCGAAGGCGATATAGCTGTCCGGCAGGCGGATCAGCTTCTCGCGATAGAATGGCGCGACCCCGTCCGGCAGCTGATGACGGTCCGCCAGCAGATAATCGACCGCGGCGAAGCCGGTGGTGGCCGGATAGCCCACCGCCCAGGCGATCTGCAGCGGCGCCGGCTTGCGCGCCAGCAGCAGGGCGCGGTTGAGGAAGCTGTGGCCGCTGAGATCGATCAAAATGTCGATGCCGTCGCTTCGCATCAGCGCTTGCGCCTCTGCGTCGTCGAGACCGTGGATCTGGCGCCAGCCGGCGCTGGCGGCGCGGAAGCGCTCGGAGATCTGGTCATGGGCGCCGCAATTGCTGTAATGGGTCATGCGGACGCCCTTGGCCGCCAGAGCCTCGATTGCCGGCAAAACCAGCCGGCCGACCGGATGCGCGCGCAGATCGCCCGACAGCAAGCCGAGGCGGGGAATTGGACGCGCCGCCGCCGGCGCCGCCCAAGCCGCCCGCAGCGGTTCGGCGAAGGCTTCGTTCATCACCTCGCTCTCGCGGGCGATGGCTGCCAAAGCGTTTCCCGAGCGATAGAGTTCGATGAACCCCCGGTTCTGATAGGCCTCGAAATAGCCGGGATTGAGGCGGATCGCCCGTTCATGGCCATAGGCCGATCCGTCGAGATCGCCGCTTTCCAGGCGCGAAATGCCGAGATTGTTATAGGCGGCGGCGAGATGCGGGGCGATGCAGATGGCGCTGAGCGCGGCTTTGACCGCGCGTGCCAGATCGCCGTCGCGATAGAGCACATTGGCCAGATTGGCGTGGGCGTCGGCAAAGACGGGCTGGCAGCGGATCGCCGCACGGTAGGCATTGGCGGCTTCGGCATGGCGGCCCAGTTCGAACAGGGTGACGCCGAGATTGGAATGGTAGCTGGCGGCCTTTGGTCGCAAGCGGATCGCCCGCGAAATAAGGGGCAGGGCGGCCTGGTTGCGGCCTTGCTGATGGGCGGCGACGCCAAGCAGATGCAGGCTGTCGGGATGGTCCGGCACATTGGCCAGAATGCGGCGATAGATAGCGCTCGCCGCCTCGCGGTCGCCCGCCAGATGCAGATCGAGCGCGGTCTTGAATGCGGAGGAGGGGTCGAGCATCGCCGACAGGGTCCGCGCCATGCGCTGGAAGGGTTCGCTCCAATCGCCGATCCGGCTTTGCTGGAACAGCCTGGTGTGCGGATACCAGGGGCTGTCTTGTCGTCCGCTGATCCATAGCCAATAGGGCACCGCCTGCAAGGCGATCCAGGCCGGCCGGCCCAGCGCGCCGGCCAGATGGCCGGTGGCGGTGTCGACGCTGATCACCAGATCGAGACAGGCCATCACCGCCGCGGTATCGACGAAGGCGTCGGGACCCTCGTCGAAATCTTCGAGTATTTCCACCCTCATGCCGTCGGGCAGGCTTTGCAGCTGATCGAGGCCATGGCGCTTTTGCAGGCTGATCAGGCGCACACCGGGGATCGCCGCCAAAGGCGCGAAGCTGGCCAGGGGAGCGGAGCGGCCGCTTTCGGAGGGCGAATTGGGATTTCCCTGCCAAGTGATGCCGATCTTGAAGCCGTCGGGTCCGAGTTTGTGCCGCCATTGTTCGACCAGTTGCGGTTCCGCCGCCAGATAGGAACCGGGATTGGGCACCGTCTCCGGCGTGGTGCCGAAGATCCGCGGCAGGCTCATCAGCGAACAATGGAAATCGAAGGGCGGCAACGGCTCGCCGGCCCGCACCAGCTCGTGCTTTCCCGGCATGGTCGAAAGCAGCCTGTGCACCGGGCCGGACAGCTCGAACAGCACGCGGCCGCCGCGCTCGGCGACCAGAGGCGCATAACGGCAGGAGAGGATGGTGTCGCCGATGCCCTGTTCGGCATGCAGCAGGATGGTCTTGCCGGTCAGATCCTCGCCGCTCCATTGCGGCTGCGAGAATTGGCGCGGCATGATGAAATCGGCGCCGCCGCGATTGCGCCATTCATACTCTTCCCAGCCATTGGCCATGTCTCCGGCGCGCAGCAGAGCGATGCCGTGATTGAAATGCGCCTTGGCGTTGGCCGGGTCGATCCGCAACGCCCGCGGCAGAAGCTTGAGCGGAAGCCGGACATCGCCGAGTGCCTGATTGGCCAAGGCGAAATTGATCAGCGCGTTGGGGAAGTCAGGAGTAAGGCAAAGCGCAATTTGCGCCTCGCCCAGCGCCTCGGCATGGCGTTCGAGACCGTAAAGCGCGTTGGAATAATTGCTGCGGGCGTCGGCATAGTCGGGGCGCAGCATGCTGGCCCGCGCCGCGCACCATTCGGCTTCGACCCATCGGCTGAGCGCCATCAGCGCCGTGCTCAAATTGGACAGGATTTCGGGCGCGCCGGGATTTATCTGGTTGGCACGCGCCATCAGCACGATAGCGCTCTGCTCGTCGCGAAGGTGATGCGCGATCACTCCCAGCATGTGGACCGGGTCGATCGCCGCCGGGTCGACGGCCAGGATGGCGCGGTAACGCGCCATTGCCTGGGGAATGCGGCCGCCGAGGTGATGGTCGAGCGCCTCGCCGAGCGCGATGCCGGGATCGAACGAGGTCACCCGCCCGCTCCCTGGCCGCGCAGCGTCTCGGCCATGTGCTCGAACAATTCCGCCCAGTCGCCGGCCTTGGTCTGGCGGAACAGCCTTGCCGACGGGTACCAGGGGGTGTCTTCCCGCTCCAGCAGCCAGACCCAATGCGGCGATTTCTGCAAGGCGGTCCAGACCGGCCGGCCGAGCGCGCCGGCCAGGTGTCCGATCGCGGTATCCACCGTGACCACCAGATCGAGCGACATCAGGACCGCCGCGCTGTCGAGAAAGGCGCCGCCGCCTTCGTCGAAATCCTCGCCCAGCGTTTCCACGCGCATGCCGTCGGGGAGTTGCTCGAGCTGGTCCAGCCCGAAGCGTTTTTGCAGGCTGATCAGCCTGACCCCGGGAATTCGCCCGAGCGGCGCGAAGGCGGCAAGCGGGGCGGACCGCCCCATTTCGATGCGGCTGCCGGGAGCGCCCTGCCAGACGATGCCGATCTTGAAGCCGTCCTCTCCCAGTCTTTCCCGCCAATACGCGACGCGCTCCGGTTCGGCGGCGAGATAGGGCGCGAAGGCGGGCAGCGACGCCAGGTCGAGACCCAGCGCGTGCGGCAGGCTCATCATCGGGCAATGGTAATCGAAGTCGGGCAACGGATCGCCGCACGCGATCAAACAGTGCGAGCCGGCCAGGGTCGAGAACAGCCGCAAGGCCGGCCGCGGCACTTCCAGGGTCACCCTGGCGGCGCGCGCGGCGGCCATGGCGACGAAACGGCAGAATTGGAAACTGTCGCCATAGCCTTGTTCGGCATGGATCAGCAGATGGCGGCCTGCCAGGTCCTGGCCGGTCCATTGCGGTCTGCGGAACGGGCGCGGCGCCAGGATCGGGCGGCGGCCGCGATAGCGGCCCTCATAGAGCCGCAATCCCAAAGCCAGATCGCCCCGCGACAAATGCGTCAAGGACTCGTTATAGCCGGGATCGGTATAACCGGGATCCAAGCACCGCGCCGTGCGGAAGGCGTGCACCGCCTGATCCATCAGACCCGCCGCCCGGCTGCTATTGCCATAGCCGTTCCACATGACCGCGTCGGCCGGATCGAGCCGCATCGCCCGGCGCCAGGCCGACAGCGCCGAGGGCAGATCCTGCAGATCGGTGAGCGCATTGCCGTGATTGCACAGCGCGGCGAACATGGCGGGAGCCACGACCAGCGCCGCCTTGCAGTGCCGCGCCGCCTCCTCGGGCCGCAGCAGGTCGGTCAGCAGGCAGCCGAGATTGCTGTGGGCGTGCATATGCTGCGGCTCCGCCGCCAAGGCGCGCCGATAGCAGATCAGCGCCGCCTGCTGCTGGCCGAGATCATTGAGGGCGACGCCCTGCGCGGTCCAGCCGCGGTCGTCGGAAGGCGCCAGGCAAAGGGCGACGCGGCACACCGCCACCGCCATGCTTTTGTCGCCGCAGCTGGTCATCACATCGGCGAAGTCGGCCCAGGCCTGGCCGGAATAGGGAGCGAGCAGCACGGTCCGCCACAGGCAGGCGATCGCCCGCTCGGCTTGCCATAGCGCGACGCACAGGCTGCCGAGATTGGTGTGGGCGATGGCGAAACCGGGATCGAGCGCGAGGGCCAGCCGATAGCAATGTTCGGCTCGGGCCATGTCTCCCTGGTTTCGCCAGCCATTGCCCAGATCGGATTGGATTGCGGCCTCGGCGAGGTCGGGCATCTGTCTAATAGGCCGCGTAGGATTTCTCTTCGATCAGCGCGCTGTCGAGCAGGAGATTGACCTCTCGCTTCAACGCCGCCCGCCGGTCGTTATTGTGATAGACGGCGCGGGCCAGCTCGACGAAGGAGGGGCCGAAATCGCGGCGCCTTTCATGATCGCGGATGCCGTCTTCGACATCCCAGATGATCTCGTTCACCCGCTTCAGTTCGCTATGCAGCTTCTGCAACTCGCCGCTGTCGGTGGTCTCGGCGCGCAGCACCTGTTCGAGCAGCCGATATTCGGTTTCAACATTACGCAACTTCTCAGGATCGGAGATGCGCGCCAGCTTGATTTCCAGGATGGTGATCTTGTCGATCAGCTCGCCCGGCGACACGTCGATGGTCAAATGCACGAAATCACTCCTTCCTGACGGCATCCGCGAGGGTGCGCGCCATCTCGGAAAACGGCGCCCGCCAGTCGCCCGCCTCGCTCTGCCGGAACAATCGAGCCGATGGATACCACGGGCAGTCGCCGCGTTCCAGCATCCACACCCAGTGCGGAGCGGCCTGCAGGACGATCCACACCGGCCGGCCCAAAGTGCCGGCCAGATGCGCGATGGCGGTGTCGGTGGTGACGACCAGATCGAGCGACATGATGGCCGCGGCGCAATCCATGAAGGCGCCGCCGCTTTCGTCGAAATCCGGACCCAACTCCTCGACGATCATGCCGGCGGGAAGATCGCGCAGCTGCTCGACCCCGTGATGCTTTTGCAGGCTGATCAGCCGCACCCCGGGAACCGCGGCGAAGGCGGCGAAATGCGCCAAAGGCGCCGAGCGTCCCTTGTCTATTTCGCCCGCCGGATTGCCTTGCCACGACACGCCCACCTTGAAGCCGCCAGTGCCGATTTTCTCGCGCCATCGCTTCATCCGGTCCGGTTCGGCGACGAGGAAGGGGACCGGCGGCGGTATCGAAGCCGGCGTGGTGCCCATCGCCAGCGGCAGGCTGAGCAGCGGCAAATGATAGTCGGTGGCCGGCGCGGCGCCGCGCGCATGAAGCGACGCGCAATCCCGCAAGCCGGACATCAGCGGCAGCATGGAGGCCGGCAGTTCCACATGAACCTCCGCTCCCATCGCCGAGAGCAGCGGGACGTAGCGGCAGAATTGGATGGCGTCGCCCAGCCCCTGTTCGGCGCGCAGCACTATGCTGCGGCCGGCAATGTCCTGGCCGCGCCAGCGCGGCTGCGGCGGACCGGCGGTGGCGGCGCCGCGGCGCAAGCGCCATTCGTAAAGCGGCAGGCCGGCGGCGAAATCTCCGGCCAGCAGACTGGCGATCCCCAGATTGTAAAGCGCTTCCGGATAATACGGCCGCAAGGCGATGGCGCTGCGGTAATGCCCGATCGAGGGCGCCAGCAGCCGCTGATCATGCAGCACCACCCCGAGATTATAGTGGGCCTCCTCGCTTGCCGGCATCGCCTTCAGGGCGGTTCGATAGCGTTCGGCGGCGTCGGACAATCGGCCTCGCCGATAGAGCAGACTGCCCCAATTATTGTGGGCTTCGACCAGATCCGGACGGAGCAATGTCGCCCTGGCCAGCAGGGTTTCCGCTTGCCGCTTCCATTGATTGGCCAGATTGCAATAGGCGGCTGCGAAATCGGGAGAGAGTGCGATGGCGGTGGCGAAGCTGGTCGCCGCAACAGAGGGCTCGCCGGTGTGCAGCAGAGCATTGCCGGCATCGTTGTGGTGGGCCGCCGATGCCGGATCGCGCGCCAAGGCGTTGCGGAAGCATTTCAGCGCCCCGCTCCAATCGCCTTGCGCCGCGAGACCGGCGCCGCGCGCCGCGCGATAGGAGGCGTCGCCCGGCATCGCCGCGATGGCGCGCCCGGTCATGCCGAGCCGGTGCAGGCTCGGCGCATGAGCGGGGGAGATCGCCAGGATCAGCCGCGCGTCCGTCATTTCGGCCAGGGGCGGTTGCGGCTCGGCGAAGCCGGCGAGAGAAGCCGCCAGCGCGTCGGCGCCGGCTCCCGCCAGTCCCTGCCGGCGCGCCGCGGCCAGCAGCCCGGCGGCGCTTCCGGCGTCCCCGCTCCCTAACAAGGCGTCGATCGCGTGCAGCCAATTCTCGCCATCCGCCGGATCGGCGTCGACCGCCTCGCGGAAAAAGGCGATCGCCCGGTCGGCCGCGCCGGCGCGCAAGGCGGCGATCGCTTCGGCGCGGTAGTAGCCGGACCGCAGAACTCGCTCGATCGCCGGAATGACGCCGGATTGCCGGTCCAAGCGGCGGGAGGCGGCGATGATCCGGTCTCGCCACTGGCGCCGGGTCTTGGCCGGCGCCGCCGCCACCCGGCCGGCGATGGCGACATAGTCGCCGGGCGTCGCCGCCACCCATTCGTCGAGGCCGATCTGGCGCAGAAGGCCGGCGGCCAATCTCTGGCGGAGAAAGGATCCGGCCAAAGTGATGACCGGTGTGCCGCGATGCACCGCCTGCCAGGCGGTGGTGTAGCCCGAGAAGCTCGGCCAGTCGAGGCAGGCGTCGGTCCGATCGAGAAAGGCGCCGAAATCATCGGGCTTCATCCAGCCCACCGGCCGCAAGACGGCATCCGGATCGAGGCCGGCCAGGCGCATCTTGCCGGCCAGCCGCTCGATCAGCCGGGACGATGCCCAGCCATAACGATCGCTGCCGACGATCCAGAATTCGCAAGGGGCGCAGGCGGCGGCCAGATCGACCAGCATGGCGTCGGCCGACGGGTCGCATTTATAGGCGGTCTGACACAGGGCGAAGCGGGTGACCTTTGACGCCGGTCCTTTCGCCACCGGAACGTCCGGCGGCGGTGCGGTGAATGAACCGGTTCCCGGCAGCAGCACCAGCTTTTCGCGGTAATGCGCCGCCGCGCCTTCGGCTTCGAGGGCGGCACCCGACAGGAACAGATCGATGGTCGGAAGTCCGCTGGTCACCGGATGTCCCCAGCTGGCGACCTGAAGCGGCGCCCGCCGCAAGGCGGCGAGCGCCACCACGGTCGGATCCATGCCGATCTCCGGATAGAGCAGAATGTCCGGGCCGTCCTCGGCCAGTTGTTCGAGCCAGGCTTCGATCGGCTTCGGTCCCTGGCGGAAGCGGGCGCTTTGCGTCTTGGCCCATTCGGTCTGTTCGTCGGTCTCGGCCGCGGTGTGATAGAGGAACAGCTCGAAGCGCCGGCGGTCCAGCTGTTCGACTATGCCCCGGGTGATCATGTCCCACACCGGGTGATGGCGGATCTGCCCGGATATGATGGCGAGGCGCAGCCGATCGCCGCGCGCCTTGCGCCGCACTCCGCCGGGCCAGGCCGCCGCGGCGGCGCGGGCGGCGAGGCTGCCGTAATCCGACAAGGCGGCGGTTAGATCGAAAGGCCGATATGCCAGGTAAAAGGGGGTATGGCTGCCGAGCGCCCGTCCCAGGAGCGGCAAATGCGCTTCGCCCCATCGTGTCAGCTCGGCCAATTCCTGGCGGTATCGGCCGGGAACCGCCTCGCTCTCGGCCATTTCGTCCACCATGATCGGCAGGCGCAGCGTGGCGAGCCCGATCCGCGCTTCGGCGAAGTCGGGACGCAGCCGGTTGGCGCGGGCCATCCAGCCCGCCGTCGCATCTTGTCGTCCGAGATCGCGCAACGCGATCGCCAGATTGCAGCAGGCCTCGGCATAGTGTGGCGCGCAGACCAGGGCGGCACGATATCGGGCAGTGGCCGCCTCGATCCGGCCTTGAGATTTGAGGCCATTGGCGAAATTGAAGTGGGCATCGGCGAAATCGGGCCGCAGACGCAGCGCCGCGCGGTAGAATTTCTCGGCTTCGGCGAATTGTCCAAGCGACTTCAAGCAATTGCCCGCATGCAGATGGCAGGCCGGATTGTCCGCATCGAGGCTTATCGCCCGGCGCACCAGGATGAGGGCCGCCGCCGGCTCTCCGCGCTGCAAGGTGGCGACACCCAGCAGATGAACGGCATCCGCTTCCGCCGGGTCGTCGGCCAGAACCCGGCGATAGGCCAAGGCCGCCTCGGCCAGCCTGCCCGCGCGGTGCTCCATTACGGCGCGATCCAATTGATGCTTGAACTCGTTCACAGCTTGCTGCATCGCCCGCCCCAGACCGATTGTCAAGACCGGCCGGTACGGACTATGTTCCGGCCGAGATTATAGATCGAGGCGGTGCGTGCAAAACCAGACCGAGTCCTTGCCCCTGCGGGAACGCCTCGACAAGGCCGAACTGTCTCTAAGGTCCGGCCGCATTCCGCAGGCGGAAGCGCTGTGCCGCGCCATTCTGGCGGATGATTGCGGCAATGCCGCCGCCCAGCATCTGTTGGGGATCATCGCCCATCAGCAGGGGCGCGGCGGCGCCGCGGCGGCCGCCTTTCATCGGGCGGTCCGATGTCGGCCCGACTATGCCGTCGCCCACTATAATCTTGGCGTCGAACTGGCCGAAAACCGGCAGGCCGCGGCCCGCTTCACCATCGCCGTCTGCCTCAAGCCGGATTTCGCCAAAGCCTATTACAATCTCGGCAATGAACGGATGGAAGCGGGCGCGGCGGCGCCGGCGGCGGTGGCGTTCGGATGCGCCGCACGGCTGGAGCCCGATTTCGCCGACGCCTTGAGGAATTGGGGAGCGGCGCTCGACGGCATGAAGCGGCGGGAGCCGGCCATGCGCGCCCTCAAGCACGCGATCTGCCGCGCGCCGGATTACGCCGAGGCCTATTCCAATCTGGGCAAGCTCCATAGCGACGCCAAGCGATTGGAGGCGGCCATCGCCATCTGGGCAACGGCGCTTCGCATCGCGCCCGACCTGTTCGAGCCTCTGCATAATCTTGGCGGTTCACTGCGCGAGCCTGGACGGCTGGCCGCCGGCCTCGCGGCCGGCCGCGCCGCCCTGTGCCTGCGGCCCGATTACGCCGAATCATGGACAAATCTGGGAAACCGCTGGCTGGATCTCGGGGAGCCCGACCGCGCCTTGGCCCCATATCGCAGGGCCATCAAGGCGAAGCCCGATTTCGCGGACGGCTATTCCTGCCTCCTCGCCAATCTGCACTATGGGTCGGCGGCGCCTGCCGGAGAGGACTTCGATCTGGCGCGCCGTTTCGCGGCACTGCTCGAGAGCGAGGCGGTGCGGCCCTACGCCAATGCGCCGGAGCCGGACCGGCGGTTGCGGGTCGGTTATGTGTCCGGCGATTTTCGCCGTCATCCGGTGGGCTATTTCCTGATCGGCAGCCTGGCGGCGCATGATCGAAGCAATTTCGAGATCCATTGCTACCGCAGCGGCGGGGCGAGCGACGACATGACGGAAAGGCTGCGCGGCCTGGCGCAAGGCTGGCGCGACATCGGCGAGCTTTCGGACGAGGACGCCGCGACGCTGATCCGCCAGGACGGGATCGACATTCTGGTCGATCTGTCCGGCCATACGGAACTCGGCC
>Ga0213872_10002137_pt1 | contig 11856 bp, 7 predicted proteins | sample VelepicomBERX_R2_FD_160071 | JGI IMG/M metagenome (GOLD analysis project Ga0213872, IMG submission 160071) | Rhizosphere microbial communities from Vellozia epidendroides in rupestrian grasslands, the National Park of Serra do Cipo, Brazil - RX_R2 | ecosystem: Host-associated > Plants > Roots >... | reverse complement strand
TTCCGGATAAATCACGCCTCGCTGATTTCGGTTATCGGTAATTTCGTGATAACCCAAAAAATCAAAGGACAGGCAACGGTGCAAGGTTGTGAACATCCGAGCCGGGAGATCGGTATTTGGCCCGGGCGAATAAAGCTCCAACAACGCTTCGCTGAATGCCCTAAGTTCGAGGTGTCCTAATCGTGGCATCAACAGACTCGTCCGCAAGGCCGGCTGCGTACTGAATTACTAAAAGGTGAAACCTGTTCGCCGCTAAACATGTCAGGGAGCTAGGGGAGATACTTGCGAGGCGATTATCGGCGGTTTTTCTGAAATCTTTAGCAAGAAGTTGTCGTTTTAGCGGGTCGAAGCCGAACGCGAATGGATAAAGTGGCGCGATGGGGGAGCCCTACTGCGAGTATGTAGTGGCGACGCCTTGCCGATTCCGTTTATCGCCAGTTTCGTGGTACGCGGCAGCGTAGCTCCGTGACCAGAATCGGCCTCCTCTCGTCGAGAGCCCGCTTGAATCCCACGCCGATTTGTGCGATCCCAGGCTGTTCATCCCCTTTATCGTGATGCCATTTATCGAGACCGAAGATCGCACAAACCTGTGTTCACGGCAGGTGCGGCGCCCCACGCCAACGGCGCTCTCGTCCGTAAGAGCGGCTTCACCGCCCGGACCGAGCAGGTCTGACCAACCTGGAGGCCAACGACGTACGGGTTCGCGAACTAACGCAAATGCAGAACTTCTGACGCGATGTTGGCTGCAGCAGTCCGTGTCTCAACGCAGAGTTTACCCAGGATTCTCTCGACGTGCTTGCCGATGGTGCGAGAGCGCGCTCCGAGAATTTCGGCAATCTCGCTGTTCCTTTTAGCCTGACTTATCCAGAGTAATACTTCCGCTTCACGTTTTGTGAGTCCGAGAGATCGCAGGGTTTGCGGATCGAGTTCGTCGTTAGTCTCGCTCAGGAGGAGTCGCTGTTCTGGGGATTGCACCGAAGACAACGAACGCACGGTGAGTCGTTTTGAGCCTCGCTGAATCGAGAAGTCCTGCAATTTCGAAGCCAGAACGTTATCCACTGGTCCTGAAGCGCGACGCTTAAGCCAATCTCGAACTTGTGTCGGTAGCGATCCGTTGTGGCCAAAATATTCTTTTAGCAAGTCGACGGCTTTACCGGTCTCAAAGAAGATCCGGCCCGCCCTATTCGCAACGATCCAAGCTTGGCCATTCCCTTCGGCGGCGTCTGAGTAATAGGAAAAGAGTTTGCTTGCGGTCAGAGCTTGGGAAAGATGCGGCTTGAGGAGATCTAAAACGGTGCGTTCCTCCTCGGAAAAGTCGCGTCTTGACCGGTTCAGTGCTATCCCAAGCTGGGGTAGCTCACCCAGGGTAATAAATGCGAGTTGATGGTGAAACGTCAGCGGCCTAAAGATGTGATTATATAGATCCGTGCGTTCCCAATTGTCACGACTCATGAAATCAGAGATTTTTACGCAGGATTCCACGTGGTCCTTCGTAAACGCGTTCCAAGTGGGGTGTTGATCTAGGTATGTTTCAAAAATCTGCGTATCAAACGGGATTTCTGGACAGAAGATTACGCGCTGGTTTTGGTTATCGACAATTTCGTGGTAAGCCAGGCAATCGAAGGAAAGAGAGCGGCGCAAAATAGCAGACACGCGGGCCGGGAAATCGGCGTGCAGGCCGGGTGAATGAAGCTGCAACAGCGCTTCGCTGAGTGCCGTAAGTTCGAGGTGTCTTAACCGTGGCATGAACAGACTCGGTTGCAAGTCCGTTCGCGTACCGAATTACTAAAGGGTGAAACTTGTTTGCCGCTAAACATGTCCTGGGTTTTAGGGGGAATACCTGCGAGGCGATATCGGCGCTTTTTCTGAAATCTTTAGCAAAAAAATAGCCGTTTTAACGTACAGAAATTGGCCGATTGGGGAACGCGAGATGTTGCGAGTTGCTGGAGGGACCAAGTGAAATTCCCAGGGTAGGTAGCCAGCGCGGTCGGCCTCCTGGCGCAAGAGTGCCGTCTACGGCTTAAACGGCGATCGCCTCACTTCGTGGTAGAGTCTCCAGCATTTCGCGTCATTTTGTCGAACCGAGCTCAAAAAATCCAGAAACCCGCTGTCGATTGCCTTGATCAGATATCATAATACAGAAAAATAATGTACGTAGATCCGCCACAATTCGCCACACTTTTGCTTCCGTTAGATTCCACTGTTTTCCACCCCGATGGCAGTTTTCCTGGGCAATGGGGTGGAAGAGAGCGGAAACTAGAACCCTAAAATCGGGTTCAAGTCCCCCCGAGCATATAAGTGATTGTTGTTGAGGAACTTTAGGCTCGGGATCATGCAGCCTAGCTGGTTCGCTCACTTGGCTCTTGGTAGGTCGTTCGCAATCGCTCTAGCACGGAACGGAGTCTTTCCGCTTGCTCTTGACTAGCATGCAAGGCATGGGCAGCTCCGAAGAGCGCGACTTCAAGCTCGCGCTTTCGTTTCGGGGCATCGGTCTGAGCAAGTGATCTCTTGGAACTTTCCACCAGCCGGCCGGTCTCAACCAAAACGTCGTCAAGAAAGCTATTGATCCCCTTACCGACCGCCTGATCCCCGCCGGCCAGGTTCACCAGCTCTTCCATCAACCCACGGAGAGCACGGATATGAAGCTTGATATGCTCGGCTATGGTCGGCGCCCCAATCGTAATCCAAAGACTCCCGTCAAGAGCCCGTGTGTAGTCCAGCAAATCTCCCAACCGCAGGTCTTCATCCTGGGACGTTTCTAGTTTGGAAATCCGCCCTTGGCTGCAACCAATAGCTTCAGCCAGTTCTTTTTGAGTAAGCCCTTTGCTTACGCGCATTCCAGCCAGCATGGCCACTGCGGTTTGGGCTTCGACGTCTTTGACGCTCTCGACAAGCTCTTGCGGTGTGCCGGTACCTTCAAGCATTTCGCTAGTGGTGCGGTACCGTTTGCCGGTCGGTTTTGGGATCGGGCGGCTCATAGTGTGTCGATGAATTCGTAACAATCTTGGATGTCTTGGCTTTGAGTATCTTTATCACCAATTGTGATTAAGTACACCGTTTTGGAATTTTGCGCCGGGTAGACATAGAGCCGAGTCGCTGGTTGTTTCGGGTTAAATCCCTGTTGGGTAAGCGCCACGACCCCGTGCTTTTCAGGATGAATGAAGTTGGCGCGGATCAACCGCGCAATCGGCTGTTCATCGAGCATCTGTTGATACCTAGCCAAGTTACGCAAGACGGCTTCCAACTGCTTTGGCCGTTTCTTTTGGAATTCCTCTCTCCGGCGTAAGAAGAGATCGGTCGGCTCTTGGTACCACGGCTCGTCGGACATGACGATTATTCCATTCTGGAATAATTGCTGTCAACCGGTTCTCCTTTGAACTTGGTTGCCAAAAGTCCCAGTCAACTGACCGGATACAGCTCCTCCTCGATGATCTTGCGTGCGAATCGTTTTAACCCGCTCAGCCGCTGACGTAGCATCGACCTGTCCGTCAAAACGCGGGAACCTCACCCAGCTTTAGAGCGCGACGCATTTGAAAATCGGCTTCAGCGCGCGCTCGTCGGGCTTCGGCGGGATCGATTCCCTTTTCAAGGGCGAAATCGGCGAGGGCCCGGCCAAAATGCGCTGCCAATTGAGCGTTCGTTGGATACATCACTATCGCTGCTCGCAGACCGTTCAGACTTCCTTCTTTGATCCTGTCCTCAATCCAATCGGCGACAGTGCGTTTGGAGAATGGGGAGAGGCTGCGCAATCTCGGCTCGGAGGCGCTCCACTTCAGTAATTGCTCCAGCGGCGTCAACGTAGAAGATGGTCCGGCAAACTTTGCGGCGAGATAGTTTCGCGTCGCTCTGACTTGCACTGGCATCAGGACATTCAGCCTCTCCTTCTGTCCCGAGATCCGCACGGCGACGTCGGCGGTTGCTTCTGCCAAATCCGCAAGCGACAATAGGTCCCTACCGTTTTCGGGACTACCAGTTGGCGGAACATCCCAAAGGCGCGCTGTGTTATCCTGTGAGGCGGTCAGGATCTGTTGGCCGTTCCGGTCAAAGCTGGCAGAGTACACCCAACTTTCATGTTCTATCGGTCCGCCAATCGGTTCGCCCGTGGCCGCATTCCAGATCCGGGCTGTCCTATCCCGCGACGCGGTCACTATCCGTTGGCCATCCGGACTGAACTGCGCGGAATAAACCCACCCTTCGTGTTGCATCGGTTGCCCAATTGGCTTGCCTGTGGCCGCATCCCAGACCCGGGCCGTCCCGTCCTTTGACGCGGTCACCACTCGTTGGCTATCCGGGCTGAACTGTGCAGAATAAACCCAATGTTCATGCTTCATCGGCTGACCAATCGGGTTGCCTGTGGCCGCATCCCAAAGTCGTGCCGTCCTATCCCGCGACGCGGTCACTATCCGTTGGCCATCCGAACTGAACTGTGCAGAATAAACCCAATGTTCATGCTTCATCGGCTGGCCAATCGGTTTTCCCGTTAGTGCATCCCAAAGGCGCGCTGTCCTATCCTTGGACGCGGTCACCACCCGTTTGCCGTCCGGGCTGAAGTGCGCACAATAAACCCCATCTTCATGCTCCATCGGCTGGCCAATCGGTTTTCCCGTTAGTGCATCCCAAAGGCGCGCTGTGTTATCTTGCGACGCGGTGAGCACCCGTTGACCATCCGGGCTGAACTGTGCAAAATAGACTGAGCCCTCATGCTTCATTGGCTCGCCAATTGGTCTGCTGGTGGTCGCATCCCACAACCGCGCCGTATTGTCGCCGGAAGCGGTTACCACGCATTGGCCGTCCGGACTGAACCGCGCAGAATAGACCGTGCCCTCGTGCCGCAATGGCTCGCCTATGGCATAGCCGGTTGTAGCATCCCAGAGGCGCGCTGTGTTATCCTGTGACGCGGTCACTATTTGTCGGCCATCGGGACTTAGTTCCGCAGAAAGAACGGGCTTGTCATGCTTCATAGGCTCGCCAGTTGGATTGCCGATAGGTGCGTACCACAGCATCGCCGTGTTATCGTATGAAGCGGTCAGCACCCACTGACCATCCGGGCTGAACTCCGCAGAAACAACTTCGGTCTCATGCTTCATTGGCTCGCCAATCGGATTCCCGGTTGCCGCGTCCCAGAGCCGCGCCGATCCGTCCTCTGAGGCGGTCAGCACTCGTTCGCCTTCAGGACTGAACTGCGCAGAAACAACGTCCATTTCGTGTCTCATTGGCTGGCCGATCGGTTTACCGGTGATCGCATCCCAGAGCCTTGCGGTGTTATCTTGTGACGCGGTCAGTACCCGTTGGCCGTCCGGGCTAAGCTGCGCAAAATAAACCGAGTCCTCATGCTTCATCGGCTCGCCAATCGGTTTGCCGGTATGCGCGTCCCACAGACGCGCGGTATTGTCGTTTGAGGCGGTCACGACCCATTCACCATCTTCGCTGAAGCGCGCAGCAGTAACAAAACCCTGATGTTTCATCGGCTGGCCAATTGGTTTGCCGGTATGCGCGTCCCACACACGTGCTGTGTTGTCGTCTGAGGCGGTCACCACTCGTCGGCCGTCCGGACTGAACTGCGCAGAAACAACGTCCTTATCGTGTTTCATCGGCTGGCCAATTGGCTCGCCGGTGACCGCGTCCCAAAGCCTGGCTGTATCATCGTGCGAGGCGGTCACTACTAGCTTGCCATCCGGACTAAACTCCGCAGAATAAACTAAGCCTTCATGGTTCATCGGCCGACCAACCGGTTTGCCGGTGGTTGCATCCCACACGTGCGCCGACCCATCCTCCGAAGCAGTCACCACCTTCCGGCCATCCGGGCTGAACTGTGCAGAATAGACTTCTGCCTGATGCCTCATCGGCTCGCCGATCGGTTCGCCGTTGAGCGGATTCCACAGCTGCGCCGTTTTGTCGTTTGAGGCGGTTACGATCCGTTGACCATCCGGACTGAACCGCGCAGAATTGACGGGGCGCTGGTGCCGCATCGGGCCCGCCAGGGGAAGGGGCCAACTGGTTTGAGTTAGCATCGCCGACGCGAGTGCGGCAGCTTCGTGGTTCCACTGATTCAGCCGCAGCGCCTGTGCCAAACGTGCCAACGCTCGCGCGCCATCACCAGCCTGCTTCAACTCACGCGCGAGGGAAACATCCGCTCGGCTGGCTACCTCGCGCGCGGAAATCCATTGCTGCGCCGCAAAAACTGCAACGAACGCCGCGATAAACAGGAGCACGCCAAGCGCAATGATAAAGAAACGCTGCCGTCGTTGCGCTTTGCTTTGCGCCTCGGCTCGTTCTCGTTGTGTCTCTACAAGCTTCCGAGCAGTATCGAGTTCGCGTTGCTGCCGTTCTTTCTCATCTTGCGCAAGCCGCGCACGCAGTTCAGCCTGTGCGAGCGCTTCGCGCGTGAGGCGAGTGTCACGGCTGGTCTTGATGACAGGTATAAGAACATCATGCGTGAGTTCTACCCTGCGGGTGTGGTGGCGGTCCTCATAGGCGAGGAGTCGACGGCTAACCAGTTCATTGAGAATGGGCTGGGTGACATCTGGGCTGGAGAGCGCAACATCAAGGGCGCAACTGTCGCGAAATCCGGTCGTCGTGAGAAGCTTGTCCTCGATAAAGGTTCGTACACCCTCAGAAAAGTCCTCAATGGCCCGGAGGTAGAAGTCCTCAAAAATTTTCTCTTGTTCGACGTCGAGGAGATCGGGGGTGATTTTCGCATCCGGCCCGCGCACGAGGCGTCGCTCATTGAGTTCCCGGAGCACCAGGCTCAGCAATGCGGGGGCGATAGTCATCTCCGTGTCGTCATCGTCACCAGCGACAAGCTTGATGATGCGATCCTCCACGCCGGGCCCAAGCAGCGGCGCACCCAAGGCGATGACCTGGCGAGCCTGCCGCTCGCCCATCCGCAAAAGGCGCAGGCGGTTCTGGCCGAGGGCGCGAAAGTGGAACCGAATGCGGTAGAGGTCCGCGAGGTAATCTTCCCGCATGGCCAGCAGGACATTGAGCGGCACGGGCTTGAAGCTGAATTCCTCTGCGCGCAAGGGATCGTCGCGCAGCGCTACCGGGGGGCGGTTTTCCACCAGATCGGCGAGTTGGCTGATGAACTCTGAGGTCCGCGTGGCACGCTCGGGCGTCTCTCGGCCAAGAGTGAAGAGTTCCTCGAACTGATCGAAGGCGAGGAACGGAGTGACGAGGTCGTTGTGAGAACTCCAAAAATGGTTCCCCTCACGGTGGAGGTACTCCCAAAGCGTCTCGTCCGGTTGGGGCCGGGGAACCTCCACCCGTGCCGCGTGGGCAGCAGCGATGATGGCGTCAAGTACTTGCGCAGAGAGCGGGGCCGTCCCCTCGAGGTAGTCCAGCCGGATCGGGACCGGGAGATAATCTCTGGCCCGAAGTGCCGGGAAGAGGCCTGCCCGAAGCAGCGAAGTCTTGCCGAGGCCCGAGACACTGTAGAGCAGCGTCAGGATGTCGCGTCGCACAAGACGGAGCAATTCGTCGATCTCCTCGCCACGCCCGGCAAAGAACCCGCGATCGCCTTCAGTAAAGGAGGCAAGCCCGATCCACGGGTGCTGCGAATCCGCAAGTTGGACGGTGGCAATAGTCACATGGAAGCAGCCTTGAGGCGACGCTCGCGGACGATGGCCGTGAGGGTCTTAATGAAATCGTCCTGGGGCTGACCACCGGCAGCGCGAGCGTAATGGAACTCTCGAAAGCCGCTGAAGGTGACGGCACCCTCCGCGGTTTCATCGACGATGACAGGATGGATAAAGCGGGCGGTGGCTTTGTCCATGTCTCGGAGCCGGTCCAGCGCGCGATTCCATTCCCGGATGAAGATGCCTTCTTCGCGCTTGTTGGTGTTCGCGGAGATCACGGCGACGAAAACGTCGCAGGTGGCGATATTCTGTTCGATGACCGGCCACCAGGGATCGCCCGACTCAAGGCGCCCTTTGTCAAACCAGACATCCAATCCCGCGCCATCGAGGCTGGACTGAAGCCGGCCGACAGCCTCGCGGTCCTGGCTGGCATAGCTGATAAAGACAGCCGGAGGTTTGGTGGCAGTGGGCGCTACAGTAACTCCGGACCTGGCAGCAGAGGGCTTGCCGGGGAAGGCATCCCATTTCTCAGCGAGCTGGTCCACGAACTCGATGGGATTCGCCACGCCAAACGACTTGGTCTGCGGGCTGAAATTTTCCAGAAAGTCCCGCAGGTGGGCGTCCACAACGGTTACTTTGTCGGCAATAAATTCGCGCGCGTCGTTGCCGCTATAAAGGCGGTCGCGCCGAGCGAGCCGAACAAAGAACCGTGCGAGCCAGTCGGGGTGGGCGTTGCCGATCAGAAGCAGGCGCTTGGTACGCAGTTCGTCGAAGAGATTAGCAAGGCGTACGGACATGGATTCCTCGTGGAGTTTCCAGATGAATTCGAGTGTCTCCTCGTCGATAAGCGCGCTGTCAGGGATCCCCGAGATCCTGCCGAAAAGATGAAAAACCACCCGGTGCGGCGAGCGGCTGTAGTCACGCGGGATGTCTACGAGGGTGGAATTCGGTGAGTAAGCGAAAACGTGATCGACGGGCGAGCCGAGCGCATTGGCGAGGAGTGAATCCACGGTCGTACTGACGAAGAGCCGCAGAGGCTCGATAGCGCGGAGCTTGCAGAGTGACTCGGGCACGGGGATCTGACCTTTGGCATCACGGAGCTGGTTGAGGATCTCAAAGGCTTTCAGGTTGACGTCGTCTCGGGAGTTTCGCCGGCTGGCATTGAGGTAGGCAGCGACCACCTGGTCGATACTGCAGGAAGGTTCGCACTCCACTTCGAGCTGCGCCGTGAGCTGCGCGGCGAGGTATTCATAGAGCAGTTGGTCGCGGCCATCGATCTCGATCCGAAGTAGATCGCGCCCGATAATTGGAATGACGACACCTTTGGCGATGGCCTGCAGAAGCTTGCTCCACTGTTTTAAATCGTTACTCATTGTTACCAAGGTCTCGTTTTCGTGACTAGTCCGTCTGGCTTAGTCCGCCGAGCTGCCTGCAGCAGTTCGCAGCTGATAAAGACTTGTTCCCGCGGCACTTCGTACCCTCTCTGCGCAGTTTAAAATTATTATAATAACGAATTCTTTCCATATCTTCCAGGACATCTTCGGGCGGCGGCGATCATAGAGTTTCGTGGTCCGGCCGTCGATGTGGCCGGCAGTGCGCTGAGCGGCTTCGACAGTAACGGCATACGATTAGCCTGCCGATGATCCGACGCCCCTATCAGCACCAAAACCGAAAAACTCACTAACCTGCCGATAATGCTTTGGCTCGCTCAGCCGGTCCCCAATGTGCGTATTGCGTGAAGATGTTGATCATAATATCCACTGGCAGAGAGAGATGCGACGATTTTGAAGTAGGCGGGCTCCGCTAGGGTCCTGACTCCGCTTTTGCATGCAAGCCAAGGTCAAGACTAGAATACAAAAAGCATGAGTCACGTTTACACACCTGGTTACTCCCCAAGAGCGGTTTCATTCATGCAAAGACGTTCCGCTGAAACACACGCCGCGTTTGTTCTGCCGTTCCTGCGATCTAATTTCCGAATCTTAGAGGTCGGCTGTGGACCAGGGTCCATTAGCATCGACTTAGCGACTCGGGTCCCGCAGGGCAGCGTCGTAGCTGTCGATGCCGAACCTTCGCAAGTCAGGCTGGCAAAGGAAAGAGCCAAAGAGCTCAATATTCCTAATATTAGATTAATTGTCGGCGACGCCGCCAGCTTTCACTGTGAAGAGAAGGATTTCGATTTGGTCTTCTCGCACGCCTTGTTCGAGCATCTTTCCAACCCGAAGAAAACGCTACAGCACGTCCGTGAATACTTGCGAGTAGGTGGGCTGATTGCGTTGCGCAGTCCCGACTGGGGTGGATTTGTTCTCCACCCAGAAACGCCAGCGATTTGTAGTGCGCTAAAGGCTTATCAAGACATCCAAACTCAGCTCGGCGGTGACGCCCATTGCGGACGCAAGCTTGGAATGTATCTGCGAAGTGCCGGACTTAAATCGATCAGGCCATCGGCATCCTATGAGATCTACCCGGATCCGCGGTGGATCGCCAATTATCTGGCGGAGCGTTTGGACGCAGCAGAAAGAAACTCTGAAGCAGACACCCTTCGCTCATGGGCTCAGGAACCCGATGCCATGTTTGCCCAAGCCTGGTTTGAAGCCATCGGCACGAATCCGGAACAAATTGAATGACGCGCTTTCAACTTTTCGACAGCTGCAACCAACGCAGAAAATGTAAGTAGATCCGCCACAATTCGCCACACTTTTGCTTCCGCTAGATTCCACTGTTTTCCACCCTGATGGCAGTTTTCCTGGGCAATGGGGTGGAAAAGAGTGGAAACTAGAACCCTAAAATCGGGTTCAAGTCCCCCCCGAGCAACTGTCGCGAATGTCAGGCCTCGACCGCTGCCGCGACATCTTCTCTGAGGAATTCGATAATTGAGTTAACCGCTTGCCAGCGATTTTTCTCAAGAATGACCATGTGGGTACCCTGACCAATCTCAATCCATCGTCGATAGGCTGACCTGGTTAGCCTGCTGAAGAAATCTCGGGCCGTGTCAAAGGTGACGTCGACGTCCCATTCCGCATGAATAAGCAACACGGGTACACGGATTTCCCCGGGATCATAAAACGGCCTGCCTGCGGCCCAATATTCGCGAATATCCTGGATTGCACCCGAAGGCGCCAGGATAGTATTAGGAACCGTCCCCCGTGGACCGATCGCTAGAGTGTTTTCCGCCCAAATACCGAACCATCCCGGCGGAATCAGGGCGTCTCGTTGATCTATTGGAGCGGCAGCGCGCCAACTCTCTTCGTATTTCCGGAGATCCACTTCACGGTAGCCGGGAAGGTCGCCACCGTTGTCGATCCGTCCCGGCGTTTCGCGCAGCCAGAGTGGAGCAATCAATGCTAGCCGTTTGATCTTACTATTGTTTTCCGCGGTGTAAGCACCTCCAACCGATCCGCCCCATGACATTGCAACCAGATTAAGCTGATCCAGCCTGCGACACTCTAAAATATGGTCAATCGCCCTACCAAGATCACGGATCGCAGTTTCTATCCGAACAGGCTGCGTGCTTGGGTCGACTGCTCCCTCCATTTCCGGCGGCCAGGTCGAAGCGCCGTATCCTCGCACATCGGCGGCATAAACATCAAAGCCACGTACGGCGAGTTGATCCATGAAAGATGCGCCTCCCACCGGGGTGTCGAACAGGCTTCCGGAAGAAAAAGTGGCGCCGTGCATCAAAAGCAACGTTCGTTCGCCGGGAAATTTTTCCACGTGGGCTAACCGTTTACGTCGGAGATGTAAGTCGACGCCTGCGGTATCGCTGGGAATAGAGAAATCTTCGGTAGCGATCGCGGCATTACCCGCCTCCGCAAGGCCTACGGCGCGGCAGGCCTGTCTTTGATTGGGAGCATTCATACGCACTTTTTGATAATGTTTTGATCAAGCGAACTGCCATTGAAACCCGGCCGTTCCCTGGCTGATATAGCCGGCCGAACTTTCGGCGAAATGAGAGCTGAAACAGAGCGCGTGATTCTCAGAAGCATAGGAAAGGAGCCATTCACGCGAAGCCCGACTAGCTTCTGGAAATTCGCAATAGACCGAACGGAGATCCGGACAGTGTACCTGCAGCGGATGATGCATGACATCACCTAGGAACAGGGCTTCCTGTCCGCCAGAGCGTATACGAATGGAAGCATGATCGACGCTATGCCCGGGCGTTGGCAAAAACGATATCCCGTCCAGCCATTCGGCGCCATCAACATCAATCAGCTCTGCCTGTCCCGATTCGATGATGGGGGCAACACTCTGGTCGTACACACACGTGGCGGGCTCCCTGACCGGT
>Ga0213872_10002136_pt1 | contig 11866 bp, 10 predicted proteins | sample VelepicomBERX_R2_FD_160071 | JGI IMG/M metagenome (GOLD analysis project Ga0213872, IMG submission 160071) | Rhizosphere microbial communities from Vellozia epidendroides in rupestrian grasslands, the National Park of Serra do Cipo, Brazil - RX_R2 | ecosystem: Host-associated > Plants > Roots >... | reverse complement strand
GCATCCGGCGGCGTCAACTTCGATACCGTGCGCGCTATCGCCGAAACGGGCGTGGACCGTATCTCCATCGGCAGCCTGACCAAGGATGTGCGCGCGATCGATTACTCGATGCGCATCATTGGCTAAGGCGTCGGAAGGAGCGGCAGCAGTCGCAATTTAGGTGCTCGACCCAACGTGGCGGCAAGTTCAGGTCGACAAGTATCTTCATGGGCTTTATAGCAAAGGCAGAAGTGGTACTTCCCGCTCCTCTGCCAGCCACGCTGCATAGTGCAAGGCCTGCCTGATGTCTTCACTATCCAGGTATGGGAAATCTGCGAGCAACTCATCTTGCGTTCTGCCGGCACTAAGTTGCCCGACAATCATCGCGACGGTGACTCGCATGCCACGTATGCAAGCTCGCCCCCCCATAACTGCTGGATTGTGCGTAATACGGTCGAGTGGATTCATTGCTTACTCCCGATATTGCTTTCACCGTAGCTCTGTGACGAGTCGAAGGCAAGGACCGGCTAATTGGCTTAAATTTCTTTGCGCATGCGCGACAAGGGGACTTTGATCTCGCCTGGCAGGGTGATTTCAAAGTCCTCGACCACGTGGAAGCCGCAGGCCAGGTAGAGCGGCACGCCGGGCATGGTGCCGGCCAGTTCCAGCGCCTTGAAACCCGCTTCCGCAGCCTTGGCGGCGCAGTGGTTCAGCAGCATGCGGCCCAGTCCCTGGCGCGGCGCGTCCGGCGACACGAAGAAGGCGCGGATGCGTGCTGGCTGCGTGGCGGGGGCGAGCAGCGGGTCGGCATCGCCCTTGGTGCGGTCGGCGCCGAACAGGGTGGCGCGTTTGCTCCAGCCGCCGCAGGCCACCATCTGGCCCTTCTGCTCAATCACAAAGTAGGTCTGGTCGGTGACCAGCTGGGTATCGACGCCAAACACGTGTTTGGTCACGGCCTGGGCCTGCTCGTCGGTGTAGAAGCCTTTGCTTAATTCGATGCCGGAGCGCGCGATCAGCGCTTCCATGGCCGGGATGTCGGCGGCTTGCGCCACGCGCAGCTGCGCCATGTTCGCCATGTTGAACCAGGCGTTGGCCACCAGGCCATCTTTGACCTGATAGATCGCCACCGCTTCTGCCTTGGCCGGACCTGGCTCCCCGAATGTGGTGACCGTCTCGTGGTCGATCACCAGGTCGCCCACGGCGATGCGGTTCACCAGCTTGGCCTGGGGACGGGCCATCTCGAACAGGGTCTTGTAGCGGGCCGCGATCTGCGCGCGGCCGCTCATCATCAGGGTGGAAGGATGCTGGAATAGCTGCGCATCTTCCGCAAATGTCGCCGCCAGCGCTTCGGCATCGTTGGCGTTGTAGGCTTTGAACTGGGTATCGACTACATCTTCCGGCGTTGGCGTCATGGCGGCGTCTGGGTGGGTTTAGTGGCGGCGCCGCGAGGGCGTCAGCACGGAGGGCAGGGCCTTGGGCAGCGTCTCGGGATAGTCGCGGCTGAAGTGCAGGCCGCGGCTTTCGCGCCGCTGCAAGGCGCTGTTGACGATCAGTGAAGCGACATCCACCAGGTTACGCAACTCCAGCAGGTCGTGGGTGATGCGGAAGTTCTGGTAGTACTCGTCGATTTCTTCCTTCAGCAGCGCGATGCGGTGCTGGGCGCGCTCCAGGCGCTTGGTGGTGCGCACGATGCCGACGTAGTTCCACATGAAGCGGCGCAGCTCGTCCCAGTTGTGGGCGATGACCACTTCCTCGTCGGCATCGGTGACCCGGCTTTCGTCCCAGTCCGGCAGGTATGGGATTTCGCCCTTTTCCTTGGAGGCGATATCGGTGGCGCAGGCACGGCCGATCACGACGCATTCCAGCAGCGAGTTGCTGGCCAGGCGGTTGGCGCCGTGCAGGCCCGTGCAGGCGGTTTCGCCGACAGCGTACAGGCCGGGCAGGTCGGTGCGGCCCAGCAGGTCGGTCACCACGCCGCCGCAGGTGTAGTGCGCGGCAGGCACGATCGGAATCGGCTCCTTGGTGATGTCGATGCCCAGCTCCATGCAACGTGCATAGATGGTGGGGAAGTGCTCGATCAGGAATTCGGCTGGCTTGTGGCTGATGTCCAGGTGGACGTAGTCCAGGCCGCGCTTCTTGATCTCGAAGTCGATGGCGCGGGCCACCACGTCGCGCGGCGCCAGTTCGGCGCGTTCGTCGTGGGCCAGCATGAAGCGCGTGCCCGCAGCGGCACCGGCTTCCGGCGGCAGCTTCAGCAGACCGCCTTCGCCACGGATCGCTTCCGTGATCAGGAAGGACTTGGCGTAAGGGTGGTACAGGCAGGTCGGGTGGAACTGGATGAACTCCATGTTCGACACGCGGCAGCCGGCGCGCCAGGCCATGGCGATGCCGTCGCCGCTGGCGGTATCCGGATTGGTGGTGTACAGGTAAACCTTGCCCGCGCCGCCCGTGGCCAGCACGGTATGTTCGGCGGCGAAGGTGAGTACCTGGCCGGTTCTCTCGTCTTGCACGTACAGGCCGTGGCACTTCGGCTGGGCCGAGCCTTTTTTGACCGGGTGCAGCTTGTCCGAGGTAATCAGGTCGATCGCGCAGTGGTGCTCGAACAGGCTGATATTCGGATGGGCGCGGGCCTTTTCTTCCAGCGTCATCTGCACGGCGTGGCCGGTGGCGTCCGCCGCGTGGATGATGCGGCGCTGGCTGTGGCCACCTTCGCGGGTCAGGTGGAAGCCCAGTTCCGCCGTTTCGTCACGGGTGAAGGGAACGCCTTGCTCGATCAGCCATTCGATGGCTTCGCGGCCATGCTCCACGATGTAGCGGGTGGCCGACTCGTCGCACAGGCCGCCGCCGGCGACCAGGGTGTCGTCAATGTGCTGGCCGTGGCTGTCGCCCGAGTCGAGGACCGCGGCAATGCCGCCCTGGGCCCAGTTGGAGGCGCCGTCTTTCAGTTCGCGCTTGGAAATGACCGCGACAGTGCGCGTTTGGGCCAGGTGCAGCGCCACAGACAGGCCCGCCAGGCCGCTGCCCACAATGACAACATCGAATTTCATGGTGAAGTGATTCGGTAATTCGGTAAAGAACCATGACTATAGACCATTTGACACAGATCTGTCATATGGAAGTCATTTCAAAATGACCGTGGCGTTGTTGCGGCTCCTTGCCGTGCAAGCGCACTGTCTTCGTCGCCGCGCCTAGCCACGCTCATTTTGAAATGGCTTCCTTCGGTGAATTCCCGGCGTCTTGATCTGCCCCCAATAGGGCTGTTGTGCAGGCTCAAAGCGCGGCCGGGCGCGCTTCGCCATCATGGATGCTTCGGGGGCGGGAGGGCGCCATGATCAGGATTTTTCACCATTATGTGTCCAAAATGGCATTCATGCTGCTGTTGCTGGAGCTGTTGATTCTGCTGGCGGCGGCGGTGACGGCGGTGGGCGCCTTTCTGCCTGCTCTGGCATTTGCGCTGGTCCAGATTTTCAGCATGAGCACCCTGGGCATGTACCAGCACACCTCGCGCGACGATATCAAAAATACCCTGTTGCGCATCATTCCGGCGTTTTTGCTCGGTTTTCTGCTGCTGAACAGCCTGCGCGCCCTGATTCCCGGCTCGATGCACGCGCCAGCTGGCGCCGTCCTGTTTGCGCTCAGCGCAGGCGGCATCCTGCTGGCGCGGCTGATTGTTTTCACATCCTTCCAGTCAAACATGATGGAACAGCGCCTGATCCTGATCGGCGACGGCGCCATTGCACGGGAATGCCTGGAACTGGCGCAGAGCGGCCTTGGATTCCATCAATTCAAGCTGATCGGATGCGTGCCGGTGGAAGGCGAGGTGCGCTGCGTGCCGCCCGCCTGCCTGCTGCCGGCGGACCAGTCGCTGCTGGCCATGGCCCGGCGCTACGATGTGGATGAAATCGTGGTCTCGGTCAGCAATCGCCGTAACGGCGCCTTCCCGGTACGCCAGCTGCTGGAATGCGCCCTGAACGGCTTGCGCGTGACCGACGCCGCCAGTTTCTTTGAGCGGGAAGCGTGCCAGATCCGCATCGACTCCCTTCAGCCCAGCTTTCTGATCTTCGGCGGCGGCTTTGACCAGAGCTGGATGCGGGCTGCCGTCAAACGGGCATTCGATCTGACCGCAAGCGCGGCCATCTGCCTGGCGACTTTGCCGGTGATGCTGCTGACAGCATTGATGGTGTCGATGGAGGACGGCGGCCCGGTGTTCTACCAGCAGGAGCGCGTCGGGCGGCACGGACGCACTTTTCACGTATTGAAATTCCGTAGCATGCGCGCGGATGCCGAGCGTGACGGCAAGCCGCGCTGGGCCAGCGCTGACGATCCCCGTGTGACGCGCGTGGGACACTGGATCCGCAAGCTGCGGATCGATGAGCTGCCGCAGGTGCTCAACGTCTTCAAAGGCGAAATGAGTTTTGTCGGTCCGCGTCCCGAGCGGGCCTATTTTGTCGATCAGCTGGCGGCGGAGGTGGCGTACTACAACGTCCGTCATAGCATCAAGCCGGGCATCACCGGCCTGGCCCAGGTGCGCTACCAGTACGGCGCCTCGGTTGACGATGCGGTGCGGAAGCTGCAATACGACCTTTACTACGTCAAGAACAACAGCCTGTTTCTGGATCTGCTGATCCTGATCGATACAGTGCAGGTGGTGCTGTTTGGCAAAGGTAGCCGCTGATGGTTCCAGTCGCTGCGTTCAGCTATGGCCTTTGCGCGGCGGCCTTTCTAGGCGCCGCGCTGATGATCGCGTCGCGGCGCTCCTTGCGCGAGCAATGGCCGCTGGCGATGTGCTGCGCCATGACCGCGCTGTGGGCGGGTGCGGGGGCCTGCTACGCCGGGCCAAGTTTGCCGGTGGCGGTCGAGGCGCTGGAGACGCTGCGCACGACCGTATGGCTGGGCTATCTTCTGCAGATGTTTGGCGCAAGACGCCAGTGGTGGCGGGTGCTGATCGTGCCGGCCGCGCCACAGGCGCTGCCAATCGCCGCAATAGCGATCTATCGGCTGCGCGGCGATGCAGGCCATATCCAGCTCTTTACCGGATATCTGTCGGTACTCAGGCTGGTACTGGCCGTTATCGGTATGCTGCTGGTGGAGCGCCTCTATCGCGACTCGTCCTCTGGTGCGCGCTGGAGCGTCAAGCTCATCTGCATCGGCGTCGGCGCACTGTTCGCCTTTGATTTCTACCTGTACAGCGATGCCTTGCTGCTGGCCCGTCCGAGCTATGAACTGTGGGCCGCGCGCGGCCTGGTCAACAGCCTGGGCGCGCCGCTGATCGGCATGGCCGCCTTGCGTAGCGCTGCTGCCGCGCCAGCCCTGATGCTGTCGCGCCGCGTTCTGCTGGGCTCCGTAGCGCTGCTGGGATCCGCAGTTTATCTGCTGGCCATGGCGGCGATCGGCTGGTATGTGCGGCTGGCGGGCGGCGCCTGGGGACCGGCTATGCAGCTGGCCTGCCTTGGCGGTGCGGTGTTGCTGCTGTCGGTCGTGCTGTTCTCCGGCACAGCCAGAGCGAGCCTGAAGGTGTTCATCAACAAGCACTTCTACCGCAGCCAGTTTGACTACCGCGACGAATGGATGCGGCTGACCAGGGCCTTGTCAGGCGAAGGGACAGATCTGCCGATGACGGCCATCCGGGCGCTGGCGGCGCTGGTGGAAAGCCCGGCCGGCGTCCTGTGGATGCGCGGGGAGGGCGGCGCCCTGGTGCCTTGCGCCAGCATGAATATGGCGCCGCCGCCGATCATCGGCCCGATGGGCAACGACTGGTGCCGCTACCTGGCGGCGCGCCAGTGGGTGATCGATGTACCTGAATACCGGCGCCACCCGCAGCGCTACGCCGGACTGGCATTGCCGCCCTGGCTGTGCGAGCTGCGCGACGCCTGGCTGCTGGTGCCATTGATGCTGCACGGGCAGATGTACGGCATCGTGTGCCTGGCACAGCCGCGCACCAGCTTGTCGCTGAACTGGGAGTTGATCGACTTGCTGAAGATCGCCGCCAGCCAGACCGCCAGCTATCTGGCATTCCGCCAGTCGTCCGACAGCCTTTCCGTCGCGCGCCAGTTTGAGGCGATCAACCAGCGATCGGCGTTCGTTGTGCACGATCTGAAAAACCTGGTATCCCAGTTGTCCTTACTGCTGATGAACGCCGAAAAGCACCAGGCAGACCCCGGATTTCAAGCCGATATGCTGGAAACCGTGGCCCACTCTCTGTCCAAGATGAAGCAGTTGCTGTTGCGTTTGCGGCAGCAGGGCACTGACGATTCTTCCGTACCGACGCCGCTCGAGCAGGTGCTGGAGCGCGCCGTGGGGAGGTTGTCATCGCTCCGGCCCGCGCCGGTGTTGAGTGTCTATGGCGACGGCATGATGGTATTGGCATCCAGTCAGCGGCTGGAGCGTGTCGTGGGCCACATCATCCAGAATGGCATCGAGGCTTCAACGCCGGACGGCCGCGTGGAAGTCAGCCTGGAACAGCAAGGCGGCGCAGCGCTGCTGACCGTATCCGATAGCGGTACGGGAATGAGCGAGAAATTCATGCGCGAACAGCTGTTCAAACCCTTCGTCTCCACCAAGACCGACGGCATGGGTATCGGCATGTTCGAGAGCCGCGCCTACATCCAGGAGCTGGGCGGCCAGCTGGAGGTGCGCAGCGCGCCAGGCGAGGGCACCACCTTCCTGATCCGGCTGCCCCTATACGAGAGCGAAGGCCATGGCTAAGCCTCGCCTGCTGGTGGTCGAAGATGATCCTGGTCTGCAGACGCAGCTGCGCTGGAGCCTGGACGCGTACGAAGTAGCGCTGGCGGAAGACCGGCCTTCCGCCATGCAGCAGATGCGCCGCCATCAACCCGCCGTCGTCACCATGGACCTGGGGCTGCCGCCTGATCCGGATGGCGCCAGCGAAGGACTGGCGCTGCTGCAGGAGATTCTGCAGCAGGCGCCGGACACCAAGGTAATCGTATTGTCCGGGAACCGGGAGCGCGCCAACACGCTCAAGGCGATCGGCATGGGCGCCTACGATTTCCATCAAAAGCCGCCCGAGCCAGAGCTGCTGACACTGACCATCGAGCGGGCTTACTTCCTGCACGGGATTCAGCAGGAGATTGGCCGCATGCGCCAGACGCAGGCGGACTCCCCGCTGGCCGGCATCCTCAGCCGCGACCCCGCCATGCTGAAGATATGCCGCAGCATCGAGCGGGTCGCCCCATCGTCCGCCACCGTGCTGCTGCTGGGCGACTCGGGTAGCGGCAAGGAGCTGCTGGCACGTGGGCTGCATCAACTGAGCGGGCGGCGCGACAAGCGCTTCGTGGCCATCAACTGCGCAGCCATTCCAGAACATCTGCTGGAGAGCGAATTATTTGGCTACGAAAAAGGCGCGTTCACCGGTGCGCAGCGCCAGACCCCGGGCAAGATCGAGCTTGCCCAAGGCGGCACCTTCTTCCTTGATGAAATCGGCGACATGCCGATGGCCTTGCAGGTGAAGATGCTGCGCTTTCTGCAGGAGCGCGTGATAGAGCGGGTTGGGGGGCGCAGCGAGATTGAAGTCGACGTTCGCGTGGTGTGCGCTACGCACCGCAATCTGCCGTCACTGGCCCAGGCGGGGCAGTTCCGCGAAGACCTTTACTATCGTCTGAGCGAGATCGTGCTGATGGTTCCCGCGCTGCGCGAGCGTAGCGGGGACGCCGTACTGTTGGCGAATCACTTCCGCAACCGCTTCAGTACCAGTGAGCGCCGGCGCGTGCTGGGTTTCAGTCCGGAGGCCTTGGCCGCCATTGAGTCGCACCCTTGGCCTGGCAATGTGCGTGAGCTGGAAAACTGCGTTCGGCGGGCGGTCATCATGGCCGATGGCCCGCAGATTGGACCGGCCGATCTGGGGCTGGCCGAATGCGCCGCACCTGAAATACCGCTCAATCTGCGAAAGGTGCGCGAGGCAGCGGAGTATCAGGCGGTGATCAGGGCACTGGCGCTGGCGGACGGGAACATTCTGAAGGCGGCGGAGCACCTCGGCGTCAGCCGGCCCACCCTGTACGACTTGATGAGCCATCACGGCTTGAAGTGATTATTCGGCGTCCTGCCACTGTCCGGCCGACTGGAGCTGGTTCTTCAGTCCTGGCAAAGGAAAACCCAGCCGATAGGCCTGCCGGGCAGCTTCACGCGCGTGCGGATAATCATGCCGTTTAAGGTAGAGCAGGCCAAGGTTGTAGTGCGCTGTTGCGTTTTGCGGTGCCAGCCGGGCAGCCTCCTGCAGCTGTTCCAGCGCATGATCGTCCTGCCCCAGAGCCAGCAGGTAGGCGCCGAAGGTGGATCGCACCTGGGCGTCGTCGGGCCGAAAGCGGATGGCGCGCTCGAAATAGCAGGCGATGCTGAATTTGGCGCCCTGCGGCTGGGCGGTCTTGTCGCGCAGCCCGAGGCGCGCCATCGATGCCAGTGCACGGGCATGGTTAGGGAAGTGCTGTAGCGTGTAGTCCAGGTCCGCTCCCAGCGAGCCGGATTCACCCCGCACCAGCCGCTCGACATTGGCGGTGAAGTGGAAGCGTTCGACCACAATCAGATTCTGGCGGTCGTCGGGATTGGCGTAGTCGCCGCCGGATTCAAACCGTTTGACCTGGCCGCAGGCATCGTCGGCCCGCGCTGGAAGCACGCCCGTTGCGGCCAGCACGGTCACTGCGACAATGATGATCAGACGGGAGCTTTGCTTCATTGGCGAACCCCTCCTTGCGGTCCGGCGATACGATCCAGCAGGGCGGCAAGCTGCCGGCTGCGCATGGCCCTTTCCTGCGCCTGGACGTGTGCCGGGCTGGCCAGCGGTGCTTTCCCTTCGCCGCACAGGTACAGGAACTCCCTGATCGTCCTGCTGGCGTCTGCGCTGGAATCGAGCCTGCCGATCGTGTCAATGCCCGCCAGGCGCAGTGCTCCGGCGGTACCTCCGTCTGGATCGGTCAAGGCCAAAATCGGACGGGCGGCGCGCAGATACTCGTACAGTTTTGCCGGTATCTGCGCATTGCAGTTGGCGCCTTGCAGCAGCAGGAGTCCGTCGGCCGACAGCATCTCGGCGAGGGCATCAGGGTAGGCCAGGGCGGGCCCGAGCTGGACCATGTCCTTGATGCCATGATGCTCTATCAGTCCGGCCAGGAAGGCTTCGTGTCCGCTTGCGCGCAGCGTGAGCATGAAATTTGCGGCGCTGACGACGCCATCTCTTTTCAACGCAGACAGGGCGGCAAAGAGCTGGGTCGGATCGCGCTCCGACGGGTAAACCAGACCGCTGTGCAGCAGGCGAAATGGCGCTTGCGCGGCCAGGGGCTTGGGCTGACTGGATGGCGCCAAGGCGAACGCGCCTTCGTCGTAGCCGTTCTCTATCAGGGCCAGATGGCGGGGCACTGGATCGGCATAGCGCGTCGTCCAGTCGCGGATGGCGCCGGGCGTTGTGCATACGAGTGCTGCGGCGTGCCGCAACAGTTGGCGCTCCAGCCAGAGATGCATCGCACGCGTGCGTCGATCAGGTGGATAATCGGTATCGGTCAACGGGTCGCGTTGGTCGGCAATCCATGGCAGGCCGGTCAAGCGATGCAAGGTCAGCGCAATCATGTGCGCCGTGGTGATCGGATAAGTGGACCAGATTGCGCTTGGCCGGTATTGCCGTATCAGCGCCAGGCCGCGTGGGACGGCGCTGATCCACCAGGACACCCAGCGATCCGGGCGGGCCAGCCACGCAGGGTACCTGCCACCAAGCGCCAGATGCCGTGCCGAGTCCAGCGCCAGGCTGCGATACACGTGATCTGGATCGCCGGCCTGGTCCTGACTGGTCTCCGGATAAGCGCAGCGGCTGGCCGTCAATATGATGGGCTGCCAGCCCAGTTGTGGAAGCTGGCGCGAGAACGACAGGGTGCGCTGGATTCCGCTGCTGCCGCGCTGCGGGGGATAGTGGAATGCGACCATCAGTACCCGGCTCACCATGAGCTGATCCAGTCCGCGCACAGGGTGGCCACTTCCTCCCGCCAGACGGCGCGCGAGAAGGTGTGGTTCGCCATCGGCAGGGTGGCCTGGCGCACGCGCTGCTCGTGCATGAGTTGGGCCCAGTGCAAATGCTGGCTTTGCAGCGCGGCGAACTCGCGCGCCGTAAAATCTTCTCCACTGAGGACGACCAGTATCTTCCCCTGGAACGACACCAATGCGCGGTGCAGCCGGGTAGGCAGCTGCTCGTCCTCTTCTTCGTTCTCTGCGCGGATGCTGCCAAACGCGGAGAGACAAGTCCGCACAAGAGAGGCAGCCAGTTCGCGCAGGCGGATGCCGCCGCCTGCGAGCTTGCGCCAGAACTCCGCCTGGCCAATGCGGCCACCGTAGTAGTGCCGCAGCGTGACGCGCGCTGCGCCGGTCTCGGTTCGCGTCCATGGGTTCAGCAGAATCAGCCCGCTGACACGGGTGTCTTGCGGCGCATAGAATGCCGCCGCGGTAGCCCCATCACACAGGCCGCATAGCACCACCTGTTCCACCTGAGGGGCGGCGGCAAGGATCTGTTGTATGGCGGCGCGAATGTCCAGCCCTATGCTGCGAAAGCTTTGCGGCTTGCCGCCGCTGTCGCCCATGCCACGGTAGTCGAAGCGCATGACGGCATGGCCCGAACGCGCTAACTGCCTGGCCAGCAAGACAAACTGGCGATGGCTGCCAACGCGGTACTGCGGTCCGCCTGTGACAATCAGGACCGCGCGTTTGGCTGGGCCTTCCGGCAAGTGTAGTATCCCAACCATTCGGGCACCGGCGCAGCCAAAACTGATGGCGAGTTCCTGGCTCATTGGGATAGCCCAGTTTGTGCCAGAAAATTCCCGGTGGCGGCCAGAAATGATGGGGATTCGCTGATCTCGCTGGTGGCCCAGAACTGCGGCCCTGCCGCCACTGCGGTGTTGACACGGACACCGGTCCCATTCCAGCGCTGGATCAGATCGTTCGACGCTGGCGGCAAATCGATGGATGAGGGGCCGGCTTGCTCGATCCAGAAAACCGGGCAGCCCGGCGCCAGCGCGTGCATGTCGATGGCGCGCACATCGCTCTGCAAGCCTGGGGAGAGGGCATATCCGCCAACCTCCGTGGCTTGTTCGGCGGTGGCCTTGTCAAGGCCCGGCGTAAGCAGCCGTGCCGCGCTTTGCTGGCGAAAGAACTGGCGCAGGTGTGCCTCACCATTCAGCACCGGCTGCCATAGCAAAAGGGCGTCGGGCCGCACTGACGCCGCAGCGGCATAATCGACCGCCAGCAAGGCTCCCAGGCGAAGACCCCACAGGATCAGCGGGCGCGGGGAATGAACAAGGACATGGTCGCAGGCGCTGCCCACATCCTTGCGCCAGTCGCTCCAGCGCGGGTCGACGAAGTCGCCGCTGCTATCGCCGCAGCCGTACAGGTCTATCTGCAGAACGGTGAATCCGCGCTCCGACAGGGCGCGCGCCTGCAATGCGGCCATTCGGCGGGTCTTATTGAGTTCCTCTGCAAACGGGTGGACGTAGACCACGGCGCCGCGCCGGGGGGCGTTATTGGCCGGCTCGTGCAACAGGCAGAAGCGCTGTCCCGGATCAGCCTTGAGAAAGAATGGCTGGGGGCCGGCGTTCATGGCAGTTTGGACGCGACGAAGTCACTCAGGCTACCCAGGGTCGCGAAGTGGCGCGCGCTGATTTCGTCGTCGCGGATCGCGATGCCAAAGTGCTCCTCCAGCGCGGTGATCAGGCTTGCCACCGCCATCGAATCCAGTTCGGACAGATTGCCCAGCAGGGCCGTGTCGCGCTCCAGGCGCAGCTTGCCCAGGCTCAGTGTATCGCTCAGGATGATGCGGACTTCGTCGAGATGGGGCATATGGGCTCCTTGGCCGTGATGTGCAAGCGGGGAACTGCATCTGCGCTGCGTGACAAGTGGAGGTATG
>Ga0213872_10002135_pt1 | contig 11867 bp, 9 predicted proteins | sample VelepicomBERX_R2_FD_160071 | JGI IMG/M metagenome (GOLD analysis project Ga0213872, IMG submission 160071) | Rhizosphere microbial communities from Vellozia epidendroides in rupestrian grasslands, the National Park of Serra do Cipo, Brazil - RX_R2 | ecosystem: Host-associated > Plants > Roots >... | reverse complement strand
CTTATGCCCTGCTTAGCCCAACCTTTCAGAATTTGATCAATGCCAAATCCTTCGACTCGGTGAAATTTGTCATCTTCCAGATCGGCGTCGTGAATGATTTCGGCCACGCGAAGCACGGCCCGCTCACGAATGCCAAAACGTTCAATCAACGTTTCAAACGTGCAGCAGTCGCTATGATGGCCAAACTCGGCATCTATCGTGCCATACCGCACAGCTCCTTTTTGCTTTTCGGGTGTTTGCGCAAAGATGAATTTTGCTTCGGGATCGATGAAGTTGCGGATCAACCACGCCGAACCAACGCGATCGATTTCCGGGCGTGGACGGGTGATCCAGATCTTGCCTCGATAATTCTCTGCTCGCAGCCGCTCTTTTGGCTCGGACTTTCCTTTTTTGGATTCTAACGATTCTGCCTTCTGCAAAAGTCTATTAAGATCTTCGCCACGCGAGCTTTGAAAGAAGTCGATTTCATACACTTCTTGAAAGCGCTGGCGAAGTTTCTGCAACTGGCCCGCGAAGATATCCGGAGAAGTTCTCCGGCCCTTGGTGTTTTTAATCAGAAGCGTTAAGGGCTCCGCTATCTCATCGTATTCCCGCGCTCGGGCTTCATTGAACATCGCGACCAAAGCGGGATACGGCGTGCCTTCAATATCCTTAACCCGAACCAGCGCAGACTCGCCTCCGTGGTCGACGATCTCTTTTGCCAGCCGCTGAAAACGTTCGTAGTGCACCGGCTGGTCTGGGAGAACGTACGTCGACGTCTTGAGCTGAATCGCGCCGAACTTTTTGAGTCGGCGCCAGATTTTCACCCGGTCGCTCGAATTTTTGGCCGGCAGATTAAATAACAGGAACAGCCATGAGCCTGGATCATTTTGTGACATGAATTTTCCTTGCCTAACATGTCTACGCTCCCCTTTATTCCCAGGATGTAGCACGTGTGCCCGAATCCTTGTTACGGGAATGTAACACGTGTAGCTCACTCGTTGCTATACCATTTGCGAATCTTTTGCGCTGAGTATGCGACGCGTCCCGCTTTGCTTTCTTCGGACCGAACAAAGCGGGACGCTTCGCCTGCCTCCGCTTACGCCGGCCCCGGTGTCGCACGACAATTTCCAAAAAAATTTTCATCACGTCCGGTGGAATAAAACCAGGGGTACTTGGGTATAGATATTACAGCGAAATAGAGCTGTTACAGCAACCCAACGGAACAAGATACATTCCGAAATTCTTGCGGTGTACCCATATGAAAAAAGAACAAAACAAGGGCCGGATGACGTCGAGTGAGGTTCTGATGGTCCCTTCGGCAGATGGAGAGCTTGACTCTCGTAGGCGTCGTCAATTTGGACGACGTTCCTTCTTAAAAGGTTTAGGCATGGCCGGCGCAACCTTACTGCCGGCCAGCGCACTATTGGCAACCAAAGTCCGCGCAAACCCGGGAGACGCCAGCGGAAGCCTCACCAGAGGCGATGCGGCGATCCTGCGGTTCCTGGCCGCGGCTGAAATCATCGAGAGCGATCTCTGGGAACAATATTGGGAACTCGGCGGAAACCAACAGCCGGATTTTGCATCTACCAATCCGGCAACCGGCGTTGCGCCTGCTCCCACCGGGGGAAACACGCCCTACACGAACGGTCTTCTGATTCTAGATGGCGACATGCCCCAGTATATCCAGGACAACACCGATGATGAGTTCAGCCACGCGAACTTCCTGATTGCTTACTTAGTTTCTAAAGGCGCCTCGGTTTCCGAGCTTCTGCAGCTTACAGGCACTGAATTTCGCACGTTGCCGGGCAGTCAGGCTGATGGTTCCAGAAAGAAGGGACGCCTTACCAACCTCACACAACTCACCATAGACACCAGTTACTGGGGTCGGTACCGCACCGACAGCAAGAACCCGGACCTGGATCCCACGTTCAAGTTTGATCAGGCAGTACCCAGCTTAGGTACTGACAAACATACGGCAATTCCCAGAACTAATGATGACAATACCGCGCAAGGCGGCAACCTCATCACCGCGATTGCCTTCACCGCGGGGTTCCACTTTGGCTTCATTGAGCAGGGTGGCACTAGCCTATATCCGTCGCTGGCTCAGAGGGTGACTGATCCAGAAGTTTTGCGCATCCTGCTCAGTATCGGACCAACCGAGACAATGCACTTTCAGACCTGGCATGATAAGGCGGGCAATGCGAATACAAACCCGAACGGGCCTCCAGCCAACGCGCCGTTTACGGTCACGGATTTCCCTGCCCCGAAAGGAAACGGCTCGACAGTGACGTTTTTCGACCTCCATTTTCCTCCGTCCCAGGGCGGGGTCGCAAGCGAGACGTTGCAGGCCAACCTGATCATGCCCGAGCCAACCCCATTCCTAAACCGAAAGTTCCCGATCTGTTCGATTATTCGCCCGACCAACACAACGGGGGCTGCCATGGGGGCTGCCGCGGCCCTCACCGCGGACGGACTTTTCAGGGGCCAGACGGACGCTTTTATGGACTTGATCCAGGATTTGGCAGCAGACGCGGACAGAGCCATCCGCGAGGACGTCTAGCTCAGGAGAATCACCTACTAACCTAAGAAGATGTAGCAGAGCAGAGGTCCGAATGGGCCTCTGCTCTTGTTGCGTGAGCGCGCGCGCTCCTGCGCGACCGGCGGCCCGCGTCCCATAGGTCCAATGAGTCCCATAGGTCGTATGGGGCCCATAGGAAATTGTGGGGGCCCTGTTCACGGTGCTTAGACGGGCAACGACGCTCGCGCGGGAGCGCGCCGTTTTCTGTTCGCGGATCGCGCAGCAGCATGTCCACGTAAGCGAAGCGTCTCGCTTTGCCCTCTTCAGAACCGAGCAAACCGAGACGGTTCGCCTACGTCATAGCGCATCAGTAAACCTGGGTTCCGAAGTTGGGGGAATCGTGCTCGTGCTCGTGCTCGTGCTCGATCCGTGGGACTTCGGCGCCGAAAAGAGAGCCCGATCCTTCGGCCATCATTTTGTTCCATCACTTTGACCGCGAAATATGCAGAATCCTCGAGGACGAGCACGAGCAGGAGCACGACTTCGGCACTTAGGTTAAGTTAGTGCGCAGGAGCGCGTTCCTAACATCCGGTCACGCAACTCGCGGGACGGCAGGTAACTTCAAAGCTTTTAACAACTCTGGGCCAACTACGCCGGTTACCGGTAACCCCTGAGCCCTTTGAAAGGCTCGAATCGCTTCACGGCTTCCAGAGCCGATCACTCCGTCAATTGGTCCGTGATAGTAGCCGCGCTGGGTGAGCTCCGTCTGCACCGCTGTGGCCAGACCGTACCAATACCTGTAATCGTACACGGGCGAGTAGTCGTAATTGGCGTAATCATAAGGGTAGTAATAGGGATACCACCAATACGGAAATCCAAACGCGACAAAGTCAAAGCCGAAGAAAAAACGGTCGTGATGACGAAAGAAATGGTCGTCACGATCGTGGCCAAAGAAACGGCGATCTCCGAAACGATGGTCACGAAAATCGTGATGGGGTCCAGACTGATGACTAAATCCGTGTCCAAAAGAACTATGAGATCCACCTCCTGCGAATCCTCCACCGCTATGACCGGACATCGCTCGCGATGTTACCGGAAGCGAGGCGGCAACCGCCGCTGCCGCAAGCCAATGAAAAAGATGGGTTGTTTTCATGCACAAAGAGGCCGGCATTTCGCGCGATCGAGCCACCGCTGTTTATAGACACAACAGGACGCGATCGCTCACAATATATGACCAGCGAAGACCCGTTTTTATTCCACTCCGCAGCATATTTCTGCGTCGGCCTGGAGGGACGCGCTCCCGCGCCCTACCACGCTGGGCGCGAGCGCGTCCGTTGTCTACCAAGCAACGCAGCCGCTGGGCCCATCTTCAACGCAACCGGCCGGGCCGCATGCACTAGCCGCCTAGGGCCTTTAAGAGCTTGGCACCGTTTGGAGTACCTAAACCACTCGCCGCGTCCCAGCCGGCAGTTGCCGAGTATCGCCCGCCAAGCGCCCCATTGATGTCGTTGGTACCCGAAACAATGTCTTGGAAAACACCCGTACTCATGACCGAGCTGCTATAGATAAAAGGGTTTAAAAAACCAACCGGCTTGCTGCCTAAGCTGATCAGCCGTTGATTCATGCGGGCTATTAAACCGGCCCAGAGTGGGGCTACAGCGCTGGTGCCACCGATCACGCTCGGATTGCCTGCCAAAAAGATTTGATAACCGGTCTTCGGATCCGCAACTCCAGAAATATCCGGCAAGCCGCGCCCATTGTTGCCCTTCGGCGAGGTTGGCATCTTCAGTGCAGCTTGATAATCCGGACGGGCAAACTTATTGCTGATACCGCCACCACCCGCGCCACCCTGCACGCCTTCGTTCCAAACTTGTTCGTTCGTAATCGTTGTTCCGGAACCGACCAGCCGGGTTCCGCCGCAAGCCAAAGCAAATGGGCTTGATGCAGGAAAGTCCGTGTGCGGCGCACCGTCCCATGGATCGCTGGGATCATTCGTACTCATGTCGGCCGAGCCGTTGTCCCCGGCCGCACAGCAGACAGTAATGCCAAGCATGGCCGCGTCCTGAAGCACACGTTCCAGACCATCAAGAAATTGCTGCGATCCGAAATCCTCCGGGCCGCCCCAGCTGATCGATATGACCGACGGCTTATGGTCAGTGTCGTGCACCGCCTGAGCTAATGCGTCGATGAAACCTTGAGAGGTGTTGGGAGTAAAGTAAACAGCGATTTTTGCGCCCGGAGCGATCGCCCCTGCCACCTCGATATCCAGGGTGACTTCCCCGTCGGAGCTCGGGTCCGGCCCGGGCATGTTCGCGCCTCCATCGGTAGACAAAGCGACGACCTGTGGCATCGGGAGGTTCAACTTCGAAAAAAAGCTTTGCAAATCAGAGGAATTGAAGCCGGCGCCCGTGACGTGATTCGTATTCGGATCGAGATCGTTTAGCTCAATGAGCGCGATACATTGCCCCGTTCCATCCAGTCCCTGCGGGAAATTATAGAGCTGTGCCACCTCAAGAGGGCTGAAACTTCCATCCTGGGCGTTCTTGGGTGTTGCAACCGTTCCCTGCGCCGATTTTTCACGATGCCGATAGTGCGGTTTTGCCACTGGCCGATTGTCAAAGCCGTGTACGCCGACAACAATCTGAGAAAGCTCCTCCGGTACCGAAACCGAACCGATCCTGCCGCGATAGCTCAGATTTGCTTTCTTGAATCTGTGGAGTTCAACTTTGAATGCGGCCGTCAGAGCCCCGATCGTGCCTGACAATTTCACTGAACGTTTGGCCCTGCTTGACTCCACGATGGTCAGGCCGTGCTCGTGGGCGAACGCGGCAATCTTCGCCAGATCGGCCGGATTTGCCCCATGCTTCGCCGCGAACTCCGCGCGATCAAGATATTTCCGATCGCGAGGCGCAATTCGGCCCAACTTGAGAGCGTGCGCCTGAACCTCACCCGGAGCACCGGTGCGACGCAAGTGCACCGTAATTGTTAGGAGATCATTTGGATTAACTTGCCCGATGATCTGGGATTCGGGGAGGGCGACTAGATGGCTGCCCGGTACCGGATGATAAATTCTTTCAGGCATATGGGCATTAGTGTTGTTAGTAGACTTCTCGTTAGGCAATCGGTGGAGATGCACTCTTGCGCGTCCGGGTCAGCTCATCCATTACCCGGAACGCGCACGCCCGGGCGCGCGAGAGCGCATCCCTACCGAGTCGGCAGCCCATTTTAAACGCAGCAACGTCACATTTCGTGCGAGACGGCGGTATTAGCCCCGAAGCTCACCCTACCGCCTAAAGTATTCGATCTTCGGCCACCAGGCCTTTTAGTCTCGCTAGCCCCCCCCAATCTTTAAAAACCTTGGCAGCTTGCTCAAACCAGACATCTTTTTCCTGATAACCTTTCCCACTTCCGGGAAATCCCACGTAGACAATCCCATGCGATACGCCCCCTGTTCTCGGACTAGGTGCCACTTTGATAGCTTCAGCCAATGCAATAGACCCCTCGCCGATCTGACCGCGAGGACCAACGTCGGCGTAAATTGCGAAATCGTTGTCGCCCGTAGCAATGTTATACGCGAGAAAGAAGTCACCGAGTTTCAGCCCCATGCCTATACCAAATGGCAAAACAATGAATGGAACGGTCGACGCATCCACATACCTGCGTTGCTGTGTCTCGTGAAGCGCCAGATTCTCAAGCGCCGTTGTGGACACGTAAAAGCCGGGAGCGGGATCCGAATCTCCCTGGATAATCGGCACGCCGCTTGGCTTACCGTTGTTCGTGGCTATCGCCCACCAGTTTCCGGGGTGCCCCGCATTCGCCAGGGCGTCCAAGCCCTTCGAGCTAACCGGATTGTAAGCTCGGGGAGCGCCGTCGGCATCTATCTGCAATCCTGCCGAAAATGCCATCGCATTGCCTACCTTGTAGACGTTCGAATAACCAATACGAAGTATAAATTCCAGATCGGAATCCGGGGTGGTGGTTGGCTTGTTCTGGTCTTCCAGCCATTGTTCAACAGCCTTGGCACTATCTATTATAGATTGGGGGACACTCATTGGTTTGCTTGTATTCTGCGGAGGACGCACCGCGATTGTTGTGGTTATTAGTCTAGAAATATCCGCTCGTAAATACTACGTCTGGGTAACCAATGTACAGTCCGTAAGCGCGGCCCGGTTGCCGCCACAAGGCCAAGGTGAAACTTGGCCCTACCAGATGGTTTGGTAGGGACGCGCTTCGTCGCGTCCTAGCTCGAAACGAGCTGTTAAGCAGAAACGTATTAGCCAGGAATGTTAATAGCAAAGTGACATAGACATCCTGCCTGTCGGGTCGGCGAGGGCTGCGCTGCGGGCCGAAAATGGCCTGTCGCTTGCCCTAGACTTCTTTGATATCGCCCCTTCGGCGCTGGCAATCGCCGGTTCGGGTTCAGCGCGATTGTGGTTGCGGCTTCGCGCCGCCCTGTGCTATCCCCACGCAAAACGTTGACTCGTTTCCCGCGAACGTTGTTTTACAAGGATCTAAAAGGTTGAAGACATTACTCGTAACCGGATCGAGCGGCCTCATTGGTAGCGAGGTTGTGACATATTTCTGTGGTCGGGGGTGGCGAGTCAGCGGTGTTGATAACAACATGCGCCGCGATTTTTTCGGACCCCAGGGAGACACATCCTGGAACCGAAAGCGCCTCGAGAGAGAGTTTGCCGACTTTCGCCATTATGAGGTCGATATACGCGACCGGTCGCGAATCCTGGAGCTCGTCCGCGAAATCAGACCAGACGCAATCGTCCACGCCGCAGCCCAGCCCAGCCATGATCTGGCTGCCTCCAGACCCTTTGATGATTTCGATGTCAACGCCGGTGGCACCCTGAATTTGCTCGAAGCAGCGCGACAATCGTGCCCGGAGGCTCCGTTCGTCCACCTGTCTACTAACAAGGTCTATGGTGACGGTCCGAATCGGCTGAATCTGGTTGAGAGAGAAACGCGCTGGGACTACGCGGATCCGGTGTACCAAGATGGAATCGCCGAAACATTCCCCATCGACAACGCCATGCATTCGATCTTCGGTGCGTCAAAGTTGGCCGCTGACGTGATGGTACAGGAATATGGGCGCTATTTTCAGCTGCCGGGTTGTTGTTTGCGTGCCGGTTGTTTGACCGGACCCAATCACTCAGGAGTCGAGCTGCACGGTTTTCTGAGCTACCTGATCCGTTGCAATCTCGAAGGCAAGGTCTACAAAATCTACGGTTTTAAGGGAAAGCAGGTAAGGGACAATATCCATTCCTACGATGTCGCTCAATTCATAGATCGCTTCATTGAGGCGCCAAGAATCGGCGAAGTTTACAATCTCGGCGGGGGGCGGGATGGTTCAATTTCGATTTTGGAAGCTTTCAATCTGATTGCACAGATCTCAGGTAAGAAAATGTCTTACGAACTGGTCGATCAGAGCCGGAAAGGGGACCATATTTGCTACATCTCAAACCTCTCAAAGATCAAAACGCATTTTCCGAAGTGGAAAATTACCAAAGACTTGAAGCAGACGTTCCGAGAAATTTGCGAGGCTTGGCGAAAGCGCGCGACTTGAAGGAGTAGCCTGCAGCGCTCACAAATCTTCAGAGATTTGTGAGCGCTGCAGGCTCAGGGCCGGCGCCGAAGAATACGAAGTCACCGGCCGCGAAGCGGCACTGCAACTCCTGCAAGAGTTGCGAGCGATTAGCCAGTTGCGTCAGATCAGTACTGCGAAAGCCGTCACCCGCGGTTTGGGTCAATCGGCAAATGCGACCTACCAGACGGGGAAACAGATTGTTAGAGACCCTGTCGCTGCAGCAAAGAAAATCCCGGAGGGAGCGTCCAGGTTCTTTGGGAAAATCAAAGGTCGGACCGTTGGAAACGTTGCGCCTTGAGGACGGAGTGCTTTGCGCGCTCGACCGAAACGGGGTGCTGGTTGTGCCGGTGTCATTCGACTACGCCATCTGGACGGAAATGGTCGCTCAGAGAGTCGACGCTCTCGCCGGCCTTGTCAGTAGCGATCAAAATATTAAGCGCGCCGAAATCTGGACAGACGGCAAACTGTCAGACCGGACAAAAGCGGAGCTTGGCCAACGATCGATCGGCTACCAAAGCCTCGCCCGGTAAGGCAGCATAGGCTTCCAGCCCTGTATCGTCGCGCTTACTCGCCCAACTTCGTTCAACGCCCCGTAAAAAAGAGCTTCCTGAGCTTGCCATTGCCGAGCCGCGAGTTTAGCTCGGCCGCTGAAGTGTAGACTAAAAACAGCACGAAGATCCAAATTTGGATGGCCGCAAAGCGGTGCCAGGTGAAGTGAGTCGTCACGTATTCTGGAATGCCCGAAATCGTTCCCCCGGCGAAAAAGTATTCGCCGAGCCTTTCCAGAAACCGCACCAAGAAAACCACCGCCCAATAGACAATCGTCTTGAACAAGACGGGCCGGATCAGCGGGGCATTATCAAAACGGCGCAAGAAAGGCAGCGCATCTGCTACCAACACCGCCTTCCCCACAACCAATGCCGCCATCGTTGCGACCAAAAAACTTGCAAAACTCTTGAGGTAATCGGCCAGCAGGAGGTTCGTGGTCAGCACAAGGAGATTGAAGCTAACCGCGAAGAACAGAGTCGGTGGCAAGATTTGCTTAAGCTCTTTGATTATGAACGAGAGAACGCGTGAGCTCATGATTAGATCGATTTCTGCCAATCCCGGCAAAAAGTTTAGCTCATGGGCTCGGATTCCTCAATCAGCATCACTGCAGTATAGGCCTCCAGCCATTATTCGCGGTGCGGGAACGCGCCAAAGTAGCATAGGCTTCCAGCCTGTATTCACCCGACCGTAACGCACTTGGTGCTTCAGACATATAACGTTGTTGTGGGGGGTTCGGTTTTTTGTGATCTTGATAACTTCGGCCGTTATCAGGGAAAGGTTGGTGACGGAAGATCGTCGATGGCGCTCCGGGGAAGCGGTTTGACTCCACCAAGCGATGCGGCGGCCCAGACTGTTTTTGCGTAGGCTTCCACCACCTCCAAACGGTGATAGGCTTCAAGAACGTTTTTCCCAACGGCGGTCGCGCCGTGATTCTGAAGCAGGAAAACGTTGTGTTTGCGGCAGTAAGGCGAGAGCGCACCGGCGAGCTTCGCTGAGGATGGGCGTCCGTAAGGGACGAGTGGTACGTGGCCAATCGTGGCAATCAATTCGGGCAGGATATTTTCCGGCAACGCCTGATGTGCAGCTGCGAACGCCGTGCAGAAGATCGGGTGCCCATGGGCCACTCCGCCGACACCGGGACGTTGTCGATAAAATTCCAGATGCATGAACTTTTCCGACGTGGGCTCGAGTTCTCCTTCGAGAACCTTCCCGTCGAGACTGAGCCGAACGAGCATTTCCGGTTCGACATCTCCCTTATTCATACCTGAGGGCGTGACCAGAATCGTGTCATCCTTATCGCGGGCGCTGACGTTCCCTTCGGTACCGGCCACTAGCCCCTTCGCCGCCATCAGCCGGCAACAGCGTACAACTTCTTCACGCAGATTGGGGTACTTCATAGTTAGTTAATCGAATTGATTTGGTATTCTTGATTCGTCCGTGAGGAGATCATCCTTCCTTCGTTCGGACTCTGGTTAGATCGACCACCTGTTTCCGCTCTTCCAAGAGCCAGGTCGCAAGTCGAGCGGTCGTGGCATCGCCCACTCGAGAAGCGTGGAGCAACCGTTGAACCGCATCCGGCGCCTCGATCGAGTGTTCATTGGGCTCCATAAAGAAACTTACCTGCGTATAGTAAGTAATATTCGCGCGTCAACTCGTTTGTAAGCGTCCCGCTTTGCACTCTTAAGCAAACCGAGACGGTTCGCCTACGGCGTGGCGCATCTGTGGGCTCGGCATTACTTAGGCCAACGCTTACGCGAACAGCCTCTATTGGCGATTGGCGATCTCTCGAAAAACTGCGAGACTTTCTGCATTCCATGGAGATCGAATGGGTACAAGACGCTTTTGATGGCTCTTGGATTGCTCAAGGCGAGCGCCGCCGTTATCGATTGTACGCGCAGCCTGACGGCTGGTGCGCCGTTTGTCACTCTTGGTCTGAAAGCTGGCCGCGCGCCGATAGCCACCCCGTCAAAGTGCAAGTCTTGGCTATGGGCGTTTCGCTCGATGAAGCAAAAGCAAAATGCTGGGAGCATTCAAGCGAACCGGCATAACGAGAAATTTGTTCCGCCTGCACTAAAGGACTACAACTACTCCGTTTCCGACGGCTCTCGGTGTGCGGCCGAGGAACTCCGTTTGTCCCTGTTCCTAGTCCTCGCAAGCTCAGCCTAGGCTATCATCTGTCTCGGCTTCGCCGCTGTTTCCCGCGTACGAGCTCAATCCATCGAGCAATCAATTTCGCAACAGGCTCTGGCTAGCGGCCGGTCCACTTCGGGTGCTGCTTGGCCAGAAACGCCCGCACGCCGACTTTGAAATCATTGCTGCCGTAAACAGCTCGAATCAGGTCATCTGCTTGCGGCAAAGTTGCCATCAGGCGTCGAATCGATTCCTTGGCCACTTGCATCGTTATCGGCGCATGCGAAGCAAGCCGGCGACACATGGTGCTCACCACATCGTCGATGGTATCCCGCCCGACAACCTCAACTAGAAACCCGCACGCGAGTGCCTCTTCGGCCGGGACGGAATCGGCAAGCAGCAAGAGGCGCTTGACACGAGCCGGACCAAGCGCGGCGACGAGCCGAGCCGTGTTCGCCAGTGACAGACAGTTTCCTATCGTGCGCGCAATAGGTACACCGAAGCGGGCGGTTGGCGTGGCGATCCGAAAGTCGCACGCGGTCGCGATCAGTAGACCGCCACCCATGGCCGGTCCATCGACAATGGCGATCGTCGGCACCGGCAAAGTTTCGATCGCCGTGATCACAGAATCGATGCGCTGCTCGTAGACGATCCCATCTTCCCCGGATGCGAAGGACAAGAACTCGCGGATGTCCGTACCGGCCACAAATGCTTCGCCGGCACCTCGAAACGTGGCGATGCGCACATTCGAATCGCTCGCGATAGCGGCGCAAGCTGCGTCGAGCTGATCGTACATCGCCGAGGTCATGGCGTTGCGTGCTTCGGGCCGATCGAAGACGATCGAAGCGACACCATCGGCCGTCGCAAAGTGCACTGCACCATCACTCATGGCGCAAATGCCCCGCCGGCCCGCAGCTTCTCGAGCGCATCCGGGCCCAGGCCGAGCTCGGACAGAATCTCCTCGGTGTGTTGGCCAAGAAGAGGAGGTGGCAGCCGGACCTGTTGCGGCGTGCCGCTGAGCTTTACTGGAAACCCAATCGAGTGGACCTTCCCCTCGACCGGGTGGTCCAGATCCATGACGACATTGCGATGGCG